>Ga0209345_10000503_pt1 | contig 50051 bp, 39 predicted proteins | sample Cruoilmetagenom7_FD_187294 | JGI IMG/M metagenome (GOLD analysis project Ga0209345, IMG submission 187294) | Oil polluted marine microbial communities from Coal Oil Point, Santa Barbara, California, USA - Sample 7 (SPAdes) (version 2) | ecosystem: Environmental > Aquatic > Marine > Oil seeps ... | reverse complement strand
CTTGTGTTTGCGAGTGCGAACCGGCTTGATCCTGTTAATACGCATCAACCGTCCGACACGCCGTTCGCCAACATCAAGGCCAGCCTCCTTGATCTCCATGGTCATGCGAGGGCGGCCATAGCTGCCGAGGCTGAGGGCGTATTGCTCGCGGATATGTGCCAGCACTTTCATGTCTGTGCGGCTTCGCTCACTCATCGGCCTAGACCGCCAGGAACGATAGCCGCGCGTCGACACGTGCATCACACGGCAGATCATCTCCACGCTCCACATATGCCGCCAGCTCTCCACAAATGCGAACCTCATGGCCGCTGGCTCGCGAAGAACTGCGTGGCCTTTTTTAGGATGTCCCGCTCCTCCTTAAGCACGCGGTTCTCAAGGCGAAGGCGTTCATTCTCCTTCGCCAGATCGGCCTCTGGCTGTGCGGTCAAACCCTGCGGTCGATGTTGAGATACCCACTTGCCCAGCGTCGACAGGCCAACCCCCAGATCAGCTGCTACACGCCGCTGCGGCAACCCACTGGTCAGCGCAATCCGCACCGCCTCTTGCCTGAACTCCTCGGTATGCTTCTTCATCTCGTCGGTCTCCTTGATCGAGTGTTAAACTCTCAAGTGACCGGCACAAAACCGATACAAGTCCAAATTGCCTAGCAATTCGGCGGGAGGTCAGTCTTATGTGATCGCGCAAAAAGCCAGAGAATCACATCGATCACTTGGATGCCGGCGCTGCCTTTCGCATCAGAGATCTCAAATTCGCTTCCGAAGACGCGCCGTAAGACCATTCTGCTCCCGAACGAATGCATGACCGCATCGTCGCGTGCGTTAGAATACATGTGGTGCCAGAACTTCAGCGCAGCACCAAATTCGTGTTGGCGGTCATGACGTATCGCCTCGACCTTTCTTCCCCAAACCGCAGACTGCTTCTCAATCGCCGCCAGCAGGTTTCCGAAGCCGACAATATTCGGGAGGTGGCTTTTCCGGCCGACTTTGTCCGAATGAACAAAATGTAGTGCCTCTGGATTGTCAGCGGCCCATTGAAGTGCGCCGGAAATAGTCTAGCGTGAACGAGCGTCGGGTATGTCATCAATTCGAGGCAACATGAGCCTGCAAAAATCGGCCATCTTTGACCAAGCGCGCTTGTCATTGCGCTCCAGAAGAGCATCAATGAAAACGTGTGTGGCGACATCGTCGAGTATGTAGGCGACTTTGAAAACCAAAGGCATGCGAAGCTCTGGGATGTTATACGCATTCCAAGGGACTGCTTTGTTTTCAAATGCGTCGAACAGCGTATCAAAGACCTTGGTCGCAATGACGTAGCGCTTTTCAACTCTGGCGACTGCGAAAGCCGGCCCAGCCTTCCTTATGACTTTCAACAGGTCTGCCGCGATCTCTTCAAGACGGCCAACTCCCAAGATCGAAGCATGAAGCTCGTCTGCGCCAGCTGATCGCGCGATTGCTCGGACATCTTCTGTAAACCTAGAGTCGAAATCAGAACGTGTCAGAAGTGCTGCCGTCATGAAAATAGGTTGGGCTTCATCGAGGAGCTGCGCACCGGTGTTTCCTGTTTCGTCAACAAAAGCGAACATCGTCAGTGCTCCAGCAATCAGTGGGTAGAAGTCCCGGCAGTATTATCAATTTTTCCTCGCTTGGTCGCCGGCAACCGCACGCTTCATGCTAGACCTGAGGCAAAGCGCCGGTGGATGGCAGGGAACGTTCTATTAGCGGCTGATTGGCACCATCAGGGTCAGTAGAGCTGCAGATTTCTAGGACTTCTGCTTTTGGCCTTCGCGGCCGATGTTGGCCGTTACTTTACTCCTGCTCTATGTCTATACGCAGCTCCTCGTAGAGCTGTCCTGGCCCCAACAGCACATCGCGCAGTCCCTCGCGCACCTTCGTCGAATTGAGCGCTTGAGAACTCATGGTTTCGTGTGCGGCCATGGCATCGATGATCGCGTCGAGGATTGCGCTCGAAAGGGTGGGTGAGCTGGCAAATTGTGTCTTGCTGTTGTTCCGCGCTTGAGATCGCAGTTCTTCTGACTCCATCAGCTTTCCCTTGATTACGTTGTTCACATAGACAAGCTGATCGTCGTCAGTCAGCTCACCGTCGAACAGGTCGTTCACCTTGGCGATGATCTCAGCGAGCAGCGCCTTTTCCTTCTCCTGCACTGCCCCAGAGCCGATCCCAGTTATTGGCGGGAGCGCAGGCCGATCATCTCCTACCTGTAGGGTGCGGGCTCCCTCGTCCTTGAGGTTGTGATGCGTAAGCTGAACGCCTGATAAGTCCACGCCGTCTCGCTCGCGGCCGAACTGCAACAGTGGGGTGAGGCGCTTGTAGAACATGTAGCGTTTCTCAATCTCGGTGCTGCCGTAGTCGAATATCTGCGACAGGAAGGCATAGATGCGAATGAAGACCGCCATGTCTCCGCGCACCTGAAGCAGCACATCCATCTCTTCCTTCGCTTCACTCGCCGCAGTCTTGTCCTTCGCCTCGGTTGCCGTCTTGTATCGGCCTTTTGCATGATTGAACTGTGTCAGCATGCGTTGAGCGATAGGTTCGATGGCAGCGATCAACTGACCTTGCGTAGCAGTGGGGGCAAGTTCGACGGCAACCAGCCGGTCGATCTCGAATTGGTCGTAGTGTCCTGACGCATCGAGCTTCTGACGCAGATCGAAGATCAAGTTAGGATCGGTCTCCGCTTCGATCTGGGCAGTCTCGTAATACTGCCTGAAGGCTGCAAGCACCTCCTCGGAGCTGTTCACGAAATCGAGAATGTATGTCGTGTCCTTGCCGGGGTTTGAGCGATTGAGGCGTGACAGTGTCTGCACAGCCTGAATCCCCGCAAGCCGGCGGTCGATATACATGCCGCAAAGGAGCGGTTGGTCGAAACCCGTCTGAAACTTGTTCGCGACGAGGAGCAGCTTGCATTCCTCGTCGTTGAATGCATCGCGAATGTCTCGGCCACGCAGACTAGGGTTCAGTTTCGCACTCGTCTCCGTGAATGCCTCACCCTTGTTTTCTGGGTCATTCACCTCGCCGGAGAAAGCCACAAGAGTGTGCATCCGATAGCCTTGGGACTTGACGTAAGCTTCGATCGCCAATTGCCACCTGACGGCCTCTAGGCGGCTTCCCATCACCACCATCGCCTTCGCTTTGCCATCGAGCAGAGGCGCCACGTTTTCACGGAAGTGCTCGACCACGATCTGCACCTTTTGCGAGATGTTGTAGGGGTGCAGCCGAACCCACCGCATGATGCCTTTCATCGCGGTGCTCTTTTCAACCTCCATCTCGTCCCATTCCCGCCCACCGCTGGCGAGCTTGAAGGCGAGTTTGTAAGGCGTGTAGTTCTTCAGCACGTCGAGGATGAAGCCTTCCTCGATCGCTTGCCTCATGGAATAGACGTGGAAGGGCGCAGGTTTGTTATCTTCGCCTGCCGGAGCATCAGGGTTTGGCCTGCGTCCAAACAGCTCCAAGGTTTTCGTCTTGGGTGTGGCAGTGAAGGCAACGTAGGTCACACCATCTTCGGCGGCGCGTGCGGACATTTGTGCAGCGAGCACGTCCTCTGCACTTACTTCGCCACCGTCGCCTAGTTCCTCAATCTCTTCGGGTGACAAGACTGCTTTCAGCTTTGCTGCGGTCTCACCTGCCTGACTGCTGTGAGCTTCGTCGGCAATCACGGCGAATTTCTTATCGTCAGTCGCTGCGCGTTCTCGCACGGCATCCAGCGCGAACGGAAACGTCTGCATGGTGCAAACGATGATCTTCTTGCCTGCATCGAGCGCGTCAGCCAGCGCAGCGCTTTTACTACCAGCGTCACTCGTGATGGTCGCAACGACACCTTTGGTGCGCTCAAACTCGAACAATGCTTCTTGTAGCTGTGCGTCGATTACATTGCGGTCAGAGACAACGATCACGCTCGAAAAGACCTTCTGGTCGTTCTTATCGTGCAGATCAGCAAGGAAATGCGCAGACCAGGCAATCGAGTTTGTCTTTCCCGAACCGGCACTGTGTTGGATCAGATAGCGGCCACCAGCACCTTCCATCCGCACCCGCTCCCGTAGCTTGCGGGTTGCATCCAGCTGCTGGTAGCGTGGGAAGATCACCCCTGTGATCTGCTTCTTCTTGTCTCGTTTGGCGATCATGTAGCGCCCAATCAGCTCAAGCCAGCTGTCGCGCTGCCATACCTGCTCCCATAGGTATGCCGTCGGGTGACCAGTGCCATCGGAAGAATTGCCAGAACCGCCATTGTCGCCTCGATTGAAGGGAAGGAAGCGGGTTTTCCCGCCTTCCAGCTTCGTCGTCATCATAACCAGCCGGTTGGATACAGCGAAGTGAACCAAGGCACCGCGAGCGAATGTGAGCAGCGGCTCGTTCTTCGGATTGCGATCAAACTTATACTGATCCATCGCATCGCCGATGCTTTGGGTAAAGTCAGTCTTCAGCTCTACGGTGGCAACTGGGATGCCGTTGAGAAACAAGCCGATATCGATGCTGTTCTCGTTCGATTTTGAATAGCGCAGCTGCCGCACAACACGCAGCTTGTTCGCTTCGTAGCTAGCCACGATGTCGGGGTTCATGCCAGACGCGGGCGCGAATTGTGCAAGGCTTACCAGGCCGCGCACGCCGATCAGTTCCAGCCCATGGCGCAGCACATCGAGCGTGCCACGATCATCGAGTTGCTTGCGCAGACGGTCACCAAGGACGTTTAACGCCGCTGCACCGTGTGCCTTTTCCAGCGCTTCCCAGACCTTCGGCTGCGTCTCCCGCAACCAATCGCGCAAATCTTCGGGAAAAAGTGCGCGCTCGCGATCATAGCGCGCCGCAGCACCTTCCTCGTAAATCCAGCCTGCACCGCCCAAGTGGTCGCAGATTTCGTTCTCGAAGCTGATTTCCTTGTGCAGGCTCAATCCTCATCCTCCTGCCGAGCTTCCCAGTCATAGTAGTGCTCGCCACTAGCTTCATGGATCCAAGCCCCAGTGCCAGAACTCGAACGACCACTAACCACGGATGCTGCCGCCGACGGACTCTTGAACGCATAGTCTTCGGCGAATCTTGTGGCGCCGTTCAAATCCGCGATGACACCTTCCTCTCTAAGCTCGTGATAAAGGCGCCCATAACTGGAATCTGCGTATCCTTTGCCGACCCACTCTTTCCTAGCGTCAGAACCGTTCAGAACGATCAATTCACCGTTTCTCAAAACAGCACGAGCTTTAAGACCTTTTGTTTCCATATGGAAGAATATGCCTTCCTCATCTCCCTCTTCGATAGAGTCAGCCGACGCCTCAATATTTCTGACGCGCTCGACGAACATATCGACACGAACCGCCGGGAGAACCGTCAACAGATTTGCCGCGAAGGTCTCCATTTTTGCCACATCTGCTTCGCTTATTGATGGAAACTGCGGCCTTTTCTCATTGTCGAACTTGATGCGGCCTATCCGTTTCGCTTCTTCATAGAGCCAGGCTTCAAGATACCCCACGTGCGCTTTGTTGAGACGGTTGCCGGTCGAAGTGACGAAAATGACCTTATCCCACCAATCCTTTTTGCTGTCGTGATTGACGACGCGCTTACCTACTTTATCGCTTTCGCCGACATAGGCGTATGCCTCCCCTTCTTTCTCACCGATCAGCAAATACACGCCGGTCGCCTCAATCTCAGAGCGCTTCAGCGCTTGCTTGAGTTGAGTGCGTGAAACGGAAAGGACGTGCCCCGTCCAATTGAACAGCTCCGCGGTGATCATCCCGTCTGCGCTACCATCAATGTAGTGCAGCTCCAGTGTTTGGCCCTTAGACGACATCAATTCTTCCCATTCAGACCGAGCTGCGCGAATGCTGCGGCGACATGGGGCTTCATTGTGAAGCGGCTCGTATCGTTGTCGAAATCCGCAAGGATGCCGGTGTAGAATTTGCCGTTGGGTGTCGTCGCCTTGGGAGGCTGGCCGAGATAGACGCCGCGGTTCGCGCACATGGTGCCGAAGTGTAAGTGCCAGCTCATACCCTTCCACCCGATCTTCTCAGTTAGTTCGCCAGAGGTCGAGTTGGGATTGTCGAGCAGCACCTGAATCAGCTTCTGCTCGGTGTCTGTCATGGGCTCGGCCTTGAATGCCTTGATAACTCTCTCGGCTGGTTCCATGCCTGCGACTTCCGCGATCAGCTCCGCGTATTCGCCTGCTTCAACTTCGTCGAGCGCCGCAAGGAACTGCTGGGCTTCGGCGGCCTTCTTTGGATCTTCGCTCTCTGACTGCTCGATGGCATTCAGCCGCATCTGCTTGCGCTGATCGGCTGTCCTGTCAGTCAGCGATGCAATTATCTTCTCTAGGCTCATGCGGCCTCCATTTCGTGTTGCTCGACCAGTCCGCGCACATCGATCTTGCCGGTTACGGCGGCGGAGATCAGCGCGGCGCGGCGTTCTTTTAGAAGGCCGATGGCCTCGGTCGCTCGTTCCTGGATATCGTCGAAGGTTTCCAAACGAGTTGAAAGACTTCGTGCAATGGATCGCTGTTCCACGATCGGAGGAAAGGCACCAAATGTGCGGAGCAGATTTTTGATTGATAGACGAGGAAGACCCGCGCCTTTGACGTAGCTTTCGACTTGATTCTGAACAACGAAGGACTGGCAAAGAAAATCCAGAAAAATCGGGTCCAGGACGCACTTGTCAGGCCGGATAATAATTAGTGAGGATGCCACCACGAAGTCAGGGTAGTCTTGGACAACAGCAGTCCTTCCAACTGTCCCATCCTTGCTAAATAAAACATCGCCTCCTTCGGGCTTGCATCCTGTCTTGACGAGATAAGCGAAATTGCCTTCTGAGGTCAGAAGACAGCCTTCAAAATCGATCTTGCTGCCATCAAGGTCCTTCGTAGATACGAACGGGTGAACACCGTTCTCCGTTTCAGGCGAAATGTGTGCACCATCGGTGATCTTAACGCACATGCGCTTCACCGCGCTCACCGTCCAATGCGCTGGAATTTCGCCGAGCCATTCGATGCCGCTTTCTTTCATGGGGGCGTCGGGGTCGAGCCCCTTGGTGACGGCGTGCGAGATGACTGCCTGCTGTTTTTCTTTCAGCAGCGCGATCAGCCGCTCCTGCTCCGCCACCAGCGCATCGATCTTCGCCGTCTCGCGGTTGAGGAAGGCGGCGATGGCCTCCTGCTCTTCGGGTGAAGGGAGGCAGATCATCTGGGAACCAAGAAAATCCCAGCTCGCCCGCGGCATTTTGGAACCGTATGTAGAACCGTCGATCAGCGAGACGTGCTCTTTGCACCGCAAAAGGTAGCCCAAGTAAGTCGGTTGGATGCTATGTGGCCTCTGCACATGGAAGTCGCCGATGGCCTCTCCTGATCGCCACGCAACAAGTGTCTTCGCAAGATAGGGTCGCAGCTTTCCGTAAAGGACATCTCCTTTCTCGAATGCAACTCCATCTCCTGCGAAGTCGGACCCAGTTTCAAGGTAAACGCCTGTCCAGCCCTCGATATTTTCAAGGGCTACAGGGAATGTTCGCTCATCGGCTTTGTCTGTGACCAAGCCGACAACCCTCTTTAATGCTGCGACTTCCCAAACCCTTGGCACCGCTCCAAGCCAAGGCACCTCACTGTCTTTGTATTCAGGGTAGGCCGGGAAGCTCACGCGGCCATTTCCTCCAGAAGCGTGCGTATGCGGTCGGAAGCCTCGCCAAGCTCCGCGTCGATCTCGTCCAATGGGCGCGGTGGCTCGAAGACATAGAAGTGCCGGTTAAACGGGATTTCGTAGCCTACCTTGGTCTTTGATGTATCGATCCAAGCATCCGGCGCATGCGACTTCACCTCGCTCTCGAAATAGGCGTTCACGTCCTCTGCCAGCGGCACATTTTCGGTGTCACGCAAGCTGGTGTCGGCTTGAACCTTGCCCTTCGCCTTGCCGCGTTGACCCAGCACCGGTTTGCCATCACCGTCCAGCTGAGGCCGTTCGACCGTGATGGTCTGGTAGCCGAAGCTGGTATTGTCGAAAATGCGCGAGAGCGGAGCCAGCTTAACCTTGCCGCCTTCTGGCGCGGTAGGAGCAGTTTCGCCTAGGCGCACGATCTGCCGCGCAACCTCTTTGCCATCGGCATCCAGCACGGTCGCCAGTTCTGCTTCAACGAACCTTCCGAACAGCTGCGTCACCTCGTCGATCTGGTCGTCGCTCATCTGCTTGCGCTTGCTACCCAGCGATTTGCGCATCTTCTGCCAGAAGCTGCTGGCGTCGATTAGCTGCACATTGCCCTTGCGCTCCGCCGGTTTCTTGTTCGACAGCACCCAGATATAGGTGGCGATGCCGGTGTTGTAGAACATGTCGGTCGGCAGAGCGATGATCGCCTCGACCAAGTCATTCTCCAGCACATAGCGCCTGATCTCGCTCTCCCCGCTACCAGCCGCGCCGGTGAAAAGCGGTGAGCCGTTGAGCACGATGCCAAAGCGGCAGCCGCCTTCCGCCTTGGGGCGCATCTTGGACAGCAGGTGCATCAGGAACAGCAGTGAGCCATCGGAGACGCGCGGAAGACCAGGACCAAAGCGACCGGCAAATCCCTGCTGCTTGTGCTCTTCCTTCACCTCCTTCTGAACCTTCTTCCATTCCACGCCGAAGGGCGGGTTAGAAAGCATGTAGTCGAATTTCGCATGCGGGTGACCATCGTCCGAGAGCGTGTTGCCCTGGGCGATCTTGGTGATGTCTTGCCCCTTAATGAGCATGTCAGCCTTGCAGATCGCATAGGATTCCGGGTTCAATTCCTGCCCCGACATGGTGAGGTGCGCCTGTGGGTTGTGCTCGTGCAGATATTCCCCTGCAATCGAGAGCATGCCGCCGGTGCCCGCCGTAGGGTCATAGATGGTGCGCACTACGCTGGGCTTGGACAGAACATCGTCATCCTCGACAAAGATCAGATTGACCATAAGCCGGATGACTTCGCGGGGAGTGAAGTGTTCACCAGCCGTCTCGTTCGAGATTTCCGCGAAGCGCCGGATCAGTTCCTCAAAGACCTGACCCATCTGGGTGTTATCGACGCGATCGGGGTGGAGATCGATCCCCGCAAAGCGTTCGGTCACCTGATATAGTAGACCATTCTTGGCCAGCCGGTCGATCTGCGCTGCGAACTCAAACTGCTCGAAGATGTCGCGCACTTCGGGTGAGAAGCCCTGAATGTAGCTCAAGAGGTTGGTGGCGATATTGTCTTGATCGCCGGTAAGCTTGACGAGATCGAGCGGGCTTCGGTTGAAGAACGTGTTGCCTGACGCGCGCAGGAGCATCGGATCTGGTTGGCCCTTACTAGCCGCTAGGAGAACTAAATCCTTTGTTGTTGCCAGAACGCAGTCGAGACGTCGCAGCACCGTGAAGGGCAGGATGACGCGCCCGTATTCCGATTGCTTGTAATCACCACGCAGAAGGTCTGCGACGGACCAGATAAATGCCGAGAGCGATTGATGATTCACCAAATTCCCCTTTGCGGGGATTAGTGACGCACTGTGAAGTCATGGGCAAGGCAGTATTGTCTAGCGCCGAAGTTTGTCTTGTTTTTAGCTGACCAAATGGACCTTGCCTCGAAAAGGAACACCAATTCAAGGCAAGGTCATTGTAGTAAGGCTAAATGATCGACCAGCCGCGCTCATTGTCCCATGTTACGATGCCGGTGGTCCCAAGTTTCAGAAAGTCGGGTAGACCTTCTTTTGCTTCGACCGAAATTCCATCTAGCTCTTCGCTGATCGAAAACGGTCGCCTTTCGTTAAGATCCGAAGATAACGACAAGCCCCATACCACTGAGGCAAATTCAGCATTGGGCGCAGCAATAAATGTGCGGTCTCCGTTGAGCTCTGTGATCTGGTAAAGCGTGAGCGACCGGCGGCGACCCGTTGTCCCCATCCAGCCAATCTTTGGGACATACGTCGCGAACCCCGCAGGAGCTGTTTCTAGCATCGATTGAAGTCCAAGCTGTCTCCTTGATCCCAAGCTGTCATCGACGCGCCCTGTCGCGATCCTCGTAAGACGAATATCATTTGCTTCGTAGTGCTCTTTGATGACGTCTACCACCATCTCAATGCAAGGCGCGACCACGTAGCATACTGTTTTGCCATTGGAAGCGATCACCTCCGAGCGGAATAATTGGAATTTCATAGTGTGCTTGTCCTTCATCTTGTTGTTGATGATACAAGCTTAGGTGACAAGCGATCGGGTGTCGGGTGGGCAATGCTCTTCGGGCGATGGGACCTTTATTCTGACCGCCGTTTTGTGACTGGTGAGCTCAAGGTGTGCCAAGTGCCAAGTTGACTCGGTCAACCAAGCTGCATTTTTAATACAAGCGCGAAAGCGCAGAATTCCGCGACTTCATAGAAGCACGATGAAGGCCAGAAACGTGCCGAGAGAGCATTTTGTCAATTTGGGTGGCACAGGGCAGTGTCAGTGTTTTTTCCTTTCCTTTCGAGATTTGCTGCCCATCGCTTTTCCCATGCAATCGATAAGTGGCGCTGCGAGCGTGAGGTCTCCCTGGCGATCAGCTGCTTGGAGTGCAGCGATCATGTATCCAATGGCTTTAACCCTATTTTCGCTACCTCTCTGTCGGCGTGCGCTATCGGTGAGTTCCATGAGCTTTGCGCGCTTCGATTTACGATCAAGAAAAGCCTCAAGAGACTCGATGGACTGTTCAACCCTCGAACCTTTCCTAGCGCCGCGCCTATTCATTTGCCTAGATACCGTCTGGGGCGAGACACCAAGCTCTCTGGCGATCTCATTCCCATTTTTGAAGCCAAGTTCGTAAAGGTCTGCCTGCTTATCCCAGACGTGATCAGGAACCGTGTTTTTCCCTACCATTAGTCAACTTCCATTCCAATGTTATCATACTGATCATGGGAGGCATGTATTTCATGAGAACCCATGCGATGGAGGAAGAATGATTATGTTCATTCCATCCTCTTCTGATTGCAAGAGATCATATCCCATAAATTCTATAGGTTCAGGAATGCCACCGAGATTGTCGGCAGCTTCCTAAAGGTGGCAGTGTTGACCCGCCGGCGGCTGGGGCACTGGTTCCCGCGATCGCAGTGCGGGTATTGCAATGGAGATTAGTGCGAGTGAAAGTCGGCGGCGAAGAAGAAGGTGCCGTCGTAGCGCTTAGTGCAATAGCCAGCCCACCCACTGTCAGGCTCCGTTTGCAGGTCAACCGAGCCTGCTCCGCGGGTCGTCTTCAACCAAGCGACCCGAACTTCTTCCTTGAGAAGCCATTCGTTTCCAAGAACATTCAGTGCTGATGCAAAATCGGCGAAACCATGAAGGTGGGCATTAGTCGCTAGGTTCTCTGGAAAGACTATGGCGCGCATGCGGAGGTCCGCCGGGAACCGTGCCATATTGCGGATGCCATGCACCCGTTTATCGAACTGGTGGGAGAATGTGGAGAAGATGCCTTTGAGACGCGGAAGCGAAAGCTCTCGATCGGTATTGAGTGTGATCGCGTGGCTGTAATTGTCGTTTGCGACCCATTCGGCAATGGATGCGCGCTCGCATCGTTTCTGGTGTGTGTTTTTCATCACGGCATTGTATGCTAAATAACACGCCAAAGTCAATGGAAAATGCGTGTTGTAGAGAACGCAATGGGAAGCCGTATTCTACTTTTTCTCAAATAGCGTTTTGATTCTGTCCAATTCGCTAGGATCGATGCCCTCCGTGCCCATGTGGGGGAACAGCTCTCGCAGCACACCAACTGCGTGCAGCTCATGCACCGAAAGCCAGCGCCGCCTAGGACTGCGCTCGGCCGCCACCTCTCGCATCACTGCTCGATGTTCTCGATTGAGATCCGTTAGTCGGCCTCCAAGCGCAGCCTGAAGCTCCTGCGCAAGGTTATCAGACCCAAGGGGACTTCCAGGTTCTGACAGTAGGCTCCATGATACATCGGGGTGCCGCTGCTTAATAACTGCCTGTAAGAACGCCTTTCTATCGAGCCGTATGATGTCGGCCAATTCCTCGGTTCGATCTATTGGTATCGGCACGCGACCAAGAGCCATGTGACTTAACACGACAGACGTCTTGTAACCCATCTGCTTCCCAATTTGGCGAATGCTTAACCCCTGCTCCTCCTTAGCGCGAGCGAGACCTTCGGCCAGCATGCGGGTGGCGGGTGAATCGGACAGCGGATAGCTATTTTCCATAAGCCTCAGCATGGCACACGACACGCATGCATGTCAAACAACTTGACATCAACAAAGTGCGTGTTAATTAACACCCACACGATTAAGCAATCGGAACCGCACTGCCGCCAAACAATCAACGAAGGAAGAAATTTTGAAACGTAAAACCTACAAAGTGAACGAAGTGGCTCAGTCATTGGGCTTGAGCCGCACCACGATCTACAAGCTGATCGGACAAGGTCAGCTCCAAAGCATCAAACTGGGGGCGAGCATGCTAATCGCCGCAGAATCGGTTGACGCTCTTTTACAGCAAAACGCAGCCTAGAAAGAGCGCATTTATGACCCTGACAGTCAAGGCCATCGAGAGTGCTCGATCCGGCCCCAAAAATTGGAAGCTTGCAGATGAGAAGGGGCTATATCTTCTAATCGCCACGACAGGTTCCAAACGTTGGCACCTGAAATACCGTTTCAACGGAAAAGAGAAGAAAATCAGCCTTGGCCCCTACCCAGAGGTTAGCCTCAAAGCTGCACGCGCAAAGCGAGCAGATGCAAGGGTCATGTTAGCTGATGGCAAGGATCCATCCCAGCAAAGACAAGCTCGCAAGATGGAGGCGAAACTTGCGAGCGCAAGCAGCTTTGCCACCGTTGCGCGGGAATTCATCGCCAAGCGAGCTTCGGATGGAGACAATGCGATCAGTGACTCTACGAAAGTGAAAACAGAGTGGCTGCTTTCATTGCTTGAGCCGAAGCTGGGCAAGATCCCGGTTGCAGAGATCAAAGCTCCGATACTTCTATCTGTGTTGCAGGAGGTGCAGAAGTCTGGACGCCGAGAGACTGCGCGCCGTCTTCGCTCATTCTGCGGGCGCGTGCTTGATTACGCGATCGCAACTGGTCGTGCAGAGAACAATCCGGCACCAGCCTTGCGGCGTGCCCTCTTTACGCCGACGGTGAGACATCATCCTGCCATTATAGATCGTGCTGCGCTTGGCGAGCTTCTGCGAGCGATCGATAGATATACCGGCCATACCTCGACAAATGCTGCTCTACGAATATCCCCACACCTTTTCCAACGTCCCGGCGAGATTCGAGCTATGAAGTGGGCAGACGTCAATATGGAGGGAGCAGTGTGGACTATACCGGCTGGTGAAACCAAGATGCGCAGAGAGCACCGCGTTCCGTTAACACGTCAAACGATCGCCATCATTCATACCATGCAGGACGTCGCCCAATACAGCGAATATATCTTTCCGAGCTTCAACCCGAAAAAGCCCTTATCCGAAAATGCAGTGAATGGAGCACTAAAAAGACTAGGATACGCTGGCGTGATGACCGCGCATGGTTTTCGCACCACGGCCAGTTCGCTTCTCAATGAGAGCAACCAATGGAACCCTGACGCGATTGAGCGGAGCCTTGCTCACCAAGACAGCAATGCGGTGAGAGCTGTTTATAATCGCACAGCATATTGGGATGAGCGCGTGGAGATGATGCAATGGTGGTCCGACGAGCTCGACTCCCTGAAGCAGCTCGGCGCGACGTAATTAGATGCCAGAGGTGTAGCCAAGTGACCCCCAAAACGACCCCCAATTGCACTGGCTTTCAGCGGCCAGCCGCGATCACAAGCGAACACAACAACAAAATTTATCTTTGCTTTTCAAATTATTACCACGTTGCTACAATCATCAGCGAACAGGTAAATGGTGCCCAGAAGAGGACTCGAACCTCCACGCCCTTGCGAGCGCCAGCACCTGAAGCTGGTGCGTCTACCAATTCCGCCATCTGGGCACCGGAGCGGTCCGGACATCTTTGCCGGGCCGCGGGTAGGTGCGCGCCGATAGCGAAGGGATGGAGGCATTGTCAATCGTAATGCACCACATCCCTGCTGATCTTTGGGAAGTATTGCGAGAATGAGCGCATTGCGGCATGGCCCGATCAACACATCACGCAGCATCAAATATACAAAATCAATTGGACGGAAAATTATGGCTGACAGGAATGCATTGCGGGGCAAATTGGTCGTTATGGTCGGCGGCAGCGGCTTCTTTGGCCACCATGCTGCGCAGGCATTGCTGGAATGCGGCGCGCGGCTGAGAATTGCCAGCCGCAATCCGGAAAAAGCATTCAAGCTGAAACCATTGGCAAATCTGGGGCAATTACAGTTTGCCCGGTGCGATGTGACCAATCCTGCCAGCGTTTCTGCGGCGATGCAGGGGGCTGATGCAGTGGTCAATCTGGTTGGCGCATTCGATGGTGATTTGATGCAATTGATCGCAGGCGGTGCTGGCAATGTAGCGCGCGCGGCCAAGGAAGCGGGCGCGACTGCAATGGTCCATGTCAGCGCGATCGGAGCTGATCTCAATTCCGAGGCAGACTATGCCAAGGCAAAGGCCCAATCTGAAATTGAGGTGCGGGCCGCATTCCCCCGGGCAAGCGTGCTGCGCCCATCGCTGCTGTTTAGCGAAGACGGCGCGTTCCTAAGCATGTTGGCCGGAATGATCGCCGCCCTGCCTGTGTTGCCGGTGTTTGCCCCTCAGGCACGCCTGCAAATGTTGTTCGTTGATGATGCCGCCGATGCATTGGCGAACGCTTTGGCCGATCCGGCCAAACATGGCGGAAAAATATACGAGATTGCCGGAAATGAGGCGATCGGAATGCTCGATCTGCATCAGCGGATCGCCGCAGCACAGGGCCGCAAGCGCCTGTTTATCGAGATGCCGGACACGGTTTCGGCCATATTTGCTGCCCTGCCCGGCACGCCGATGGATTCTGACCAATGGATCTTGTTGAAAAAGGGCAATTTACCCGCAGGCAATTATCCTGGAATATCCAATTTGGGAATTGAGCCTCGCCCGCTCGGCCTGTTCCTCGATCGCTGGATGGAGCGGTATCGAAAACATGGGCGATTTTCCCAGCAGGCAGCGCGCGCGAGTTAGGCAGTTTTTGGCCGCGCGCGCGGTTTCCTTTTAAGCCTTACCCAGCAGCGATGCCGGCTCGACCAGTAATTTGGTGCCGTCACTGCCTGTGATCCGAACCTGGGTGCCAATGGCCAGATCTGGTCCGCGGGCAATCCATTCGCCATCGGCATAGTGCACCCGGCCGCTGCCACCTTCAATTGCCTGCGAAACCACTGCTGTTTGGCCAATCATCCGCCCGCTTCGATTATTCATCAACGGATCGACGCTTTCAATCGGCCGAGTGCTCAAAAAGCGTTTGGCGGAAACAACCGCGATTAACACCAGAAAGACGAAGTTAATCACCTGCACTGCCAACCCAAGGTTGAGCACGAAGGTAAGCCCGCCGGTGATGATCGCTGCCACCGCCAGCCAGATCAAATAGACACCGGGCACCGCCATTTCGAGTGCAGCCAGCACCAGACCGATGGTTATCCAAACCCAATGCGCATCGAGGGAATCCCAGCCATCCATTGTCAGCTATCCCGGCTGCTGGGGACGGCCGCCCGGGTTCCAGCGCGCGGCACACCGGCCCGATCACGGATCTGTGTGGTCACATCCCCCAATCCCGGTTTCAACGCATCCCCCAACAATTCACCGATCCCGCCCAAAGAACCGATCAATTGGGTCGCCTCGATCGGGAACAAAATGGTTTTGGCATTGGGGCTGGTCGCGAATTGGCCGATCGCTTTGGTATATTCCTGCGCGATGAAATAATTGATCGCAGCATTCCCGCTCTCGGCGATGGCATCAGACACCATCTGCGTGGCCTTGGCCTCGGCTTGTGCTGCGCGTTCGCGCGCCTCTGCATCGCGGAAGGCGGATTCTTTTTGACCTTCGGCAGAAAGGATCGCCGACTGCTTTTCGCCTTCTGCGCGCAGGATACGGCTGGCACGGTCGCCTTCCGCCTCAAGAATTTCAGCACGTTTTAGCCGTTCGGCTTTCATCTGGCGGGCCATCGCTTCTGAAATATCAAGCGGCGGGCGGATGTCTTTGATTTCAACGCGGGTGATCTTGATACCCCAAGGCGAGGTCGCCTCGTCCACTACGACCAGCAGGCGGGCATTAATTTCATCCCGCTTGGACAGTGTTTCATCCAAATCCATCGAACCCATCACGGTCCGCAGATTGGTGGTCGTCAGCGCCATAATCGCGCCGTATAAATTGGATACTTCATAGGCTGCCTTGCCCGGATCCAGCACTTGGAAGAATACCACCGCATCCACGCCAACCATGGCATTATCCGCAGTGATGATTTCCTGGCCCGGAATGTCGAGCACTTGTTCCATCATATTGACCTTATGGCCAACGCGGTCGACGAATGGCATCAAGAAATGGAGGCCCGGCTGTGCTGCCAGAGTGTATTTACCCAACCGTTCAATGGTATAAACGAACCCCTGCCGCACGACGCGAACCATCGTGAACAGAACCAGCACAACCACGGCCAATGCCATAAACAGCACGTAACCCATTTCAATTCCCCTTTTTTCTGGGCTCTAGCATAGCAATTGGTTCCGCCTGTGGGAAGGAAAACCGGATTATCCCAGCACCCACCCGCCTGCGGGCAGCGGCCCAACTAGCCCAGCATTTCAAATTCAGGCCGCTCAAATTCGGGCCCACATTTTAGAAATCGGGGCACCTTCAGGCCAAACAGGCAATTACAATCCGGCATAGAGCGCCATTTTGCGCGAATAGGCACGCTCCGCCTCTTCCTTATTGTAAGCCAGGCTGTCCAGCACACACCAGCCATGATCGGCGGCGTATACTTCTATTTCGGCGGAGCGCCCGCCAGCATCTGCTGCAGCTTTGAGGCGCAGTCTTGCATCGGGATCTTTTGCATCATCATTCTGGGCGATGGCGATCAGATGGCTTGCCCGCGAAGCGGCGAGCAAATTATTCGGGCTGTCTGGATCATCCCCGACCAACCAGGCCCCGTGGAAACTGGCCGCAGCGCGCAGCCGATCTGGTAGGGCAGCCGCGCTCCAGATTGTAAATGGCCCGCCCATGCAATACCCTTCTGTGCCAATGGCGCGGCCCGCATCCACCCCGCCTTGATCATCCAGCCAGGCGGTCACTGCCAATGCATCGCGCATGATCGCTTGTGCATCCAATTTGGCCCGCCACGGGTCCACCTTGTCCCAGCCGCCATTGAGGAAATCTGCAAATTCGGTAAATTGGGGCGCTGGCAGATCACGGTAATAAGGGTTGATCACCAGCACCGCAAAACCATCTGCTGCTGTGCGCCGGGCCATCAGTTTAAATGCATCGCGCAAACCGGCAATGTCAGGCCAACAGATTACGGCTGGATGGCCCCCGCCAGATAATTTTGTGTCGGGGCGGACAAAGAATGCATCCATCGTGCCATCAGGCGTGGTGATGGTAACGCTATCTTCTTTCAGGCTGCCATATGGCGCTGATCCTGGATCCACCCCCGCACATGCCGCCAGCGTAGCGGCAGCGCCCATGGCCCCGAATTGGCGCCGGCTGATGTGGTTTTCAGCGCGGGTGCGCCAAAGGGCATTTGCCTGTTCGGATTTCGGCGGGTCTGTTTCATCACACATGATCGGCTCCGGCAGTAATTGGATGCAGCAGTAACTGGATGCGGCGTATTTCTTAGTTTCCCCCGCATGTTAACGGCCAAAATACTTTCGTCCAGTTGGGACATGCCCAGCCAAAGGTCACGTTGATGATTGGGGACGCCGCCTGCGCGTGTTAGGCTGCGTGCAGAAACAGATTCGCGCCGGCTGCGCCGATTGCCGATCAATAAATGTGGGAGCCTTTTGTGCCTAAGATATATCCTAATTTGATTGATGGCGAACTCGCCCAAACCACCGAGACCATGGAAGTTCTCAACCCTGCAAACGAACAAATCATCGGTCTGGTGCCAGCCTGCACGCAAGCTGAACTGGACCGGGCTGTCGCAGCGGCGCGGCGTGCATTCAAAACCTGGTCCAAAACCCCGATCGAAGAACGCCGCAAAGTGATCCTGGCGATCAGCGCGATCATCAAGGATAATCACGAAGAATTATACCGCCTTTTGACCAGCGAACAGGGCAAACCCCATAGCCAAGCCAAGGGCGAAGTTCTGGGGGCGGCCCATGTCGCGGGCAGTCAGGTCAGCCTGACCCTTGATGATGAGATTAACGAGGATAGCGATATACGCTTCAGCCGCACTCGCCGCGTTCCCATCGGCGTTGTGGGCGCAATCGTGCCGTGGAATTTCCCGGTAATGATGGCCGTTCAAAAAATCGTGCCTGCCATACTTTCAGGCTGCACAATTGTGCTTAAACCTTCGCCTTTTACCCCCCTTAGCACCTTACGTATTGCAGAGCTGATCAAGGACGCAGTGCCAGCCGGCGTTGTGAACATCATCACCGGCGATGATGCGTTGGGCCCCCTCATTACCAAGCACCGCGACATTAACAAAATCACTTTCACCGGCTCCACCGACACCGGCAAAAAGATCATGGAAGGGGCCTCCAACGACCTGAAACGTATCACGCTTGAACTGGGCGGAAATGATGCCTCTATTGTGCTGGCGGATGCTGATGTGGAGAAAGTGGCCGAACAATTGTTCTGGTCCAGCTTTTCCAATGCCGGGCAAATCTGCATCGCGGCCAAGCGAATTTATATCCATGAAGATATTTATGACGAGCTGAGCCAGGCGCTTGCCGCCTATGCTAAAACCGTGACGGTGGGCGATGGTTCGCATCAGGGCACAGGCATCGGCCCAATCCAGAACAAGAAGCAATTTGAGCGTGTATGCGAGCTGATCCAGGATGCACGGGATAAAGGCTATAAATTCCTAGTCGGCGGGCCAGACGAGATGGGGGCTGCCCCATCAGGCCCCGGCTATTACGTGCCGATTACGATTATCGACAACCCGCCTGAAGATGCACGCATCGTGGCCGAGGAACAATTTGGCCCCATCATGCCGCTGATGAAATTTTCAACAGAAGATGAAGTGATCGAGCGGGCAAACAACACCAATTACGGTCTGGCGGGCGCAGTTTGGACCAAGGATACCGACAAGGGTGTCGCCATTGCCCAGCAGCTGGAAACCGGAACGGTGTGGGTGAATGAATACCTCCATCTGTCCCCCTTCGCACCATTTGGGGGGCACAAACAATCAGGCTTCGGCGTAGAAAAGGGCGAAGAAGGGCTTAGAGAATTCACCTATCCTCAGGTGATTACAGTGAAGAAGGATGCAATGGTATAATTGCCTGAGGGGTGAATTCCTGAGGTTCAATGCAAATATGCCCGCCGAGGGTATTCTTTGAGCTGAAAAGAAAGTTTCAGCTTTTGAATACTACGGTCTTGCTGCCATTCATAAGCACCCGTTCTTCCAGATGCAGCCGCACCGCTTCGGCCAGAACCCGGCTTTCGATATCGCGGCCCTTGCGGACCAGTTCTTCCGGGCGATCTGCATGGGTAATGCCTTCCACATCCTGATGGATGATCGGCCCTTCATCTAGATTGGCAGTCACGTAATGCGCGGTTGCACCAATCATCTTGACCCCGCGCGCATGGGCCTGATGATAAGGTTTTGCCCCTTTGAAACCGGGCAGGAAGCTATGATGGATATTGATGCAGCGTCCGGCAAAATAACTCGCCTGATCATCTGACAAAATTTGCATGTAACGCGCCAGCACCACCAATTCAGCGCCGGTTTCTTCCGCGATTTTGCGCACTTGCGCTTCCTGCTGCGCCTTGTCCTTATTGACGATAGGCAAATGGTGAAACGGCACCTCGCCAATATGGGTATGGCTGATCGCATCGCGCGGATGGTTGGAAATAATCCCGACCGGCTGCATCGGCATTTCGCCGATCCGCCAGCGATAGAGCATATCGGCCAGACAATGATCGAATTTGCTAACTAGGATCAGCACCCTGCGCGGGCGATCACGCAAGGTCAGCTTCCAGTCCATACCAAATTCATCGGCAAGCAATTTGAATTGGGCGCGCAAATTGTCTCGCGGGGCGATACCGGGGTCAAACTCCACCCGCATAAAAAACGCACCGCTGGCCTGATCGTTAAATTGCTGGGCCTCCAGCACATTGCCGCCGCTTTCAAACAGGAAAGAGGTAACCCGCGCCGTAATGCCGGGCCGGTCTTTGCAAGAAAGTGTCAGGACAAGTGCATCAGTCATTAAATACCGCCAAGCCGTCTATCTTGCGGCCAATGCCGCTTCACTTTGGGCCATCAGCTTTGCAATGATCTGTGCCACCGGCTCTTCTTCCTTGACCATGCCGACCGACTGGCCTGCCATCAAACTACCGTTTTCGACATCGCCATCAATTGCCGCACGCCGCAGCGCGCCAGCCCAATAGCGCTCGATCTGCAATTGGGCCTCCATCATTTCAACCTCGCCTGCATCAAGCAGTGCGGCAACTTCGCGCTGTTTGGCGGTAAATTCTTCGGTGCCCTTATTCTTCAGCGCGCGGACCGGGATAACCGGCAGACGCGGATCAACCTGAACACTCGCCACAGCATCGCGGGCATTGGCCCGGAAAAATGCTTTCTTGAAATTGGGGTGGGCAATGCTTTCAGTGGCGCAGGCAAAACGGGTGCCCAATTGCACACCGACCGCGCCCATTTCCAAATAGCTGGCCATCGCCTCGCCCCGGCCAACCCCACCGGCAACAAACACCAGATAATCTTCTGCCAGCGCGGGCAAGAATTCTTGCGCCAATACCGATGTGGCAACCGGGCCAATATGGCCGCCCGCTTCCATCCCCTCGACCACCAAGGCATCGCCGCCTGAACGCAGCAACTTCTTGGCCAGCGCCAGTGTGGGCGCAAACACGATCACTTTTGCGCCGAATGCCTTGATCGCCTCGACACTGCCTTTGGGCGGAATGCCGCCCGCCAGCACCACATGGGTCACACCATGTTTCGCACAAACATCGATCAAATCGAACAATTGCGGATGCATGGTGATCAAATTCACCCCGAAAGGCTTGGACGTCAGCGCCTTGGTCGCGGCGATTTCAGTATCAAGCAGATCCGGTGTCATCGCCCCGCAGGCAATCACCCCGAAACCACCAGCATTGCTGATCGCAGAAACCAAATTACGCTCGCTCACCCAACTCATTGCGCCGCACAAAATGGCAAATTCACTGCCAAGGAAATCTGCGCCGCGCTGCATCAGCTGGCTGGTCTTCACAAAAGCGGTCATCTGAACTCCGGAAAATTTCTTTTGCGGGCCATAGGATGGTCCCACTTTGTGGGCAAGGTTCACTAGCGGTTTCCCTAGATAGGCCGGCCAAACAGCCTACACGCAATGGAAATGCCCATAATGCACCATGATCGGTTTTAACGATCAGAGTGACATTCTTAATCGGTTCGAATAATCTCGATCAATCTGGTATCACAAATGACATTATTCATCAGGAGTCGAAAATTATGGCCGAAGCAGATCCCCAAGCAAATGGTTGCCCATTTAGCGCCAATAGCGGCGAGACCCGCACGCTGACCGGCCGGTCGAACCAAGATTGGTGGCCCAACCAATTGTCCGTCGACATTCTGCACCAGCATGGGATCAATGGCGATCCTTTGGGCCAAGATTTCGATTATGCTGATGCGTTTAACACGCTTAATTATCAGGCAGTGAAAGATGATCTGACTGCGCTGATGACCGACAGTCAGCCTTGGTGGCCTGCCGATTATGGCCATTATGGCCCATTCTTCGTGCGCATGACATGGCACAGCGCAGGCACCTATCGCAGCGGCGATGGGCGCGGCGGTGCAGGCAGCGGCCAACAGCGTTTTGCCCCCCTCAACAGTTGGCCCGACAATGGCAATCTTGATAAGGCGCGCCGCCTGCTGTGGCCAATCAAACAGAAATATGGCTCCAAACTAAGCTGGGCAGATCTGTTGATCTTGGCCGGCAATGTCGCCATCGAATCGATGGGCGGTCCAGTGTTCGGATTTGGCGGCGGCCGCAAAGATGTGTGGGAGCCTGAAAAAGACGTTTACTGGGGCACTGAACAAAAATGGGTCGGCGATGGCGCGCAAACCCGCATCCAGCCTGACAAGGATCAGGATATGGAAAATCCCCTTGCGGCAGTTCAAATGGGCCTGATCTACGTCAATCCCGAAGGGCCAGGCGGCAATCCTGATCCGCTCCTGTCGGCTCGCGACATTCGCGAGACCTTTGCCCGCATGTCGATGAATGATGAAGAAACCGTCGCACTGACTGCAGGCGGGCACACCTTCGGCAAAGGCCATGGCGCCGGTGATGCAAGCCTGGTCGGCGCAGAGCCGGAAGCAGGCGATATTGCTGATCAAGGCTTCGGCTGGCTCAGCACTTATGCCAGCGGTCTTGGCGATGACACGATCACCAGCGGCATTGAAGGCGCGTGGACCCCGACCCCGATCACTTGGGATCACAGCTATTTCCACATGCTGATGAGCCATGAGTATGAACTGGTGAAAAGCCCCTCGGGCGCCCAGCAGTGGCAGCCGATTGTCGATAATGATGCCGATCTTGCACCGGCTGCGCATGACCCTTCCAAGAAGGTTCCAACCATGATGACCACCGCCGATATGGCGATGAAGATGGACCCGGATTATCGCGCAATTTCAGAACGTTTCCGTGACAATCCTGATCAGTTTGCAGATGCATTCGCCCGTGCGTGGTTCAAACTGTGCCACCGCGATATGGGCCCTAAATCCCGTTATCTGGGGCCAGACGTTCCTGCAGAAGATCTGATCTGGCAGGATGCTGTCCCTGCTGGCAAAGCAATCAGCGATAGTGAAGTCGCCCAGCTCAAAACGGCCATTCTTGGCAGCGGGCTATCCATTGGTGCCTTGGTGAAAACCGCATGGGCCTCTGCTTCTACCTACCGTTGCAGCGATCATCGCGGCGGCGGCAATGGCGGGCGTTTGCGCCTTGCCCCGCAAAATGGCTGGGCCGTCAATGAACCTGATGAGCTGGCTGCGGTTTTGGCCAAGCTGGAAGCGGTTAAGGGCGCCAGTAATATCAGCATGGCCGACATGATCGTGCTGGGCGGCACAGCCGCTATCGAACAGGCAGCCAAGGATGCCGGGTTTGATATTTCTGTTCCCTTCACATCAGGGCGCGGCGATTCCACCGACGAGATGACCGATGCTGAAAGCTTTGGCGTTCTTGAACCCAAAGCTGACGGGTTCCGCAATTATTTGCAGAACAAATTCAGCGTTCCGACCGAGGAAATGCTGGTTGATCGGGCACAATTGCTAGGCCTGAGCGCCCCGGCGATGACCGCATTGGTCGGCGGGCTGCGTGTGCTGGGCGCTAATCATGGCGGATCACAGCATGGCGTATTCACCAGCCGGGTGGGCCAGTTGACCAATGATTTCTTCGTCAACCTGCTCGATATGGGCACGAAGTGGGAAGCGATTGATGGCAGCGGCGAAGAAGAATTCGTCGGCATCGACCGGACAAATGGCGCCAAGAAATGGACTGCAACCCGTTCAGATCTGGTTTTCGGTTCCAACTCGCAGCTGCGGGCCATCGCAGAAGTCTATGCCGAAAACGGCAATGAGGCGAAATTCATCAAGGAATTCGTCGCTGCATGGACCCATGTGATGGATGCAGACCGCTTCGATTTGAAGTAATTTGCATCATCCATTTTCAAGCAATAGAAACCTCCTCGCAGCCCCGGCTGCGGGGAGGTTTTCTTATGCTGGGTAGGTGATCTTCACCTTGCCTGCCGCTTGGGCCGCGATGCGGCGCGCGTCATCTGTGCTGCCTGCTGCCGCCAACGCCGCGCCCATACGGCGATAAGGGCGCGCCGCGGGTTTGCCAAATATGCGGACATCAACCATACCGCCGCCCAAATTGCCGGCCACAGCCAAGGCATCTGCCAGCCCTTCGTACCCCACATTATCGCTATCGCGGTCGGCCAAAATCACCGCCGAAGCTGAAGGGCGCGCCCGGATCGGCGCCGGGATCGGCAAACCCATGATCGCGCGGATATGAAGATCAAATTCGCTCAAATTTTGTGAAATCAATGTGACCATGCCAGTATCATGCGGACGGGGCGACAATTCAGAGAAGATCACATCGTCCCCCTTCACGAAGAATTCGACCCCGAAAAGACCGTAACCGCCCAGTTCATCGACCACTTTGCGCGCCATATCCTGCGCATCGGCAATCGCCTTGTCGGACATGGCCGCAGGCTGCCAGCTTTCCTGATAATCCCCGCGTTCCTGGCGGTGGCCAATGGGGGGGCAAAAAATCACGCCATCTACGGTGCGCACAGTCAGCAGCGTAATTTCATAATCGAATTCGACAAATTGCTCGACAATAACGCGCCGCCGGTCACCGCGCATATTAGCCCCGGCATAATCCCATGCTGCCGCCAGTTCTTGGGCGGTTCGAACGGTGCTTTGCCCTTTGCCGGAAGATGACATTACCGGCTTTATCACACAGGGAAATCCGGTGATTTGCGCCCCTGCGGACACCTCCTCCAAGCTTTCCGCATATTCATAGCGCGAGGTCGTAAGGCCAAGTTTACGCGCAGCCACATCGCGGATTGCATCACGGTTCATGGTCAATTGCGCCGCGCGCGCGCAAGGGATGACATTAACCCCGGCCAATTCCATCTGGGCCAGTGTTTCAGTGCGGATTGCCTCTATTTCGGGCACAACATAATCGGGGGCGTGGCGTTCGATTGCATCGCGCAGCAAATCGCCATCCAGCATCGGGAAGATTTCAAATTCATCCGCCATCTGCATCGCGGGCGCCCCGGCATAATTATCGCACGCCACGACATAGCAGCCCAGCCGCTTGGCCGAGATAACAAATTCGCGGCCCAATTCCCCTGCCCCAAGCAGCAGGATTTTCTTGGTGAACGCCACAGCCTTGCTCAGGCCGCCTCGTCCCCGGCCACATCTTCTGAATCCAGCCCATAGGCTGTATGCAATACGCGCACTGCCAATTCGGTTTCATCCTCATCAATCAGGACGCTGACCTTAATTTCGCTGGTGGTGATCGCCTGGATATTCATCCCGCGATCAGCCAATGCGCGAAACATGGTGCTGGCAACACCGGCATGGCTTTTCATACCCACGCCAACAACGCTGATTTTCGCGACTTTGCTGTCGGTGATGATCCGGTTGAAGCCGATCTGGCTGCGCTGCTCTTCCAGCAATGCCTGCGCACGCGCCAAATCAATCTGCGGCACGGTAAAGGTCACATCAGTTTCACCCTTATCGCGGCCCACATTCTGAATGATCATGTCCACATTGATCGATGCGTTGGCGAGGGGTTCAAAAATATGCGCCACAGCGCCGGGCTGGTCCGGCACGCGGGTGAGGATGATTTTCGCCTCGTTCTTATCATGCGCGATACCGGTTACGTGTTGGCGTTCCATATCGCCTTCCTCCAAAATTTCTTCCATCTCTTGTTCAGAGACAATCATTGTTCCGGGCAGATCATCCGCGGGCCTGCTATCATCATCAACAAAGGATGACAGAACCTGAACCCGCACATTTTCCTTCATCGCCAGGCCGACAGAACGGGTCTGCAACACTTTCGCCCCGACCGAAGCAAGTTCGAGCATTTCCTCGTATGTCACCGCTTTCAGCTTGCGTGCCTTGGCCACGATCCGCGGGTCGGTGGTATAAACCCCGTCCACATCGGTGTAGATATCGCAGCGATCCGCGCCAATCGCAGCCGCCACCGCCACCGCCGAAGTGTCGGAACCGCCCCGCCCAAGTGTGGTAATCCGGCCATCGGATGATACGCCCTGAAAGCCCGGGATCACCGCAATCTCGCCTGCATCCATGGCCGCCACTAGCGCGTCAGCATCAATCGATTCGACCCGCGCCCTGGAATGGGCCGCGATCGTGGCGATCGGCATTTGCCATCCCAGCCAGCTACGCGCCTTGCTGCCAAGCGATTGCAATGTCAGCGCCAGCAAACCGGAGGTTACCTGTTCTCCGCTCGCCACCACCACATCATATTCAGCGGGGTCATGTAACGCATTGGCTTCACGGCAGAAATTGACCAGCCGGTCAGTCTCCCCCGCCATTGCACTTACAACGACTGCAACCGAATGGCCTGCAGCCTGCTGGCGGCGCACGATGTTGGCAACCCGGCGAATCCGCTCGGTGCCGGCCATCGATGTGCCGCCAAATTTCATCACGATCCGGGCCAATGTATAGTCCGCCTCTTTGCTGGAACCTGTTGTAGGAGGCTGTTAAGGGTGCAGCATGAGCGATGCAACTGTAACTGACAATGCGGTTTCTGGCGCAACTATTTGCACCAGCGAAGCTGCGCACTTTGGCGCGTTGGCAAATGATTGGTGGGACCCCAAAGGCAGTTCGGCAATGCTGCACCGGTTGAACCCAGTTCGGCTGCGTTTCATCCGTGATGCTGTGGATTTGCATTGGGGCGGCGATGTTGAAAGCGTGCGGCCACTGGCAGGCAAAACCGCGCTCGATGTTGGCTGCGGGGCGGGTCTTTTGTGCGAACCGCTAACGCGGCTGGGCGCTCTGGTCACCGGAAACGATGCCGCGGATGAGAATGTGGCGGTTGCTGCGGCCCACGCCCATGGGGCGGGCCTGGCAATCGATTATCGCGCGGGCGAACTGGGCAGCCTTGGCCTTGGCCAGTTCGATCTGGTCACTTCGATGGAAGTGATCGAACATGTAACTGATAAAGCCGCCTTTATCCGCGGCTTGGCAGCCCACCTTGCACCGGGTGGGTTGATGATCTTGTCCACCCCCAACCGCACCGCGCAATCACGATTGTTGCTGGCCGACGGGGCAGAGGCATTGGGCATGGTCCCCAAGGGCACCCACCATTGGGAAGACTTCGTCAAACCTGCCGAATTATGCGACCTTCTGCGCGGGGCTGGGTTGGAGGTAACCGGAATGCAGGGCATTGCATTTACCCCTATGAAAGGGCTGCATCTGTCAGAAAATTTGGCGCTCAATTACATTTTGACAGCGCGGGGCGTTTAACAGACGCATTCATTATGCCCGCCAGATCTAGCAATCAGCCCAATGCTTGCTGCCATTCGTCCAGATTAAAACCGACCAGCAAGCCGCCGGCATATTCCACCACCGGACGTTTAATCATCGAGGGGTAAGCCTGCATCAATGCCGCCGCCTTGCCCGCGTCAATATCGGCCTTGTCTTCATCAGACAGTTTGCGAAAAGTGGTGCCGCGTTTATTGAGCAACACCTCCCACCCCTTCGCCTTTATCCAGCCGGCCAATTGCGCCCGATCAACGCCTGCCTTTTTATAATCATGGAATTCATAGGCGATGGCGTTCGCATCAAGCCATTTGCGCGCTTTTTTGACCGTGTCGCAATTGGGAATGGCGTAAACGGTTACTGCATGGGTTTTAGGCATTTTCTCTCCTCAACTCAGCCGCCAATATGGACCGCAGCAATCGCCACGGCCAATGCATCCGCAGCATCCGCACCTGCCAGCCGGACGCCGGGCAACAAAACTTTGATCATCGCTTGAACCTGCGTTTTATCCGCGCCGCCGGTTCCAGCCACCGCCTTTTTCACCAATCGCGCAGCATGTTCAGACACTGGAAGACCGGCTTGGCCACATGCCGCCAACACCGCGCCGCGTGCCTGCGCCAGTTTGAGCGTTGATTGCGGGTTCTTATTGACGAAAATTTCCTCTGCCGCCGCCCGGTCAGGGCGGTGGGCGGCAATCACGCTGGCCAACGCGCTTTGCAGCAATGCCAGCCGCTGGGCAATTGGGGCCTTGGCATCGGTTGGGATCTGGCCATTGGCAATATGCGTCAGGCGGCTGCCAACCGATTGCACAACGCCCCAGCCAGTGCAGGAAAGCGAGGGATCAAGGCCGAGAATAATCACTGCATCCCCCCTTTGCCCCGCCGCGCTTACAGCGCAATCAATCCTGAGCCAGCTTTTCCATGATTACATCGGACACTTCGTAATTGCCCCACACTGTCTGAACATCATCATCATCATCAAGCACATCGAGCAGCTTGAACAATGTTCCCGCGTCCCCCTCTGCCATTTCGACCGTCACATTAGGTTTCCACGCAAGCTTGACCGTTTCTGCTTCGCCCAGCAATTTTTCCAGCGCGCCTGCCACTTCGTGCAAATCATCCGCCCCGGTCCAAATCTCATGTTCATCCTTGCCCGACTGGATGTCTTGCGCGCCTGCATCCATCGCTGCTTCAAAGAGCGTATCTTCATCGCCTGTGCTGGCCGGATAAACAATCAGCCCGAGACGTTCAAAACCATGCGCAACCGAACCGGTTGCCCCCAAATTGCCGCCATGTTTGGAAAATGCAGTGCGCACATTGGTGGCGGTGCGATTGCGATTGTCCGTCAGCGCCTCGACAATCAACGCCACGCCTTGCGGGCCATATCCTTCGTAGCGGACTTCCTCGTAATCATCCCCTTCATTGGCGGATGCCTTGTCGATTGCGCGCTGGATATTATCCTTGGGCATCGATTGGGATTTGGCGCTGTTCACGGCCAAGCGCAGGCGCGGGTTCATATCAACATCAGGGGCGCCCATTTTCGCCGCCACAGTGATTTCGCGGCTGAGCTTGGAAAACATGCTCGAACGTTTCTTGTCCTGCGCACCCTTGCGATGCATGATATTTTTAAATTTGGAATGGCCTGCCATGGATCGCCTGTCATTTGGAATTAAATTCTATTCGCCTCTAGCGAAGCCAGCCTGAACGGGCAATGCAGGCTGGAAAATGGCCTAGATCACCACCGCTGTGCCGCTGGCGCTGACCATCAGCATGGAACCGGTTTTGCCCAGCACTTCATAGTCAAGATCAACCCCGACTACAGCATTACCGCCCAGCATCGCCGCCTCTGACTTCATTTCAGCAATCGCTTCTTGGCGCGCGCGGGCCAGAACATTTTCATATTTTCCCGAACGCCCGCCAACAATATCTGTGATGCTGGCAAACAAATCGCGGAATAAATTGGCGCCGACAATCACCTCGCCCGTGACAATGCCAAGGTAATTGCGAACCTTGTGCCCCTCGATCACAGCCGTGGTGGTCACGATCATGGCGCGATCGCCATCTTGTTCCTTATTGGCCCAAGGGTTTACCATATCCGCATTCTCCATTGCTTAGATGACCAAGGCGTAGCGTATCATTATTCTAGGCCAAGTGCCGCTTTATAAACATCAAGAATAGTTTCCATTTCGCTGCGATCATCAGGCTTCATCTTCCGCAGGCGCACGACCTGACGCATGATTTTAGGATCATAGCCCACCGCCTTAGCCTCTGCGTAAACATCGCGAATATCATCGGCGATACCCTTCTTTTCTTCCTCCAGCCGCTCAACGCGTTCGATCAACAGGCGCAGGCGGTCGTCGGTGGAATCTGCCATGTTTATTACTCCGGTGAATTGAGAATCAGTTGAACGGTTCTGTAACGAGCCGCGATGGAGCGGTGAAGCCAAGCTTCGTGAATTATCCTCTATTCAGCATTTTTCGCCACACTTTGCGCCATGCGGGCCAATTGCTGGGGGGTCGCCTCGCTTTGATGCTGCGCCTTCCACTCTTGCATCGGCATTCCGTGGATCACCGCCCGCGCTGCCTCCTTATCGCCTGTATATCCTGCATCCCGGATCCAATCCGCCAGACAATTACGGCAAAAACCCGACAGGCCCATCAAATCAATGTTCTGGGCATCGTGGCGGTGCTGCAAATGCCGCACCAAGCGGCGAAATGCCGCTGCCGCCACGGCATCGGGAACCATATCCAACGCATCTAATCCGCCATCTGCCTCGGTATCCACCGGCTTGTTCATAATCATGATCCTTGCTCTGCTACGCCGCTTTGGCATAGGCCCGCCTTATGACAAAGCTTGATCCGCGTGGCCGTAAGGCAAAGATCCTCGCAACTGTGGGCCCGGCAAGCCACGAGCCTGAAATGCTGGCTAAGCTGTTTCGGGCCGGGGTCGATGCATTCCGGATTAATATGAGCCACGGCGAACATGATTTACACGCCAGAACAATTGCCGCGATCCGTGCGATGGAAAAAGAATTCAGGCATCCCATTGCGATCTTCTGCGATTTGCAGGGGCCCAAATTACGGGTTGGGAAATTCAAGGAAGGCAAGGCGGTCCTCCGCCCTTCCGACCATTTCACGCTCGATCAAAATCCCGATCCTGGCAATTCGGCCCGCGTGCAATTGCCGCATCCTGAACTGTTTGGCCTGCTGGAAAAGGGCCAGCGCTTGTTAATCAATGATGGCAATATCCAGCTGGAGGTTATCCAGGCACAGGAGGATGAAATTCTGTGTTGCGTGATTGCCGGCGGGGTCATTTCAGACCGCAAGGGCGTGAATGTTCCCGATGTGGAAATTCCAATCCCTGCCCTCACCGAAAAAGACCGCCGCGATCTTGAATTTGCCATGCAGCAAGGGGCCGACTGGATTGGCCTGTCATTCGTTCAGCGCCCCGAAGATCTGGCTCAGGCGCGTGAACTGATGGGCGGTTTTGGTGCGCTATGCGCCAAGATCGAAAAACCTATGGCCGTGCGCCGGCTCGATGAAATACTCGAATTGTGTGATGGTGTGATGGTGGCGCGGGGCGATCTGGGGGTCGAATTATTGCCCGAAGAAGTGCCGCCCTTGCAAAAACGGATTGTCAACAAAGCGCGCATGCTGGGCAAACCGGTGATCGTGGCCACCCAGATGCTGGAATCGATGATCGAAAGCCCGACCCCGACCCGCGCCGAAGTGTCTGATGTGGCCAATGCGGTCTATGACGGGGCTGATACGGTCATGCTATCGGCTGAGACCGCAGTGGGTAAATGGCCCACACAATCCGTCACGATTATGGACCGGATCGCAGCACAGGTAGAAAGCGACGAGGGCTATCTTGCGCGTGTCCGCTTCCTCGATACGCCGCCCGATGCCACCACCGCAGATGCATTAAGCCACGCCTGCATGACCATTGCCGATACGGTGCCCATTGCTGCAATCACTGTTTTTACCGGCTCTGGTTCTGCCGCGCGGCGTGTCGCGCGTGAACGCCCCTCTGTGCCGATGCTGGTGTTAACCCCCTCGATACACACCGCGCGGCGGGTGTCGTTATTATGGGGCGCCCATGCAGTGATGACTAAGGATATTGGCAGTTTTGAAGAAATGATCGCCAAGGGCAAACGCATAGCGCTGCGGCAGGGATTGGGCAAAGCGGGCAGCAAGATGATCGCGCTGGCAGGCGTACCGTTTGGAACGCCCGGTTCCACCAATTTACTGCATGTCGTGACGTTAACAGGGGACGAATTGGCGGATCAGCGGGGCTAGAAACCATCATTACAATTCAGTGCTCAGCGCGCGTTTTTCCCGCGCTACGCTCTTGATGCATTGATGGTGCAAAATTTTAGCTACCCCAAATCATCAATTATCGAGGGCCTAATCCGCAGCCCTAGCCAGCCGCCCTAGCCAGCCGCCCTTGTCAATCTGGCCCTAGCTTCACCTTCGCCAATCAGCGGCAGCAATTCGCCCATATCAGGCCCATGGTCCATACCCGTCAGCGCCTGACGCAGCGGCAGAAACAGTGTTTTACCCTTGCGTCCGGTTGCCTGCTTGAGCGCGCCCGTCAGCGCACGCCACGGGTCTTCGCCCCAAACAAGCGCCTGCGCCGCATCGGCCAGATAGGCGCGGTCTTCATCGGAAAATTCTGGCTGCTCGATCGGGCCTGTAACCAATGCCCACAGTTTTTCTGCATCAGACACCCGCGTCAGATTGGGCAGCACCGCATGCCACCCATCTGCGCCCATCCCAGCAGGCAGGCGGTCTGCCACATCCTCATAGGCCAGCTGGTGGACGATGGCTGTGTTGATCCGGTCCAGATCAGCATCGTCGAATTTCGCCGGGGCGCGGCCAAAGGTGCCAAGGTCAAACCCCTCCACCAACATTGCACGATCAGCAATCGGTTCAACCGGACGCGATGTGCCCAGCCGCGCCAACAGGGCCACAATCGCTTCTGGTTCGATCCCGCGGCCGCGAAAACTATCGCAGCCCAATGAGCCCAGCCGCTTCGACAGTTTGCCTTCCTTGCCCATCAACAGTGCCTCATGCGCGAAACGCGGCGGGGGCGCGTCCATCGCTTCGAACATCTGCACCTGCACTGCGGTGTTGGAAACATGATCCTCCCCCCGCAGCACATCGGTTATGCCCATTTCGATATCGTCAACCGCGCTGGGCAGCATATACAGCCATGACCCGTCAGCCCGGCGGATTACCGGATCGGATAAAGCCGCCGGATCGAAATTTTGCGGCCCCCTTACGCCGTCCTCCCATGTGATCGGCGAGGCATGATCAAGTTTAAAACGCCAATGGGGGGCAACATTTTCCGCATCCATCGCCAGATGATCCGCCTCGGTCAGCTTCAACGCAGCGCGATCATAGATCGGCGGCAGGCCTCTGCCCAATTGGATTTTGCGCTTTAAATCCAATTCCTGCTTGGTTTCGTAGGCGCGATAAACCCGGCCATCAGCTTTCAGTTTCTGGAATGCCGCCTCGTAATGATCCAGCCGCTGGGACTGGCGCTGTTCCCCATCCACATCCATCCCGAGCCATGCCAAATCTTCGCGAATCGAGGTAACATATTCCTCCCGGCTTCGTTCAGCATCAGTATCATCAATCCGCAGCATGAATTGGCCGCCTGCCTTGCGGGCAAGGAACCAATTATGCAGCGCGGTGCGAATATTGCCAACATGCAGGCGGCCGGTAGGTGACGGCGCGAAACGGGTAATTATGGTCATACGCAGCGGTTAGAGCGGTGCAGCCCAATCAGCAAGCAGCGGTGATACTTTGGCCTGTGCCCAGCCTGAAAAAATACCTGCAAGGCGGCCTTTTCATCCACATTCCGCCTTCATGGCTGCGCCATTGAGGGGATTTACCGGCGCGGCCGCCTTTATTGGAACCACATCTGCCGTGGACGGCTGGGTTTGGGGGAATTGATGGACAGGCAGAATATGCGCCTGTCCAATCTGACAGCAGGCACAAGGTCCTACAGCCTATCTACATTGAAAAATTTGCCAAAAAAAACCCCGCCGGATCGCTCCGGCGGGGTTCTATATTTGAATTGAAGAAAATCAGGCCTTGTCGTCGGCGCCGTCTGCTTCATTCGTGCTTGGCTGCGCCAGTTCGTCAGAGGCAACATCAGCGGCAATTGGTTCTGCAGCTTGAGCCAGTTCGGCGGCAGCTTCTTCTTCTTCCGCCGTCTTGGCTGCAATGATCGCATCCTGAGCCTTCTTCCAAGCAGCACGCAAGGCTGCATCGCGGCTATTAGCGGTAACCCGCATCCGGTTCATGCCCGCGCCGGTACCAGCTGGGATCAGCCGGCCCACGATGACGTTTTCCTTCAGGCCAATCAGCGAATCCTTTTTGCCTTCAACCGAAGCCTGAGTGAGCACCCGGGTCGTTTCTTGGAAGGATGCCGCCGAGATGAAGCTGCGTGTTTGCAGGCTCGCCTTGGTGATACCCAACAAGATCGGCTTACCCTCAGCCTTCTTCTGCTTGCGTTCGAGTTTGGCGTTATATTCGTCCATCTCTTCGCGGTCGACTTGTTCGCCCGGCAACAAAGTGGTGTCCCCGCCAAAGGTGATTTCAACCTTCTGCAGCATCTGACGAACAATCGTCTCGATGTGCTTATCGTTGATCTTCACGCCCTGAAGCCGGTAAACTTCCTGGATTTCATTGACCAGATATTCCGCCAGCGGCTCAACGCCCAACACATCAAGAATGTCGTGCGGGTTCGGGCTGCCTGAAATCAGCGTATCGCCCTTCTTGACGAAATCGCCTTCCTGCACGTCGATCACCTTGGTCTTGGGGATCAGATATTCAACTGCATCGCCCTCTTCCGGGATAATCGCAATCTTGCGCTTAGCCTTGTATTCACGAACAAATTCGATCTTGCCCGAAATCTTGGCAATGATCGCATTATCCTTAGGAATACGCGCCTCGAACAATTCAGCCACCCGCGGAAGACCGCCCGTAATATCGCGTGTCTTGGCCGCTTCGCGTGATGCACGGGCAAGAATATCGCCCGCTGCAACCTGCTGGCCATCATCAACTGACAATGACGTGCCTGGCGCCAGCATATAACGCTGAGCTTCCGTTTCGCCGTCATCATCCAGGCTCTCGCCTTCGCCCAGCAAAGTAAGCCGAGGACGCAAATCTTCCTTCTTCTTGCGATTGGCGGACCGATCTTCCACGACCACACGCTGGGCGATGCCCGTTGCATCATCAACGCGTTCTTCCATGGTCTTGCCATCAACAAGATCCTGGAAACGCACAATACCCGATTGCTCGGTGATGATCGGCAAGGTGAAGGGATCCCATTCAGCAATCCGGTCGCCCTGCTTCACCTTCGCGCCATCGGCCTGCATCAGCACGGTACCATAAGGCACTTTGTGAATTTCACGCTCGCGCCCTTCGGCATCAATCACGACCAATTCACCAGTACGCGCAAGCGACAGCAGGCGGCCGCGCTTGTCAGTAATGGTGGGCATGTCGCGATATTCGATCCGGCCATCAGAAATCGCTTCTAGATGGCTGGTTTCGTTGATCTGCGCTGCCCCGCCGATGTGGAAGGTACGCATTGTAAGCTGCGTGCCTGGTTCACCGATCGACTGCGCAGCAATAACGCCGACAGCTTCACCGATATTCACCGGCGTGCCGCGCGCCAGATCGCGCCCGTAGCATTTGCCGCAAACGCCCTGATCAGCAGCACAGACCAAAGGTGAGCGGATCTTGGCGGACTGGACTTCAGCCGCCTCGATTTCTGCCACCATCGCTTCGTCCAGCAATGTGCCCGACTTTACGATCAGTTCCTGCGTTTTTGCATTGACGAGATCTTCTGCCGTAGTCCGGCCAAGGATCCGTTCGCCCAAGGTCGCGATCACCGAGCCGCCCTGAACGATAGCACGCATTTCCAGCATGTTTTCGGTCTTGCAGTCTTCCGTTACGATGACACAATCCTGCGAAACATCGACCAGACGGCGGGTGAGATAACCCGAGTTTGCCGTTTTCAACGCCGTATCGGCCAGACCCTTACGGGCGCCGTGGGTGGAGTTGAAATATTCAAGAACGGTAAGGCCTTCCTTAAAGTTCGAGATAATTGGCGTTTCGATGATTTCGCCCGAAGGCTTGGCCATCAGCCCGCGCATACCGGCAAGCTGCTTCATCTGAGCTGGCGAGCCACGTGCGCCGGAATGGCTCATCATATAGATCGAATTGATCTGGGCTTCGCGGCCATCATCATCAACCGGACGCGCCTTGATCTCTTCCATCATGGCGTCCGCCACCTGATCGCCGCAACGGCTCCAAGCGTCGATCACCTTATTGTATTTTTCCTGCTGGGTGATCAGGCCATCTTGATATTGCTGTTCATATTCAGCCACCTGAGCCTTGGTCTTTTCGACCATCCCTTCCTTCGAATCCGGAATGATCATGTCATCCTTACCAAAGGAAATGCCGGCCTTAAATGCATGGGTGAAACCCAATGTCATAATCGCATCGGCAAACAGCACAGTGTCCTTCTGGCCGGTGTGACGGTAGACCTGATCGATCACATCGCCAATTTCCTTCTTGGTCAAAAGGCGGTTGACGATATCATAGGGAACCTTGTGGTTTTTCGGCAGGCATTCCCCGATCAGCATCCGGCCCGGGGTGGTTTCAAACCGGGTCAGGCCAATCTTGCCTTTTTCATCAGCCTGCGGAACGCGGGTAACGATCTTGGAATGCAAGGTAACAGCGCCCACGTGCAGCGCCTGATGGACTTCGGCCATATCAGACAGCAGCATACCTTCGCCCGGCTCGCCTGCGCGGTCCATTGAAAGGTAATAAATCCCCAGCACCATGTCCTGTGAAGGCACGATGATCGGCTTGCCATTGGCAGGCGAAAGGATGTTGTTGGTCGACATCATCAACACGCGCGCTTCCAACTGGGCTTCCAGCGAAAGCGGCACGTGCACGGCCATTTGGTCACCATCGAAATCGGCGTTAAAGGCAGAACAGACCAGCGGGTGAAGCTGAATGGCCTTACCTTCGATCAATACCGGTTCAAACGCCTGAATGCCAAGACGGTGAAGTGTCGGCGCGCGGTTCAGCAAGACGGGATGTTCGCGGATCACTTCGTCCAGAATATCCCAGACTTCCTTACGTTCCTTTTCAACCCATTTCTTAGCCTGCTTCAGGGTCATCGACAGCCCCTTTGCATCAAGCCGCGCGTAGATGAACGGTTTGAACAATTCGAGCGCCATCTTCTTGGGCAAACCGCATTGATGCAGTTTCAGTTCCGGGCCGGTCACAATGACGGAGCGGCCGGAATAATCGACCCGTTTACCCAGAAGGTTCTGGCGGAAACGGCCCTGCTTGCCCTTGAGCATGTCTGACAGTGATTTCAGCGGGCGCTTGTTGGCGCCGGTGATCACACGGCCACGGCGGCCATTGTCGAACAATGCATCAACCGATTCTTGCAGCATCCGTTTTTCATTGCGGACAATAATATCTGGCGCACGCAGTTCGATCAGGCGTTTCAGACGGTTGTTACGGTTAATCACCCGGCGATACAGATCGTTAAGATCCGAAGTCGCGAAACGGCCACCATCCAGCGGCACCAGCGGGCGCAGCTCGGGCGGGATCACGGGCACGACTTCCAAGATCATCCATTCAGGGCGGTTGCCTGAATCGATGAAACTTTCCACGACCTTCAAACGCTTGATGATCTTCTTGGGCTTAAGCGTGGATTTGGTAACCCGCAGCTCTTCCATCAAATCATCGCGTTCCTGCACCAGATCAAGATCCATCAGCATGGTCTTGACCGCCGCAGCGCCGATGTCAGCGGTGAAGGCATCTTCACCATATTCGTCCTGCGCTTCGAGCAGTTCGTCTTCTGTCACCAGCTGGAATTTCTCCAGCGGTGTCAGGCCTGGTTCGGTGACGATATAGCTTTCAAAATACAGCACGCGCTCAAGCTGCTTGAGCTGCATATCGAGCAGCAAACCAATCCGCGAAGGCAGCGATTTAAGGTACCAGATATGTGCGACCGGCGCAGCCAATTCGATATGGCCCATCCGTTCACGGCGAACCTTGGTCACAGTAACTTCGACGCCGCATTTTTCGCAGACGACGCCCTTGTATTTCATCCGCTTATATTTGCCGCACAGGCATTCGTAATCTTTTACCGGACCAAAAATGCGGGCGCAGAACAGGCCGTCACGCTCAGGCTTGAACGTGCGGTAGTTGATGGTTTCCGGCTTCTTGATTTCGCCAAAGGACCACGAACGGATCCGTTCCGGGGAAGCAATCCCGATCTGGATCTGGTCGAAGGTTTCCGGCTTTGCCAGCTGGTTAGTGAATTTTGTAAGGTCGTTCATCTTGTCATCCCTAGCGAGGGTGAAATCATCAGGTGGAAGGTGGAGGCGGGCGACCTGGTGGCCGCCCGGCCCTTATTCCGCCGCTATCTTGAGCCCGTCATCATCTTCGCCCGTATCGATCGAAGACAATTCAACATTAAGGCCAAGGCTGCGCATTTCCTTCACCAGCACGTTAAAGCTTTCCGGAATGCCTGCCTCGAAGCTGTCGTCACCCTTGACGATCGCTTCGTAAACCTTGGTCCGGCCGATGACATCATCGGACTTCACCGTGAGCATTTCCTGAAGCGTATAGGCCGCGCCGTAAGCTTGGAGCGCCCAGACCTCCATTTCCCCGAAACGCTGCCCACCAAACTGCGCCTTACCACCCAATGGCTGCTGGGTGACGAGGCTGTAGGGGCCAATGGACCGAGCGTGGATCTTGTCATCAACCAAGTGATGCAATTTGAGCATGTAAATATAGCCCACGGTAACTTGGCGATCAAATGCCTCACCCGTGCGGCCATCATGCAGTGTAACCTGGCCCGATTTAGGCAGGCCGGACATATCCAACATTTCAGTCACATCGCCTTCGCGCGCACCATCGAACACTGGCGTCCCCATCGGGACCCCGTTCTGAAGGTTGCCAGCCAGTTCGATAATATCGCTGGTAGAGCGGCTTTCGAGTTCTTCGTGATATTGTTCGCCATAGACGAACTTAAGACGCTCAACCACGGCTTCGGGCGGTTTCACGCCGTCATAATCCTCGCCCACATCGGGGTTGGCATCACGCCAATCATCCAGCGCAGCAGTGATCTGCTGGCCAAAACCGCGTGCGGCCATACCAAGGTGGGTTTCAAAGATTTGCCCGACATTCATTCGGCTTGGCACACCCAGAGGATTGAGCACCACGTCAACCGGGGTGCCATCTTCCAGGAACGGCATGTCTTCAGCCGGTAGAATGCGTGAAATGACACCCTTATTCCCGTGCCGGCCAGCCATTTTGTCGCCCGGCTGAAGCTTGCGCTTCACTGCGACGAACACTTTGACCATCTTAAGCACACCAGGCGCCAGTTCATCACCGCGTTCCAGCTTCTCGCGGCGATCATCGAACTTGTCTTGGATGATCTTGACGGCATCGTCATATTGCGATTTCACCGCTTCGATCTGCATCTGGCGGCCATCATCAGCAACGGCGAATTTGAACCATTCGAAGCGCTCCAGATCGGCCAGCAGAGCATCGTCGATGACCACGCCCTTCTTGATCCCCTTGGGCGCAGCCGAAGCAGTCTGCCCAAGCAGCATTTCGCGCAGGCGGTTATAAGTCGCCCGGTTGAGAATGGCCCGTTCATCTTCGCTATCCTTACGAAGACGTTCAATCTCTTCGTTCTGGATCGCCCGCGTCCGGTCATCGATTTCGATGCCGTGGCGGTTGAACACGCGAACTTCCACCACCGTTCCGGCAACACCGGGCGGCAGACGCAGCGAAGTATCGCGCACATCGGAAGCTTTCTCACCAAAAATGGCGCGCAGCAGTTTTTCTTCCGGCGTCATCGGGCTTTCGCCCTTCGGCGTGATTTTGCCACAAAGGATGTCGCCCGGATGCACTTCTGCGCCAATATAGACGATCCCAGCTTCATCGAGGCTGCGTAGGGATTCTTCGCCGACATTGGGAATATCACGGGTGATGTCTTCTGGCCCAAGCTTGGTATCACGGGCCATCACTTCGAATTCTTCGATATGGATCGAAGTGAACACATCATCCTTCACAATACGTTCGGAAATCAGGATTGAATCTTCGTAATTGTAGCCATTCCAGGGCATAAACGCGACCAGGCTGTTACGCCCCAGCGCCAGTTCACCCAGATCGGTCGATGGGCCATCGGCGATAATATCACCGGGTTCAATCACATCGTTCACCTTCACCAGCGGACGCTGGTTGATGCAGGTGTTCTGGTTGGAACGTTGGAATTTCTGCAGCGTATAGATGTCTACGCCGGACTGGCCAGGTTCAACATCACCCACAGCGCGGATCACGATCCGGGTCGCATCGACCTGATCGACAATCCCGCCGCGCACGGCCGAAATGGCCGCACCTGAATCGCGCGCCACAGTTTCTTCCATACCAGTGCCGACAAACGGTGCCTCGGCCTTGACCAGCGGCACAGCCTGACGCTGCATGTTGGAACCCATCAATGCGCGGTTGGCGTCATCGTTTTCCAAAAACGGAATAAGCGATGCAGCCACCGAAACCAGCTGTTTGGGCGAAACGTCCATCAGCGTGATCTGATCATTAGGCAGCATCACGAATTCACCGCTCTCGCGGGCGGAAACCAATTCTTCGACGAAAGTGCCGTCATCGTTCAGTTCTGCAGAAGCCTGCGCCACGGCGTGTTTTTGTTCTTCCATCGCCGACAGATAGACCACTTCGGATGTGATCTTGCCGTCCTTGACCTTGCGGTAAGGCGTTTCGATGAAGCCGTATTTATTAACCCGGCTGAAGCTCGCGAGCGAGTTGATCAGGCCAATATTGGGGCCTTCCGGCGTTTCAATCGGACAGATCCGGCCATAATGGGTCGGGTGAACGTCGCGGACCTCAAAGCCTGCACGCTCACGCGTGAGACCGCCCGGCCCGAGTGCTGAAACACGGCGTTTATGGGTCACTTCGGACAGTGGATTGGTTTGATCCATAAACTGGCTCAGCTGCGAAGAACCGAAGAATTCGCGCACAGCCGCGACTGCGGGTTTGGCGTTGATCAAATCATTGGGCATCACTGTCGATACATCGACACTGCTCATGCGCTCCTTAACCGCGCGTTCCATGCGCAGCAGACCAACACGATACTGGTTCTCCAGCAATTCGCCGACCGAACGGACCCGGCGGTTACCAAGGTTATCGATATCATCGACATCGCCCTTGCCATCCTTCAAATCCACCAGCTCTTTAACCACAGCCAGAATATCTTCCCGGCGCAGCGTGGTCACAGTGTCTTCAGCATCAAGGTTAAGACGCATGTTGAGCTTGACCCGGCCAACAGCTGAAAGGTCATAGCGTTCGCCATCGAAGAACAGGCCTTCGAACAAAGCTTCAGCGGTTTCCTTCGTCGGTGGCTCGCCCGGACGCATGACCTTGTAGATTGACTCAAGGCCTTCATCCCGGTTTTCCGCCTTGTCCACGGCCAGCGTGTTGCGGATCCACGGCCCGATTGTAACTTCGTCAATGTCGAGCAGGTCGATTTTATCGACCCCTGCATTATCGAGCACTTCCAGATTTTCGAGCGATACCTCGTCGCCTGCCTCAATATAGATGCGGCCGGTTTTCTCGTCGATCATGTCGCATGCAGCATAATGGCCGAGGACTTCCTCGGTCGGGATCAACAAAGTCGTCAGGCCATCCTTGGCCGCCTTATTGGCAGCACGCGGGCTGATCTTCTGCTTGGCAGGAAAGATTTCCTCGCCCGTCTTGGCATCAACCAATGCGAAATCAGGCTTTTGGCCGCGCCAGGTTTCAGGGTTGAATGGGATTTGCCAACCATCCCCCTTCTTGCCCGACACACGCTGCCAATTAACGGTTTCATAAAAGTGGCTGAGGATGTCTTCACCGGTCAGACCCAATGCAAACAACAGCGATGTAACCGGCAGTTTGCGTTTACGGTCGATCCGGACGTTGACGATATCCTTGGCGTCGAATTCAAAATCGAGCCAGGAACCGCGATAAGGAATGACGCGCGCGGCAAACAACAATTTGCCTGAACTGTGGGTTTTACCCCGATCATGGTCAAACAGCACACCAGGCGATCTGTGCATCTGCGATACGATCACACGTTCGGTGCCGTTAATAACGAATGTGCCGTTCCCCGTCATGAGCGGCATATCGCCCATATAAACGTCCTGCTCCTTGATATCGAGCACGCTGCGGGTTTCGGTTTCCTGATCCACCTCAAACACGATCAAACGCAACGTCACCTTCATCGGTGCGGCGTAAGTGATACCGCGCTGGCGGCATTCAGTGGTGTCGAATTTCGGCGGCTCCAGTTCGTAATGAACGAAATCAAGTTCAGCCGTGCCTGCAAAGTCGCGAATCGGGAAAACCGAACGCAGCGTTTTTTCCAAGCCTGAAACATAGCCAATCGATGGATCAGAACGGAGGAACTGTTCATAGCTCTCACGCTGCACTTCAATCAGATTGGGCATTTCCACCACTTCGTGGATGTCGCCAAAAATCTTGCGAATGCGCTTTTTAGCGGTGCCGGTCCGGCTGGAACGGGCCACCTTGGTGGTTTTGGTGCTGGATTTTGGGGCAGACTTGGAAGTCGACTTCGATTTGGTAGCCATGGAGGTTTAGTGCCTCTTTCAAGTAGGCCGGCTCCGAAGGGTCGGATGCCGGCGGAAAATTCATGCCATGCGCTGAACTGGCCCATGATCCGACGCAAAAAACCGCAGCAACACCGCCCTGAATCCAACCGGATTTAGGGCATTTACCGCAAAAATTGCACCGCGATCATGAATACCGCCGCTTCCTTTCGTGGCAGACCCCCGCGCAAGGGCCCGTCTTGCTCGAAGCAGTCGGCAGTTTAGCCATATAGGAGCGCATCCCCCTTGAGTCAAACATCGTAACAGGCGGCATGGAGTTTTCGGGTTTATATTGGTGAACGGAAACCAAATTATCGTTTTTCGATATTATCGCTTGACGATAAATCAATCCGTACTTATTGTTTATCAATATTGACCATATCGGAGAACAGCAAATGACCGACAACAGACGCCGCGCCCCAGCCTTCCTTGCTGCGATAGCCATTGCAGCGGCGCTATGGGCGCCGGCACTTTCAATCCCGCCAGCCCAGGCTGATCAGGCGATTTCGGTGCCAGTCATATTCTGATCGATTTCTCATCGACTCAAAGAAATAAGGAACCAAACATGCAAAATTCCGCCAAAGATCCACTGCTTATCTTCGCCCGTTTCCTGCTGATGTTTTTCATAGTTGCCTTGGGCATTGCGGGGGCCGCCCTGCTTGCGGCCCTGCCGGTCATGCTGTTCAAACAGGCCGATTTGCTGGCCCAATTGGCCGAAAAAGGCGCACAAGCAGGCCCTGAACTGATCACTGCTGCATCATTCGTTCTGGTTGGCACAAGCGGCCTGATCGCGCTCGGCATCTATTTTTTGATGTTGCTACGCCGGATCGTGAATAGTGTTGGCAAGGGCGATCCCTTCGTCCCCGAAAATGCACAGCGCCTATCGCGCATGGGGTGGGTCGGCATTATCCTTCAGGTCGCTGGGGTGCCGGTCGGGTACGCAGTTATGTGGATATCGAACATCGCGGCAGATGCAGGAGAAAACATTCATGGCGGCAGCGAGTTTGGATTTTCCGGCGGCGGCATATTGCTGGTGCTGACACTGTTCATCCTGTCCCGGGTTTTCCGCACCGGCACTGAAATGCGCGAAGATCTGGAAGGAACCATCTGATGCCAATCACTGTCAAACTGGACGACATGCTCCACGATCGCCGCATGACCTTGACCCAATTGGCCGAACGGGTCGATCTGACCTTGGCCAACCTTTCCATCCTCAAGACCGGCAAAGCCAAGGCAATGCGATTTTCAACGCTGGAGGCGATCTGCCGCGAGCTGGAATGCCAGCCGGGCGATTTACTAAGATACGAATTACACGAGCACGAAACCCAAAGCTGAAACTTGACTCTACCTACAAATACGCTAGTGGCGCTCTCGTTCGCTGGGCTGACGGGTCCAGTGAACATCCGTCCAAGACAGTTGGTGAAGGCAATTTGGCCTTCTTAATTTCCAGCCTAGGCGGGGACAGAGATTTTTCGCGAAACACCGCAAGGGTTTCGCACCGCGCCAACCCATTGGGTCAATCCCTTGGATGGTGCACCTCCTTCCCCATCAATGGACTCGACTCGTTCCGGCCCGGCCGGTGCGATCAACGTAGCCGATCGCCGGGCGCATTTGCCTTGCGATCACAAGTGAAGGAGTAAGGCATGGATCGTTCGCAAAAAGCCGACGCGGTTGCAGCCCTGAACTCGACCTTTGCAGAGAGCGGCGTCGTGGTAATCACGCGCAATCTCGGCCTGACGGTGGCACAGTCCACCGAATTGCGTGCAAAGATGCGGGACGCGGGTGCATCCATCAAGGTTGCGAAGAACCGTCTTGCCAAGCTTGCCCTGAAAGACACGGAATATGAAGGCCTGGGCGATTTGCTCACCGGCCCGACTGCTCTGGCCACATCGACCGACCCGGTCGCTGCTGCCAAGGCTGCCGTGGAATTTGCCAAGACGAACGACAAGCTCGAAATCGTCGGCGGCGCAATGGGCAATCTGACACTCGACGAAGCTGGCGTGAAGGCACTTGCCTCAATGCCATCGCTCGACGAGTTGCGCGGCAAGCTGGTGGGTCTCGTTAACGCCCCTGCGACGAAAATCGCACAGGTCGTCAATGCACCCGCTGCAAAGCTCGCTCGCGTCTTCGGTGCCTACAGCACCAAAGAAGCAGCGTAAGCGGTTTTTCCTAAGAACATACCGGGATACGAAACGCTTTCGTCCCGGCCAAACCATTCAATTTGGAGTATTAAATTATGGCCGATGTAGCCAAACTGGTAGAAGAACTTTCGAAGCTGACCGTCCTGGAAGCAGCTGAACTTGCTACGGCATTGGAAGAAGCATGGGGCGTTAGCGCCGCTGCTGCAGTTGCCGTTGCCGGCCCTGCTGCTGCTGCTGGCCCTGCCGCTGATGAGCAGACCGAATTCGATGTCATCCTGACCGGCGACGGCGGGAAGAAAATCCAGGTCATCAAGGAAGTCCGCGCCATTACCGGCCTCGGCCTGACCGAAGCCAAGGCGCTCGTCGAAAGCGCGCCAAAGGCCGTCAAGGAAGCTGTCAGCAAAGCTGAAGCTGAAGAAGTTAAGGGCAAGATCGAAGCAGCCGGCGGCACCGTCGAACTCAAGTAATCTTAGCTTATCGTTCGATCCTTATCGGATCACCGAAGAAGGGCGGCGCCATTACTGGTGCCGCCCTTTTTCTTTGTTCAGATTTCCCGGCATTCCTCCGCCGCAGCGTCAAAGCCCATCTTTAAAATCGGTTCCGCTGCCGCCTTGCGCGTGCGGCGATCAAAATAGCGACCAGTTTACCCGCCCCTATATCAATCAGAGGGCGGCGTAGTGCCGGATCCAGCAGCCCCGAACGCATGGTGTTTTGCCGAGAATAAATCGCCCGACGCCATCTGCATATCCAGCCGTTCCTGATCGATCTGCCGAAACTTGCTTTCGGCCCGTTCGATTTCCTGTAGGCTGAGGCCCAGCCCCTTGAGCACCGCGCGGCCCATCACAACAGCAGATTCGAGCATTTCACGCACCACCAATTCCTTGGGTGCATCCTTCAGCTTGACCATGGTCCGCCGGTCATAGGCGCGAACATAAATGCCCGCATGGGGAAAAACCCCGCGCACGCTGTGGAGCATTTCAGGGTCCAACTGGTCCTTATCGATACAAAAAACGATGATGGTGGCTTCACTTGCCCCTGCCTGACGCAGCAGATCCATACGCGTGCCATCACCATAATAAACCTTGGCCCCGAATTCATGGGCAATGTCGATCTGCTCCACATTGCGGTCAATCAACGTTAAACGCACACCTGCAGATGTAAGCAATTGCCCAACAGTCTGACCGAACCGGCCAAACCCGATAATGATCGCGCTGGCCCCGTCAATGCCCCCATCTCCGGCCCCATCTCCGGCCCCACCTCCAGCCGCGCCCGCATTGGGTCCCTCGCGGGTTGCGCTGCCTGATTGCGGGTGGCGCATCCGGCTTGCAGCCATCATCAAGAACGGTGTCGATGCCATTGATAGTGTGACAATGGCCCCGAACAAGCTGGCTGCTTGGGCGCTGATCAACCCGCCATTTTGCGCCTGCGTAAACAGCACAAAACCAAATTCCCCGCCTTGGCTAAGCAGCAGGCCCAGCGCCAATGCGGTCCGCCATGTCATGCCCGCGGCCAAGCCGATTGCCAGAATAATCAGCGTCTTCACCGTAATCAGCGCCAACGCCATCGACACAACAAACAGCGGGTTTTGGGCAATGGCATTCAAATCCAGCATCATGCCAACAGCAATAAAGAACATGCCAAGCAGGATCGAACGGAAGGGTTCGATATCCGCTTCCAATTCGTGGCGATACGGCGTGTCGGCCAACATCACTCCGGCGATAAAGGCGCCCAGCGCGGTCGATAGGCCGAGCCATTCCATCACATAGGCGGATCCCAATACCGCGAACAACGCCGCCACAACAAACATCTCGCGTTCATTTAAATTGCCGATCAGCCGGAACAGTGGCCGCAGACCAAAACGGCCCGCAGCGATCAGCCCTGCAATGGCGGCGATGGTCAACAATGCCAATTGCCATCCGGGCATGGCGCCCTGTGCCCCGCCTGCATCCACGCTCAACGCGGCAACGATCGTAATCAACGGGATAATCGACAAATCCTGAAACAACAGGATGGCAAAGGCACGTTCGCCAAACGGGTTCCGCAGCCTCCCACTGCTTTGCAGCATCGGCAAAACCTGCGCGGTGGAAGATAGGCCCAGCGGCAGGCCAATCGCCAACGCCGCCACCAGCGGATAATTTGCAGCAAAGTAAATCACCGCCGTTACCGCCAAACCGCACAGCACGACTTGCACCGATCCCAGCCCGAAAATAGCAGTTTTCATGCGCCACAATCGTTTAGGGTCCAGCTCCAACCCAACCACGAACAGCAGCATCACAATACCCAGTTCAGCGACCGCAATCATCTGCTGGGCATCGCCAACCAGCCCCAGAACTTGCGGGCCAACCACTGCACCTGCGGCCAGATACCCCAATGTCGCGCCCAAACGGAAACGCCGGAACAATAAGACAAAAGCCAGGGCAAAACCCAGCATCAAAACGCCCTCGCGCAGCATGGATGCGCCCTCATGTGCCATTTGGTCTGCCCCTGTTCCATTGGCCGTAATTCAATTGACGAAACTCTATTCAATGAACGGCTGCGGCTTGGCCTAGCCTCCAGCCCATCCGAGTGAAAGGGGCAACACTGGCGCAATAGACTTTCCTGCCAGCACAAGAAGAGCTTTTCGTCTGCCGCGCCTGCCCCTAACCCCGGCTGCCTGATGGCAGATGCACCGATCCTTTCGCCTTGGCGCACTGAATTTTCTGCCACTATGAGGCTGGCATGGCCGCTGGCGGTGGCCAATTTATTGCAAATGCTGGTCCATGCAGTCGATGTCATTTTCGTGGCCCGGCTGGGCGAGGCGGAGCTGGCCGCGGCCAGCCTGTCCATCGCCATCTTCGGGCTGGTCTTGTGGGGCCTATCAGGTCTGACCGGCGCGGTTGCCCCGCTGATCGCAGCTGAATTGGGCCGCCGCCGCCACGCCGTACAAGAAGTACGCCGCAGTGTGCGCATGGGCCTGTGGATCGCAATTGGTGCGGGCATTCTTGGTATGCTGGCCTGTCTGGGCGGCGAATGGCTGATGCTGCTGACCGGGCAAGACCCGCAAATCGTAGCCATGGCCGGATCATTCATGGCCATCATCATCTGGGCAATGGTTCCGATGATCTTGTCCAACGTATTGCGTATTTTCGTATCGGCGCTGGACCGGCCCATTTTCGCCACCATGATCATCGCCTCGGCAATCGGGGTTAGCGTGCTTGCCAATTACATGCTGGTTTTCGGCAATTGGGGCGCGCCGGCCCTGGGGTTGGAAGGGTCCGCACTGGCAAGCGTGATCACTTCATTGTTCATTCTGGCCGCTTATGTCGGCGCCATCGCTTGGGATAAACGGCTAAGGCGCTACCGGATCTTTGGTAATTGGTGGCGGATGGAATGGGCCCGGATGGCCCAAATCATCCGGATTGGCCTGCCGATCATGTTAACGATTATTGCAGAGGCAGGATTATTTAGCGGCGCAGCGTTCCTGATGGGCCGGATCGGGCCAAGCCAATTGGCCGGACATACAATCGCCATGCAAGTTGCAGCCTTGGCATTCCAAATTCCATTTGGCATCGGGCAGGCTTCTACCATTCGCGTTGGCTATCATTATGGCGCAGGCGATACCGCCGCGATTGGCCGCGCAGGCTGGGTTGCACTGGGCATTGCGGTGGGTTTCAGCATCATCACCGCCTCGATCATGCTGTTCGCGCCGCGCATGGTGCTCTCGATCTATGTCGATACAGATGCAGCCCAAAATGCTGCAATGGTCGGCTTTGCTGTGCAATTCTTGTTTTGGGCGGCAATCTTTCAATTGGTCGATGCAGTGCAGGCAGTGTCGGCGGGCAATTTGCGCGGGCTGCAGGATACACGCGTGCCCATGGTGATCGCCGTAATCAGCTATTGGGCAGCCGGTTTCGGGGTGGCAATCTGGCTTGGCTTTAACACCCCGCTGCAGGGATCCGGTGTCTGGATCGGCTTGGCGACCGGGCTACTGGTGGCCTCACTCCTGCTTACGCGGCGCTGGGCGCGGCGAATAAAACTAAAGCTGGTCTGATCGCGGCCTGCGCTTTGCGGTGATTGCTGAAAAATTTCTGCCCGCCGCCCGTTGACTCATCGCCAGTGCATCCACATATGCGCCCGCATTGGCACTCTCATCATGCGAGTGCCAAAATCTAATTTTCATCAACCTATAAGGAGGTCACATCATGGCATTTCGCCCCCTGCACGACCGCGTTCTAGTTCGTCGGATCGAAGCCGAAGAAAAGACCGCCGGCGGCATCATCATTCCCGATAGCGCCCAGGAAAAGCCCAGCGAAGGCGAAATCGTCTCCGCCGGCACTGGCGCCAAGGCCGAAGATGGCAAAATCACCCCGCTGGACGTTAAGGCTGGCGACCGTGTGTTGTTCGGCAAATGGTCAGGCACCGAAGTTAAGCTCGACGGTGAAGAACTGCTGATCATGAAGGAAAGCGACATCATGGGGATCATCGGCTGAACGCCGACCTCAATAATGGCTTCCCACAACAATTGAAATTTCAGGAGAAACAATCATGGCTGCCAAGGAAGTGAAATTTTCGCGCGACGCGCGCGAAGGCATCCTCAAGGGCGTTGATATCCTCGCCAATGCGGTAAAGGTAACGCTTGGGCCAAAGGGCCGTAACGTTGTCATCGACAAAAACTTCGGCGCTCCGCGCATTACCAAGGACGGCGTCACCGTCGCCAAGGAAATCGAACTCGTTGACAAGTTCGAAAACATGGGTGCGCAAATGCTGCGCGAAGTTGCCAGCAAGACCAACGATCTCGCCGGTGACGGCACCACCACTGCCACCGTACTGGCGCAAGCCATCGTACGCGAAGGCATGAAATCGGTTGCAGCCGGTATGAACCCAATGGATCTGAAGCGCGGCATCGATCTTGCCGTGACCAAGATTGTCGAAAATGTTCAGGGCCGCTCGAAGGCTGTGGCTGGTTCCGCTGAAATCGCTCAGGTCGGTATCATTTCCGCCAATGGCGACAAGGAAGTTGGCGAGAAAATTGCTGAAGCAATGGAACGCGTTGGCAAAGAAGGCGTAATCACCGTCGAAGAAGCCAAGGGCCTCGAATTTGAACTCGACGTCGTCGAAGGCATGCAGTTCGACCGTGGCTATTTGTCGCCTTACTTCATCACCAACCCAGAAAAGATGACTGTGGAGCTGGAGAATCCTTATATTCTCATCCACGAAAAGAAGCTGTCCAATCTGCAGGCAATGCTGCCGATCCTGGAAGCCGTGGTCCAAAGCGGTCGGCCGCTGCTGATCATCGCTGAAGATATCGAAGGCGAAGCACTGGCTACTTTGGTGGTCAACAAACTGCGCGGCGGCCTCAAGATCGCTGCTGTCAAAGCACCTGGTTTCGGTGATCGCCGCAAATCCATGCTGCAAGACATTGCAATCCTGACCAAGAGCGAGATGATTTCCGAAGATCTCGGCATCAAGCTGGAAGCTGTCACTTTGGGCATGCTCGGCGAAGCCAAGCGCGTCACGATCGACAAGGATAATACCACTATCGTCGATGGTGCTGGCGATGAAGCCGACATCAAGAGCCGGGTTGCTGAAATCCACGCTCAGATCGACGCTACCTCGAGCGATTACGACAAGGAAAAACTGCAGGAACGTCTGGCAAAGCTTGCTGGCGGTGTTGCAGTGATCAAGGTCGGCGGCGCTTCGGAAGTCGAAGTGAAAGAACGCAAGGATCGCGTTGATGATGCACTGCACGCAACCCGTGCAGCTGTCGAAGAAGGCATCGTCCCCGGCGGCGGTAGCGCCCTTCTTTACGCCACCAAATCCTTGGATGGCCTGACCGGCGCAAATGACGACCAAACCCGCGGGATTGACATCGTGCGCAAGGCAATCCTTGCACCGATCCGTCAGATCGCTGAAAATGCAGGCCATGACGGCGCCGTCATTTCGGGCAATCTATTGCGCGAAGACGATGAAACAATGGGCTTCAATGCAGCAACAGACGTCTATGAAAACCTCGTCTCTGCTGGCGTGATCGACCCGACCAAGGTCGTTCGCACTGCTTTGCAGGATGCAGCTTCCGTGGCCGGCCTGTTGATCACGACCGAAGCAGCCATTGCCGATTCAGCAGAAGACAAATCTGTTAGTGCCAGCATGCCCGACATGAGCGGCATGGGCGGCATGGGCGGCAT
>Ga0209345_10000502_pt1 | contig 50067 bp, 42 predicted proteins | sample Cruoilmetagenom7_FD_187294 | JGI IMG/M metagenome (GOLD analysis project Ga0209345, IMG submission 187294) | Oil polluted marine microbial communities from Coal Oil Point, Santa Barbara, California, USA - Sample 7 (SPAdes) (version 2) | ecosystem: Environmental > Aquatic > Marine > Oil seeps ... | reverse complement strand
GCTGTAGCTGGAGTAGGGCTGATTCTGGAGTGGGTATCGATTGAGTGGTTGCCTTTACTGCTTTTGCCGATATTCGCAGGGATTTGTGTGTCTGCTTTTATGGTGCCAGCTGAGCGGGGGGAGCCTGAGCCAGCTGCGCCAAAGGGAAGTTTGCTGGCAATCGTGACGCATCCTGCTGTCATTTCGTTTTTTCTGATGAACTTCCTGCTGCAGGTATCCCACGGCGCCTACTACACGTTTTTTAGTATTCATCTTGAACAGCACGGATATAGCAATGTTGCGATCGGGCTGCTGTGGTCGCTTGGTGTCATTTCCGAGATAGGATTGTTTCTGGTGATGCACCGGCTAACCCGGCACTTCACGGTTCGGCAGATCGTGATTGGGGCGCTTGCGTTAACAATGACCCGCTGGATTCTGATTGCTGAGTTGACAGATGTTTTACCGGTGCTGTTGGTTGCACAACTGTTTCATGCGGCATCCTATGGCGCGCTTCATGCTGTGTCAGTGCAGTATGTTCAGGGCTTTTTCGGGCGGCATCACCATGGTCAGGGGCAGGCTCTGTATAGCGGATTGACCTTTGGTGCCGGTGGTGCGCTGGGGGCCTGGATGTCGGGTTTCCTTGTTGAAGGGTTCAGCACGTCGGCGGCGTTCTGGGGTGGAGCAGTTGCCATGGCGATTGCGATTGCAATCACAGTTCGCGGACTTCAGGCGCCGCCATCTCCGGGTGTCGGGTCTGCTTCTGCTTCCTGAACAATGGCTAACAGCGCTCGTGCGGCGTTGCCCGGTTGCCTTCCGCTCAGTCCGATCGCTCCCAGGGCCCTGGTAACCGGGTGCTCGGTTTTTACCGCCTTGGCTAATACATCGCCCAGTACTTTGAGGCTCCCATCTACCATTCGCAGCGGAAGTACGCTCCACCCCAGGCCGACACTGGTCATCATTTTCAGGGTTTCCAGGTAGTTGGTCGGCATCTGCGGGTTAAGGGGCAGGTTTTCCTCAAGGAAGAGTCTGCTTACGGCCCGGTATGTTGAGGTTGATGTATCGGGAAGCAGGGCCGGGTATTTCGCAAGATCCGGGAGTTTTGGTTTTGCCAGCTGGGCCAGGGGGTGGTCCGTAGAAACAACGAAGGCCATGGGGTCTGGCCATTGAGTGAAAACGTTGAAGCTGGGGGGCATGCTGTCGCTCAATGTGACGAAGGCAAGTTCTGCGTTGCGTTTGCGCATTTGCTCGTAAGCAGTATCTGACTCCATGAACTGAAGATTGATGGCGACCTCCGGGTATTCGCGCTTGAATCTGTGCAGCCAGTTCGGAAGATGATGCAACCCTATATGATGGCTTGCAATGATCTGGAGTTCGCCTTCTATCAGGCTGGAGTCTGGTGATAGCGCAATACGGGCATTGTGAATTTCATCGAGTATCTTGCGGGCGTGGGGTAGCAGCCGGATGCCAGCGTCAGTCAGACCAATTTTCCGGTGGCTGCGGTCTATCAGCGTTGTGCCAAGCTGGTTCTCAAGTGTGGCGAGGCGTTTGCTGATAGCCGGCTGGGTCAGGTGAAGCTGTTCGGCGGCTTCCGAGAAGGACCCCTGGTCGACGATGGTAAGGAAGGCTCTAAGGGTATTCGAGTCCACGGTTTGTCTTCCTGTGTGGCTGATCAGGAAATGCTATCTCATAACCTTTTGGAATGCGATGAATAATGAACATGAATTGCAGTTATTCGATGGCGGGCGGTATGATGGGTTCAGAGTAAGCGCTTCAGAGCGCCAGACCAGACTATTAAAAACTGTACCTCCAGAGAGTGAGAGAGAATCATGGCCGGTAAAACCTTATACGACAAGTTGTGGGATGACCATCTGGTCAAGCAGCGGGACGACGGTTCTGCGCTGATCTATATTGATCGGCAGTTGCTGCACGAAGTAACGTCCCCCCAGGCTTTTGAAGGGCTGCGTCTCGCAAACCGCAAGCCCTGGCGCATTGATGCCAACCTGGCTACTCCTGATCATAACGTGCCGACAACTGACCGCGATAAAGGCATCGACGGTATCGTTGATCCGGTTTCCCGTATCCAGGTTGAAACGCTCGACAAGAACTGCGATGAGTTCGGCATTCTTGAGTTCAAGATCAAGGATCAGCGTCAGGGTATTGTGCATGTTATCGGGCCTGAGCAGGGGGCGACACTGCCTGGAATGACTATCGTTTGCGGTGATTCCCATACGTCGACCCACGGTGCCTTTGGTTGTCTCGCTCACGGTATTGGTACGTCCGAGGTTGAGCATGTGCTGGCGACCCAGTGCCTGGTGCAGAAGAAGATGAAGAATATGCTGGTAAAGGTTAATGGCCAGCTTGGTAAAGGTGTCACAGGTAAGGACGTTGTACTGGCGGTTATCGGCAAAATTGGTACCGCCGGGGGGAACGGACATGCGATTGAATTTGGTGGTGAGGCTATCCAGAATCTGAGCATGGAGGGCCGTATGACCATTTGTAATATGGCCATTGAAGCCGGTGCGCGGGTTGGTATGGTTGCCGTTGACGGCACCACCATTGATTACGTGAAAGGACGGCCTTTCTCACCAGAGGGTGAAACCTGGGATGCCGCCGTTAAGTACTGGCGCACTCTGCACAGTGATACGGATGCGGTGTTTGACAAGGTTGTTGAGTTGGACGGCGAGGCTATTCTTCCGCAGGTAAGCTGGGGAACGTCTCCGGAAATGGTTGCGGATATTACTGGTAATGTTCCGGATCCCGAGAAAGAACAGGATCCGATCAAGCGCGAAGGTATTGAGAGGGCGCTGAAGTATATGGGGTTGCAGCCAAATCAGGCGATCACGGATATCAAACTGGACCGGGTGTTTATTGGCTCATGCACCAACAGTCGCATTGAGGATCTCCGGGAAGCGGCTGGAGTGGTTAAAGGGCGCAAAGTGGCAGCCGGCCTCAAGCAGGCCATGGTTGTACCGGGTTCAGGGTTGGTAAAGGCTCAGGCGGAAGCGGAAGGTCTGGACAAGATCTTTATCGAGGCCGGACTTGAATGGCGTGATCCGGGTTGCTCCATGTGTCTGGCTATGAATGCCGACAAGCTCGGGCAGGGCGAACACTGCGCATCTACGTCTAATCGAAACTTTGAGGGTCGGCAGGGCTTTGGTGGGCGTACCCATCTGGTTAGCCCTGCGATGGCCGCAGCGGCTGCTGTAACGGGCCATTTTGTTGATGTTCGCGAATTGCTGAACTGATCCACAGGAGATAACTGAACCATGCGCGCATTTACACAACACAAGGGCCTTGTAGCTCCCATGGACCGTTCCAATGTGGATACGGACATGATCATTCCCAAGCAGTTTCTGAAGTCCATCAAGCGGACGGGTTTCGGCCCGAACCTGTTCGACGAACTGCGTTACCTGGATGAGGGTAAGCCCGATCAGGACAGCTCAAAGCGGCCGCTGAATCCGGATTTTGTACTTAATCAACCTCGTTATGAAGGTGCCAGCGTTTTGTTGGCGCGAAGCAATTTCGGGTGTGGATCGAGTCGTGAGCACGCCCCCTGGGCGCTTGATGATTATGGTTTCCGGGTTGTCATTGCTCCCAGCTTTGCTGATATTTTCTATAACAACTGCTTTAAGAATGGACTTTTACCTATTGTTCTTGAAGAAAAAAATGTAGATAAACTGTTCCAGGAAGCTGAGGCTGCTGAAGGGTATCAACTGACGGTGGACCTGGTCGGGAAAACCGTGACTACTCCCTCTGGTGAATCCTTTGGGTTTGATGTTGATGACTTTCGTCGCCACTGTCTGCTCAATGGACTCGATGATATCGGTGTAACTCTGGAAGACGCCGGGCAGATCAAATCCTATGAAGATCAGCGCCGGAAAACAGCGCCCTGGCTATTTGGGTCAGCTGAGTAATCCGGATATTACCGCGCCCTGTGAGCGCGAAATCCGGTGATAACGCATAACATGCCGGGTCGGCTCGACCTGGCCCACAAAGATCTGGAAATTCATCATGTCCAAAACTGTACTTCTTCTGCCGGGTGACGGCATCGGCCCGGAAATTGTTGCAGAGGCTGAAAAGATCCTGCATGCAATAAACGAAAAATTTGGCCTTAAGCTCAGCTTTGAGTCTGCCCTGGTAGGCGGCGCTGCTCTGGATGAAACAGACAGCCCGTTACCGGACGATACTCTGGATAAGGCCCGTAAAGCGGATGCAATTCTGCTTGGCGCTGTTGGTGGGCCCAAATGGGACAGTCTGCCCATGGCAAAACGTCCGGAGAAAGGGTTGCTTGGACTGCGCTCCAATCTGGAGTTGTTTGCAAACCTGCGCCCGGCAATCCTGTATCCCCAGTTGGCGTCGGCATCCTCACTGAAGCCTGAGGTTGTTTCCGGGCTGGATATCATGATTGTACGAGAGCTCACCGGCGGTATCTATTTTGGCCAGCCAAGAGGTGTCCGTGAGCTGGAGAGTGGCGAGCGCCAGGGTTACAACACCTACGCCTATACGGAATCGGAAATTCGCAGAATAGGTCGGGTTGCATTCGAAGCTGCGCAGCAGCGCGGTAAAAAACTGTGCTCGGTAGACAAGGCGAACGTACTGGAAGTGACAGTGCTGTGGCGCGAGATTATGAATGATCTGCAGCGCGAATACCCTGATGTCGAGCTGTCCCACATGTACGTGGACAACGCGGCGATGCAGTTGGTGCGCGCACCAAAACAGTTCGATGTGATTGTGACTGGTAACATGTTTGGTGATATTCTTTCCGACGAAGCGGCCATGCTTACCGGTTCTATTGGTATGTTGCCGTCAGCCTCACTGAATTCCGAAAAGCAGGGCATGTACGAGCCTTGTCACGGTTCAGCTCCGGATATTGCCGGTAAAGGTATCGCCAATCCGCTGGCTACGATTATCAGTGCAGCGATGATGTTGCGTTACAGCCTTGATGAAGAGGCGGCTGCAGCGGCTATAGAATCGGCGGTAGACAAGGTCCTGGATCAGGGCTTGCGCACGGCGGATATCATGTCTGAAGGCGGTACTCTTGTGTCGACCCGTGAAATGGGCGATGCGGTGCTGGCTGCTTTATAACTTATAATCCCCGACAGCGACGCGATGCGGTTGCTGCGGGAACATTCATCCTGTCCCTGCCGGCGATAAAGGCTGAGGGCAGGCATAAGATGAGATTCAAAGGTCGCACATGAAGCGGGTTGGACTTGTAGGTTGGCGTGGCATGGTGGGTTCTGTCCTCATGCAGCGCATGCGCGATGAAAACGATTTCGCTGATATCGATCCGGTATTTTTCTCCACCTCCCAGACTGGTCAGCCAGCCCCGGACGTGGGGAAGGAAGGCGTTCCGCCATTGCAGGACGCGTTCGATATCGAAACCCTCAAAACTCTGGATGTGGTGCTGACTTGCCAGGGCGGCGATTACACTGGTGCGGTTTATCAGAAGCTGCGCGATGCAGGCTGGAACGGTTACTGGATTGATGCTGCCTCGACACTGCGGATGGCGGATCACTCCGTGATCGTGCTGGATCCGGTTAACCGCAATGTAATCGATTCAGCATTGAACAACGGTGTTAAGGATTATATTGGCGGCAACTGCACAGTCAGTCTGATGATGCTGGCTTTGGGTGGCCTGCTGGAGCAGGATCTGATCGAATGGGTATCTCCCATGACCTATCAGGCGGCTTCCGGGTCCGGCGCGCAGAACATGCGAGAGTTGCTCAATCAGATGGGTGAGCTCAATCGCAGTGTTGGCGAGGAGCTTGCGAGCCCGTCGTCAGCGATTCTGGAAATTGATCGCAAGGTCACCGAGACCATGCGCTCTGGCAGCTTTCCTACAGAGCATTTTCAGGTGCCTCTGGCCGGAAGTCTTATTCCGTTTATCGACAAGCAGCTCGATAACGGTATGAGCAAAGAGGAATGGAAAGCGGGCGTTGAGACCAACAAGATTCTCGGTCGTTCAGACAGCCCGATTCCCATCGACGGTATCTGTGTCCGGATCGGCGCTATGCGTTCCCATAGCCAGGCGCTTACCATCAAGCTGAAAAAAGATCTCCCGATAGCTGAAATCGAATCCATTCTTGCGAAAGCGAACGACTGGGTGAAGGTCATTCCCAATGAGCGCGATGCCAGCATTGAGGAGCTTACTCCTGCCAGGGTGACCGGCACGTTAAGCGTACCCATCGGACGTATTCGCAAATTGGCCATGGGCCCGGAGTATATTTCGGCGTTTACCGTGGGTGATCAACTGTTGTGGGGGGCCGCTGAGCCCTTGCGCCGCATGTTACGGATCCTGCAGGAGCGTTAAGAATTGTTACACAGAGGCAATTAATGCCAACTGTGTCCGGTTTCGGAAATCCGGTCAGGGGGCAGAGGCTGATTTCAGTCTCTGCCCCTGTTATTTTCAAGAAGACTAGGGAGTTCCGGGCAACTGGTAAATAAATGGTGCAAGGATTGCTGCTGATTGATTGATAAAAGAGGCTTTATCAACAATACTTGCCGGACTGAACATTAAAAATGCGTCATATCAAACAAGAATTATCCAGGCAGGGGTCATCGGGCTCAGTCAGGTTCTGTTTGAAAAAAGCAGTCACGCATCACGGAGACTGGAAAGGAAAAAGCATGAAGGTACGCAAGCTTGCGGTTGCACTGGCTCTGGCTGGGGGACTTGGATCCGGCGTCGCTCAAGCCCTGGGGCTGGGTGAGATTGAACTTCAGTCCTATCTGAACGAGCCGATGAACGCAGAAATTTCTCTGCCACAAAGTCAGGGCATAGATTCCGGCGATGTGTTTGTGAACATCGCTCCGGAAAGGGCATATCAGCGGCTCGGACTGCAAAGGAATCGGTTTCTTGGAAAGCTTCGCTTCGACGTAGCGACTCGTTCTGATGGCAGTCTGGTTGTAAATGTTTCCTCAAAGGAGCCGTTGAGAGAACCGTACCTTAACTTCCTGCTCGAATTGACCTGGCCTAATGGTCGGCTGATGCGTGAATATGCAGTTTTGGTTGATCCTCCGGTTTATGCCGAAGAATCTGGTGTGTCTGAGCAGGTGGCTGCGCCTTCAAGCGCCCCGGCAGCTCAGTCCCGGCCCGCCTCATCTGCGCGCAGCGCTGAGTCGGCTCGTCGCCAGGCAGAGGCAGGTCAGTCCCGGAGTGCCGGTTATGGCGCAGATACGTTTGGGCCCACAGGTGCATCTGACACCTTGTGGACTATTGCTGCGAGTGTTCGCCCGGATGACAGTCTTTCCATGCAGCAGGTTATGCTGGCATTGCAGGACCTTAACCCGGATGCCTTTATTGGCAACAACATCAACAGACTGAAGCGTGGCGAAGTGCTGCGCGTTCCGACAGCGGACCAGATTCGCAGTCGGACCCGTGCTGAGGCAACTCGTGCCGTTGCTCAGCAGAACCAGGAATTCCAGCAGCCAAAACGTACCCTTGACGCTACTGCTCAACCGCAGCCAGACACAAGTGTTGCCTCTGAAGCGGCTGTCGGCGGTGATGAGCTCAAGCTTCTGGTTGCTGACGATGCAGGTAACCGGAGTGAATCTGAAGGTGGCTCCGCCGGTGGAGATGGCCAGTTGGCAGGTGGCGTGGACGCTGGTGCTGCAGTGGCAATGGAAGAGCTTGAAAGTGCTCGCAGAGAGAACAATGAGCTGAGCACCCGTGTGGATGATCTGCAGGATCAGGTAGAAACCCTGAAGCGCTTGCTTGAGCTGAAAAACAGCCAGCTTGCGGAGATTCAGCAGGGCACCGTCGATGCTGCTGATACCTCAGCCGAAGTGGCTGTTGTTGCTGGCGAAAACGGTGAAGACAGTGTCTCACCGGAACTGGGTGAAGAACCTGCCGACGCAACTGAGTCTGAAGTTGAGTCTGGTCAGGAAGAGGCTGCCAATGCAGAGACCCTCGAAGGGGAAGCTGATGCTTCTGAGGCAGATGCTGAAGGTGACAGTGCCAGTCTGATGGAGTCCGGAGAAACGGGCGTCAGCAATGACGGTATGACAGCAACAGATGAGGCTGTTACAGCACCTGGATCTGAGGAACAGTCAGTAGCCGGAGTTACCGACGAAGAGCTGGCAGTTGATACCGCTAGCGATGCGTCTGCCGTTCCGGTCGAGCAGCCGGCGCAACGGGAAGCTGAAGTTCAGCCAGAACCCAAGCCTGAGCCTGTTGTGGAAGAAAAAAGCTTCCCTGCTAATGTGATTGACGCAATTACCGGTAACATGTTTTACCAGATTGCTCTGGGCGGTGGACTGGTTATTCTGCTGCTCATTCTCCTGCTTCTTGCCCGGCGCAATTCCAATCGTGAAAAAGCCTTTTACGAACAGCTAAGCAGTGAGCCCGATGGGCCTGACGACACCTTCGACCTGAACCTGGATGAGGTTGATTCGGAGCAGGGCGGGGGCAGCAGTGCTCTGGAAGAAGCAGACACTTATATCGCATATGGTCGTTATGATCAGGCTGCCCAGACTCTGGAAACCGCTATTTCTCAGGAGCCGAGCCGTACAGACCTGCGTCTGAAGCTGCTGGGAGTCTACGCGGATAATCAGGACCGCGATTCGTTTGAAAAGCAGTTTGGTGAAATCCAGGCTCTGGATGATGACGAAGCGATTGCCGAGGCAAGTGACCTTCGTTCACGTCTTGAGGAAGCAGAGTCAATGCCCAGCATTGACGACCTCGAGTCGCAGCTTCGCTCTGGATCCTTTGCTGCAGAATCTGATGTGTCAGAACCATTTGATGCAACAGAAGGTTTCGAAAATGCTGATGCTTCGCTGTCGGATGAGCTGATCGCAGACCAGTACGACGCCAGCCGCGAAGAAAAGGTTGAGAACGAATTCGGTGATTTTGATTCCGACCTCTCTGATATCGATCTTGATACCCTTGAAGAGGCAGAGAAATCTGCAGATGAGGCTGAAAAGAATAGCAGTGATGAGCTGATCGAATACGATGTTTCCGGGATTTCTCTGCCGGTAACCAAAGACGATGCGGCGGCTGATGTGACAGAAGAGGAAAGCGACTTTTCCTCTCTCGAAATAGATCTGGATGACCCCGCGGAATCACTGGACTCGCTTGAACCGTCGTCTGAACTGGTTTCCGGTGATGTGTCAGAGCCCGAAGCGGAAAGTGCAGGCATTGAGTCTCTGGATGAATCCTTCCTTGACGAACTTGATGCTGAGCTGGATAAGGTCGCCGGCGAAGAAGATGTGCTTGGCGGTACAGATATAGAAGAGTCACCGTTTGATGATCTTGAGCTGGACGTGTCTGATGAGGATCTTGCCCTGATGGATGAATTCTCGGATTCTGACGATCTGACAAGCGCCACTCTCGATGAAGGTGAGCTGTCTCTGGATGACGAACTGACGTTGGACGATGCGCTCAGCGATGATGATCTTCTGGGCGGAAGCGATTCACTTGAAGCCCTGGATGATGAGTTGCCGGTTGCTTCTGATGAAGTTCGGGACGAGGTTGCAAAATCACCTGTTGCTGATATTGATGAGAACGATCTCGGTGACGATGATGATTTTGATTTCCTCGCGGGAACCGATGAGGCGGCAACCAAGCTGGATCTGGCAAGGGCCTACATTGAGATGGGTGATAGCGATGGAGCCCGGGACATTCTTGAAGAGGTAGCACTCGAGGGGGATGACCAGCAGAAATCCGAAGCACAGGACCTGCTTAAAAATCTGTCCTGATCCGCTATAATCGGATTATTGAGGCAGCAAGCGCCGGCCGCCGGGGGATTCCCCGGCATTCAGCCGGCGTTTTGTTTTTCCAGCAACATACTTTCCGGATCCACACTTGTTTCTCGATCTCCAGGAACTTTCAGCAGATAAGACCGTTGGCAGCGGGCGGGTTGCACTGGCTTTCGAGTATGATGGTCGCAACTTTCATGGTTGGCAGCTACAGAAGTCCGGGGTTCGTTCGGTGGAAGCAGACCTTGCGGCTGCCGTATCCAAGGTCGCTGACCACCCGGTAGATCTTGTGTGTGCCGGGCGGACCGATGCCCGCGTTCACGCAAGTTACCAGATCGCTCATTTCGAGACGTCGGCTATCCGTAGCCCCCGGTCCTGGGTAATGGGTATCAATACTGCTCTGCCGTTCGATATTGCTGTGCATTGGGCCGGTAATGGCTGTGACGATTTCCACGCCCGCTTTTCTGCAATTTACCGGCGCTATCGCTACATTATCTATAACAATCCGGTGCGCCCGGGGATTCAGCGAGGGCAGGTAAGCTGGACGTTTCGGCCGCTGGATGCAGAGCGTATGAATGATGCAGCTCAAGTTCTTGTCGGAGAACATGATTTCTCTTCGTTTCGGGCTGCTGGCTGTCAGTCCCGAACCCCGGTCCGCTTTCTTGAGAAAATTAAAGTAACCCGCAAAGGGGACTTCGTCGTAATTGATGTGCAGGCTAATGCTTTTTTGCACCACATGGTTCGGAATATAGCCGGGGCGCTCATGGCTGTAGGCACAGGAAAGCAGTCGGTTGCCTGGATTCGTGACATACTGCTGGCAAAAGATCGTAAGCTCGCTGGTGTGACAGCGCCTCCGGATGGTTTGTATCTCGTCGACGTGGGTTATCCTGAGAGTTTTGGTATCCCTGCTGCAGAGTGCGGGCCGGGGTTTGTCAGGCCCTGGTTCAGCCGTACAGAGAACAGACCTGTATATCCGACGTACATTCATCAGAAACAACCGGTATCTTTACCATGAGCGCACGCGTCAAAATTTGTGGCCTGACCCGTGTTGAGGACGTTCGAGGGGCAGTTGCAAATGGAGCGGATGCTCTTGGGTTTGTATTTTACGAGCCCAGTCCTCGTGCGGTTACTGTCGCTCAGGCCGAGCTGCTCGTCAGGTGTGTGCCGGCGTTCGTGTCTGTTGTTGGCTTGTTTGTGAACCCATCGGCAGAGCAGGTCAGGGAAGTTCTTGATCGCATTCCACTGGACTTGCTCCAGTTCCATGGTGATGAGACTGCAGACTTCTGCGAACAGTTTGGTCGTCGCTGGATAAAGGCCGTGCGCGTTCAGAGTGCACGGCAGATTGAACAGGCGTTTGCTGAATATCACTCAGCTGCAGGGATTTTGGTGGATGCGTGGGATCCTGACCGTTACGGTGGGACCGGGCATTCGTTCAACTGGAGTCTGATCCCTCCGGAGCGTTCCTTGCCACTCATATTGGCCGGTGGGTTGTCATCTGATAACGTATTTCGTGCGGTAGAGCAGGTGAAGCCCTGGGCTGTAGATGTCAGCGGAGGCGTTGAGAAAAGCAAAGGCATTAAAGACATCGAAAAAATTTCTGACTTTATTAAAGAGGTTCACCGTGTCTGTAACACTGACTGAAGAAATGCTGGCTGCATTGCCGGATACGCGGGGTCATTTTGGTGCCTTCGGAGGACGATTCGTTTCCGAGACTCTGATGGACTCCCTGATGACCCTGGAAAAGGAATACCTTCGGCTGAAGAAGGATCCTGACTTCCAGGCCGAGTTTGACAAGGATCTTGCGGATTACGTTGGTCGCCCCAGCCCATTGTACTTTGCTGAGAGGCTTACCCGTGAAACCGGAGGAGCCCAGATCTGGCTCAAGCGGGAAGATCTTAATCATACGGGTGCGCACAAGATTAACAACACGATTGGCCAGGCTTTGCTGGCCAGTTTTCTGGGGAAAAAGCGGATAATCGCTGAAACCGGTGCAGGGCAGCATGGCGTTGCGACTGCTACTGTCTGCGCCCGCCTTGGTCTTGAATGTCACGTGTTTATGGGTGCTGAGGACGTTCAGCGTCAATCGCTGAATGTTTATCGTATGAAACTTCTGGGTGCCCAGGTGCATGCGGTCGAGAGCGGAACCCGTACACTCAAAGATGCAATGAACGACGCTATGCGCGATTGGGTCACCCATGTTGATGATACTTTCTATATCATCGGCACCGTTGCTGGCCCGCATCCTTACCCTCTTCTGGTACGGGATTTTCAGTCAGTTATCGGGCGTGAAACCCGCAGTCAGTCACTGGCAAAGACCGGGAAACTCCCGGATGCGCTTGTAGCCTGCGTTGGCGGTGGTTCCAATGCGATAGGCATGTTTTATCCGTTCCTGACGGATGAGTCGGTTCAACTTTACGGCGTTGAAGCCGGCGGGCTTGGCATCGAAACCGGTCAGCACGCTGCACCTCTCTGTGCGGGGCGGCCGGGTGTACTTCATGGTAACCGCACCTATCTGATGGAAGATGAAAACGGACAGATTGCGGGTACCCATTCGGTAAGCGCAGGCCTGGACTACCCTGGAGTCGGGCCAGAGCACAGCTGGTTAAAAGATATCGGGCGCGCCAACTATGTTTCAGTTACTGACGAAGAAGCGCTGAGTGCATTTCGTATGCTGACCCTGGTTGAAGGAATTATGCCGGCACTGGAATCTGCCCATGCGGTGGCATATGCAGTCAAGCTTGCAGCCACGATGGATAAAGACCAGGTGGTTGTCATTAACGTATCCGGTCGCGGCGACAAAGATATTCATACCGTTGCGCAGTTGGATGGTATTGAACTCTGATTAATCGACAGGAGCAGGCATGAGCCGAATTGAAGGGGTTCTCAAAACCCTCAAAGGACAAGGGCGCAAGGCACTTATTCCCTTTATTACCGCAGGTGATCCGCACCCGGATGAGACAGTGGGCCTGATGCACACTATGGTCGATGCCGGCGTTGATATTATTGAGCTGGGTGTGCCTTTTTCTGATCCAATGGCCGATGGTCCGGTGATCCAGTTGGCCTGCGAGCGAGCACTAAAGCACGGAACATCCCTGCGCGGTGTTCTGGCGATGGTGCGAAAGTTCAGAGAAACCAACGACACCACTCCAGTCGTGCTGATGGGTTATACCAACCCTATGGAAGCCATGGGGTACGAAGTTTTTGCCGACGCGGCCGCAGAGGCTGGCGTGGATGGAGTTCTCACTGTAGATCTGCCGCCAGAAGAGGCTGATGATGTTGCACCTCTTTTCGCTCAAAGGGGGCTTGATCCTGTTTTCCTTCTGGCGCCAACTACTACCGATGAAAGAATTCGTGCAATTGCAGGCCACTCGTCGGGATATGTGTACTATGTTTCATTCAATGGTGTGACTGGAGCTGCCAAAATAAACGTGGATGAAGTGGCTGCCAAAGTGGCTCATATTCACGAATTGACTGCTCTGCCAGTCGGTGTCGGGTTCGGCATCCGCGATGCAGAAACAGCGGCAGCCGTGGGGCGGGTATCCGATGGTGTAATTGTTGGCAGCGTGCTGGTCGATACAATAGCCAGAAATCAGGCAGATATCGAAGGGCTTAAACGGGCACTGACGGATCTGCTCAACCCGATGCGCGAAGCACTGGACAGTCTGGCTTCCTGACCCGGAAGGTAACGGTAAGTCGGAATCAAAGAACAGGATATAACCATGAGTAACTGGCTGGACAAGATAATGCCGGGCAAAATCCGCTCGGAATCCAATCGCAGAACAGGTGTTCCTGAGGGGCTCTGGAAAAAGTGCCCGAAGTGCGGTGCCTTTCTATACAAGCCGGAACTGGAAAAAAACCTGGATGTTTGCCCCAAGTGCAATCATCACCTGAGGGTTAATGCCCGCAGGCGCCTCGACGTTTTTCTCGATGCCGAGGGGCGTGAAGAGATTGGTGCTGATCTTGAGCCCTGGGATCGACTGAAGTTCAAAGATACCAAACGCTACAAGGATCGTCTGGCCCAGGCCCAAAAGGCAACCGGCGAAAAAGACGCTCTTGTCGCCATGAAAGGTACAACACTTAACGTGCCTCTGGTCGCGTGCTCCTTTGAATTCAGTTTCATGGGCGGATCTATGGGGCAGGTTGTTGGTGAAAAGTTTGTGCAGGCTGCCAATGTGGCACTTGCTGAACGCATTCCATTGGTCTGCTTTTCAGCCAGCGGCGGCGCTCGCATGCAGGAAGCCATTCTTTCCCTCATGCAGATGTCCAAGACGGCAGCCGTACTTGAGCGTATGAAACAGGAAGGCATTCCGTATATTTCAGTGATGACAGATCCTGTTTTCGGAGGTGTCTCTGCGAGTCTGGCTATGTTGGGCGATCTTAATATCGCAGAGCCCAATGCTCTGATCGGGTTTGCAGGTCCTCGGGTTATTGAACAGACGGTTCGTGAGAAGCTGCCTGAAGGTTTCCAGCGCAGTGAATTTCTGCTGGAGCACGGTGCAATTGACATGATCCTGCACCGTCATCAGATGCGCGAGCGCATTGCACACGTGCTGGCGAAGTTCACCGGACAGGACCGTCCTGAAACTGAAGATCCAATTGAATTTGAAATAACGGAAAAGCCAGACGTTGAAGCCCCTGAAGAATGAACTGAAGCCCCGGACCCCGGAGTCACCGGGGGCGGGTGCCACTCTTGATCAGTGGCTTTCGTGGCTTGAATCGATACACCCTGTTGAGATCGATCTCGGGCTTGATCGGGTGCTGGTGGTTCTGCGCCGGTTATTCCGGAAAAAGCCCGCAGCACGAATCATTACTGTTGCTGGCACAAACGGTAAAGGCAGCACCGTGGCGGCTCTTGAGGCTCTGCTGGTCACGGCAGGCCGGCGTACCGGCGCCTATACGTCACCTCATCTTCATAAGTACAACGAGCGTATCCGCGTCGATGGTCAGGATATCAGTGATGCTGACCTGATCTCTGCGTTTGAAAAGGTGGAAGCGGCCCGGGGTCCTGAAACACTCACGTATTTCGAATTTGGTACGCTCGCTGCATTTGTTGCGCTGAGTGAATCTGGTGTACAGGACTGGATTCTTGAAGTCGGGCTTGGCGGTCGCCTTGACGCCGTGAACGTCATAGATCCAGACCTGGCGATCATTACATCCATTGATATAGACCACGTTGCATTTCTCGGTGATAACCGTGAGGTTATCGGGTTTGAAAAAGCCGGGATTCTCCGCCCGGGCATACCGGCGGTGCTTGCCGATATTGATCCTCCGCGTTCGGTACTCCAGCAGGCCACGGCCCAGAAAGTCGTCATGTTCCGGTCAGGGCAGGATTATACAATCCAGGAAGAGGGAACCGGTTCGGGTGAAAGCATTGTAAACCTTCATGTTCAGCAGGATTCGCTCCGGCTACCGTCCGGACCTCTTCCTGTGCAGAGTATGGCCGCTGCTGTGATGGCACTGCGGGCACTTGAGCCCGACTTAGAGCCGGCGGTTATTGAAGCTGCGCTGGTCCGGGTAAAAGCCCCTGGAAGATTTGAGCGCCTGGAACGGGACCCGGATCTGTATGTGGATGTGGGACATAATCCTCATGCTGCCAGCTGGCTTTGCAAAAGACTTCAGGCGATAAAAGGCATCGACCGGAAGGTTTATGCGGTTTATGCAGCCCTTGCCGACAAGGATGTGGAAGGCGTCGTTGATGCAATGGCTCCGGTTGTTGATGGCTGGTATCTGGCTGGCCTTGATGTACCGCGAGGTCTGGATCCGGATAGTTTGCGGGAGAGGATTAATGCCCGGGCAGTGTTCAGTACCTGTGATTCGGTTGCAGGTGCTATCGCCGCGGCAAAGGCGGATGCAGCAGCGAGCGATATTGTTATTGTGTTTGGTTCTTTCTTTACGGTCGCAGAAGCACGTTCGCTGTTTGTCTGAGGTAGTGAATCGGGGGAGCTTAAACTTTGTCCATAGCGCGGCTCAGGGCTTTGAGTTATCGCTGGAGGGCAGTTAGTATGTGGCTGGGCAAATACTCGGGGAGTCAAATAACGTGGATGGACTGAAACAAAGAATAATCGGTGCGCTGGTTCTGGTTTCACTGGCCGTTATCTTTGTTCCTATGGTCTTCGATGAGCCTCATTCTGAGCGCACTTCGACTTCGATTAATATTCCCGAAGAACCACCTTTTCCGGAAGTTGAATCCCCTGCGTCGGATATAGCGCCTCCAGCTCCGTACCAGAAAAACCCTACAGTAAGCGAAGGCTCAGGCTCGGTTAACCGGGACTATCGTATCCTCGAAAATGATGAGTCCGCCGCTCAGCCTGTTCCTGATAGTCGTATCAAAGCAGCTCCTGAAGTCGCCGCGCCAGAAAGAACTGAGCCGGTTCCCCCTGTGAGTCCTCAGGAAAACCCCACTGTATCTGCGCAAACGGAACCCCGGAAACCAGCTGAGCCGGTGAATGCAGAGTTTACCCGTTCGCTTGAAGGTGCCTGGGTTGTGCAGTTAGGAAGCTTTGGTAACGGTGATAATGCTCGCCGCCTGCGAGACAAGGTTCGGGACAAGGGTTACAGTTCCCATCTTCAGGAGGTGGTTCGGGGTGATAGTACGCTGACAAGGGTTTTTAGCGGGCCTTTTGCAGAAAAAACCGAGGCAGAATCCGCAAAGCGGGCTTTGGATGAGGCATTCAGTCTCAACAGTCTCGTCACCTCGGGCGACAAATAACCTTTTTACCTGCTTTATATCGTTCAGGCGGTTTGGTGAGACGGGGTTTCCTGATAGAATTCGCGCTTCCTTTTCTCCACCGGGATTTTCATGGAAGCGCTGATCTGGATTGACTGGGTCATCATCGCCCTCATTACAGTTTCCACTCTCATTAGTCTGAAACGGGGTTTCGTTAAAGAAGCTCTGTCTCTGGTGACGTGGGTGGGCGCATTCATACTTGCACGAACCTTTCACCCCCAGATGCAAGCCTTGCTTGAAAATACGGTTGAAACACCGCTTGTACGGCTTATTGCGGCATTTGCCATTCTGTTTTTTGGAACGCTTATCGTCGGAGCTATTATCAATAACATGATCGGGCACCTTGTGCGCGCCACTGGCCTCTCTGCTACGGACAGGGTGCTGGGCATGGGGTTTGGTCTGCTGCGCGGGCTGGTTGTTGTTATTGTCGCTATAGCATTTATTCGTTATACCCCTCTGGCTCAGGATACCTGGTGGAGGACGTCAGTCATGATAGATCGCCTTGGAGTTGTCGAAGACTGGTCAAGGCGAACCTTTGGTGACGAGTTCTCCCGTTTTCTCGGGCCCGAATCTCAAAAGGCCGTGGAACCCACGTCCGCGTCTCGCTAACACTCAGAATTAACACTCGGAGATTACCTTATCCATGTGTGGCATTGTCGGCATCGTCAGTACTTCAAACGTCAATCAGTCGCTATATGATGCGCTGACCGTACTTCAGCACCGGGGCCAGGATGCAGCGGGCATTGTTACCTTTCAGGATAATCGCTTTTATCTGCGAAAGGATAACGGTCTGGTTCGCGATGTATTTCACACTCGCCACATGCACCGCCTGGTGGGCAACGTAGGGATAGGCCACGTGCGTTACCCGACCGCGGGTAGTTCCAGTTCCGCTGAGTCACAGCCGTTTTATGTGAACAGCCCGTACGGTATTACACTGGCTCATAACGGCAATTTGACTAACGCAGACGAGCTCAGCCGGGACTTGTTCCGCACAGACCTGCGCCACATCAATACCAACTCGGATTCAGAAGTGCTGCTGAACGTTTTTGCTCACGAACTGCAAAAACTGCGTAAGCTTGATCCGACAAAAGAAGATGTCTTCTCGGCGGTAAGGGCAGTTCATCAGCGCTGCCGTGGCGCCTATGCGGTTATTGCCATGATTACCGGGTACGGCATTGTTGCTTTCCGCGATCCTAATGGTATCCGCCCGGTCTGTTATGGTGAGCGCACTTCCGAATCTGGCCGCAAGGAATACATGATTGCGTCCGAGAGCGTTGCGCTCAGCGCAGCCGGTTACACTCTGGTGAGAGATATAGCGCCAGGGGAGGCCGTTTATATCGAGACAGACGGCACTCTCTATGCCCAACAGTGCGCACACACACCGCGCCTTTACCCGTGCATTTTCGAGCAGGTCTATTTTGCCCGGCCAGATTCAATTATCGACGGTGTAGCTGTCTACAAAGCGCGGCTGCGGATGGGTGAAACTCTGGCAGACAAGATTCTGCGGGAGCATCCAGAGCACGATATTGATGTGGTTATGCCTATTCCCGACACCAGTCGTACATCTGCGATGCAGATGGCGCATCGTCTGGGTGTGAAATTCCGGGAGGGCTTCATTAAAAACCGCTATATCGGCCGGACCTTTATCATGCCTGGTCAGACCATGCGCAAAAAGTCTGTACGCCAGAAACTGAACCCTATTGACCTGGAGTTCCGGGGTAAGAATGTCATGCTGGTGGACGATTCCATTGTGAGGGGCACCACCTGCAAGGAAATTGTTCAGATGGCACGGGATGCCGGCGCCAGAAACGTTTACTTTGCATCGGCGGCGCCCCCTGTTCGGTATCCCAATGTCTACGGGATTGATATGCCGTCGGCTCATGAGTTGATCGCACACGAAAGGACCGTTGATGAAATTCGCGATCTGATCGGGGCAGACTGGTTGCTGTATCAGGATCTTGAGGATCTGGTGGCCTGTGTGAGCGATGTGAATGAAAGCATAGATGGATGGGAGTGTTCTGTGTTCACCGGAGAGTATATAACCGGTGATATTGATGCCGCGTATCTTACTCGCCTCGATGAATCCCGGAACGACGTAACCCGATCGGGAGACGTAAATGCAGGTTCAGGCGATAATGGCATTATTGATCTCTATAACGACGAAGACTGACCCCCGGGCCATTCCAGGAGAAGTACATGACTTTTCATCGTGAAGAAACTGTCCTGATTCCAGAATCGGACCTTGACGGTATGTCTTTGGATACTCTGGCCGTCAGGGCAGGGCAGCTCAGGACAGGCCAGCTCGAACATAGTGATGCGATTTTTCCCACATCGAGTTTCGTATACACCAGTGCAGCACAGGCGGCGGCCCGTTTCGGGGGTGAGGAACCGGGCAATATCTATTCCCGTTTTACCAATCCGACCGTTCAGGCTTTTGAAGGGCGCATTGCGGCAATGGAAGGCGGCGAGCGCGCCGTTGGAACTGCATCGGGTATGGCTGCCATTCTGAGCACCTGCATGGCATTGCTGAAAAGTGGCGACCATGTGATCTGTTCCCGTGGTGTATTCGGAACAACTAACGTGTTGTTTCAGAAATACATGGCGAAGTTCGGTGTTGAAACAACGTTTGTGAGCCTTACGGATATGGACGAATGGTCTTCGGCAATGCGTCCGGACACCCGTATGTTGTTCATTGAAACTCCGTCTAACCCGCTTTGTGAGGTCGCCGATATGCAGGCGCTGGCAAAGCTCGCCCACGCAAATGACGCCCTGTTGGTGGTTGACAACTGTTTTTGTACGCCAGTATTGCAGCGACCTCTGGAACATGGCGCAGATATTGTCGTCCACTCTGCAACCAAATACCTCGATGGTCAGGGCCGGTGTGTAGGTGGTGTTGTAGTCGGCCCGGCGAAACTCATGGATGAAGTCTATGGTTTCCTGAGATCAGCAGGGCCAACAATGAGCCCCTTCAACGCGTGGGTTTTCCATAAAGGTCTGGAAACCTTACCAATCCGTATGCGAGCCCACTGCGACAATGCGTTAGAGTTGGCCATATGGCTGGAGCAGCAAGCGGAAGTGGAGCATGTTTACTATGCCGGACTTGAAAGTCATCCACAGCACGCACTTGCCAGAAAGCAGCAGAAAGGTTTTGGTGGCGTGTTGGCGTTTTGCCTGAAGGGTGGTCGTGAGGAAGCCTGGAAGTTCATTGACGCGACACGGATGATATCAATCACGGCAAACCTTGGCGATGTGAAAACCACCATTACCCATCCGGCAACCACAACCCACGGGCGGCTGTCGCCTGAGGACAAATCCAGTGCCGGTATAACCGAGAACCTGTTACGACTCTCGGTTGGTATTGAAGCAGTCGAAGACCTGAAAACAGACCTGCAAAGAGGCTTTCAGGCACTTCAGAACGCAAGCAACACTTAACGTTTGAGCATTCATGGCCGAATCTGCAAAAGCGAAGAAATCAGCACAGGAACTGACAGAGAAACAACTCCGCTTTCGCCGCCTGGCAGCACAAGGTGCGCGTGAAGGCGCAGTGATCGGGCTGATAGCGTTATGTATCTACCTGGCAATGGCTCTGGTTACATTTAACCCTGCGGATCCGGGCTGGGCCAGTATCGGCCATCAGACCAGCGTGCTTAATTCAGCAGGCCGTTCCGGGGCCTGGCTTGCCAGTCTGCTGAGGGATTTCTTTGGTCATGTCGCCTACCTTTTCCCGGTGATGGTTGCCGGATTTGCTTTCATGCTGATCCGCCGCAGAAATGATCCGCTGGATCTGCATTGGCCCTTATTCATGATGCGGTTTGGTGGCTTTCTGCTGATCCTGCTCTCAGCCACCAGCCTGCTGTCTCTTTACTCTGTATTCGGGTTGGGTGCCACATCAGGCGGAGTGCTGGGAACAACCGTTGCGAATGCCATGGTTCGTTTTTTCAACCTGCCGGCAACAACACTGCTGCTTATTGCCATATTTCTCTTTGCCCTGACCGTCACCGTGGGCCTGTCATGGTTCTGGCTGATGGACCAGGTGGGAGGGCTTGCGCTTCGCCTGAGCCAGGCACTAAAAAATCTTCTGGTATCGGATAAATCCGGTCCGGCGCCCGATATGACACCGGCGCCAGCACAAAAAGCCGACAAGCCTGAAGCGCAGCCGCGCTTCTCAGCCAGTGACAAAACTCAGGATCCCGAACCGGAATCTCCCCGTAAACGCTGGTGGCACCGTATTCCCGGGTTTGGCGCCGCCAGGAGTGCAAAACCGGAAAAACCGGTAAGCGAGCGCCGGGAACCGGCCCTGGAAGGCTTTTCTGCTGATCATGATCCGGAACCTCCGCGCCTGGAAAGTTTCAGTTCCCAGGATGAGGCAACTGCAAAAGCGGTCAAACAGCCTCCGGTTGCCGATAAACAGAAATCACCTCCTGCGAGCACCCGTTCGCTGAAGATATCGCCGTTCAAAAAAGATGAGCAGCCACCTCAGGCGAACAATGGGAAAAACGCTCAACCTTCCCTGCTTGAAGATATAGAGAGCCCGATCCCTCCGGTGTCGCTACTTGATCCTCCCGAGGAACACAAGGAAAGCGGGTACTCCGAAGAAGCCCTTGAGCATATGTCTCGCCTGCTTGAGGAAAAACTGGCTGATTTCGGTGTATCTGTAGAGGTGGTTGAGGTTAACCCCGGCCCCGTGATCACGCGCTTTGAAATCAAGCCTGCAGCCGGCGTCAAGGTAAGCAAGATTTCCAATCTGGCAAAGGATCTGGCCCGTTCTTTAGCCGTGCTCAGTGTGCGGGTTGTAGAAGTTATTCCCGGTAAATCCGTTGTCGGTATCGAGATTCCCAATGAAAAGCGGGAGATTGTTCGCCTTAGTGAAGTGTTGAGTTCCAGGGTATTCACGGAGTCGAGTTCTGCGTTGACGATGGCGCTGGGTAATGACATCGGAGGCAATCCGATGGTTGCAAACCTCGCCAAGATGCCGCACCTGCTGGTTGCAGGCACCACTGGCTCCGGTAAATCCGTGGGTGTCAACGCCATGCTGCTGAGCATGCTGTTGAAAGCCGGTCCGGATGAAGTCCGCTTCATCATGGTCGACCCGAAGATGCTGGAGTTAAGTATCTACGATGGCATTCCTCACCTGCTGGCGCCCGTTGTTACCGACATGAAAGAGGCGGCAAATGCACTGCGTTGGTGTGTGGCGGAAATGGAACGCAGGTATCGTTTGATGGCCACTATGGGTGTCAGGAACGTTGCGGGCTACAACCGGAAGGTCAAAGAAGCGGTAGCAGCCGGAGAGCCTCTTCTCGATCCTTTGTGGAAGCCGGATGAATACCTGGCCAATGATGAACAGGAGCGTCCGGAGCTTGAAACACTGCCTTTCATTGTGGTGGTAATCGATGAGTTTGCCGACATGATGATGATTGTCGGCAAAAAGGTGGAAGAGCTGATTGCCCGGATAGCCCAGAAGGCGAGGGCGGCGGGTATTCACCTGATTCTTGCAACGCAGCGCCCTTCGGTAGATGTAATCACCGGCCTGATCAAAGCAAACATTCCTACCCGCATGTCCTTCCAGGTCTCTTCCAAGATTGATTCGCGTACGGTGCTGGATCAGGGCGGTGCCGAACAACTCCTGGGCCATGGCGACATGCTCTATCTGCCTCCGGGCTCTGGTCTTCCGGTCCGGGTTCACGGGGCATTTGTGGATGATGACGAAGTTCACCGTGTGGTAAGTGCCTGGAAAGCCAGAGGTGAGCCTGTTTATGTTGATGACGTACTTAATGGTGCTGAGGGCGAGAGCCTTCCAGGTGTTCCTACCTTGTCTGATGGCGGCGACAACGAAGGTGACGCTTTGTTCGATGAGGCGGTGGCGTTTGTAACGGAAGGCCGTCGCGTGTCGATTTCTTCTGTGCAGCGTAAGTTCAAGATAGGTTATAACCGTGCGGCCAACCTTGTTGAGGCGATGGAGGCCTCGGGAGTGGTCAGCTCCGCGGGCCATAACGGTGCTCGTGAAGTGCTGGCACCGCCCCCACCAAGAGATTAGGAGTCTTGTCATATGCAGCAGTTTATTCTGAAGCCCGTATTAGCGTTGGTGATGGCCCTGGTATTCAGCAGCTCTGCGGTAGCTGCCGACGGGAGTGCTGAAGCCGCTGAGCTCGCCTCCTTGCTGAAAAGTTATGAGACTTATCAGGCCGACTTTATCCAGATCGTAGTCAACGAAAACGGCGGTAAGGTTCAGGAATCCCGGGGCTCCCTGAAGGCCAAGAGGCCAGGGCTGTTTTACTGGGAAACCCGTGCGCCTCTGTCGCAGTTTATTGTCAGCAACGGGAAAACCGTTGAAGTCTTTGACCCTGACCTTGAACAGGTCACCGTGCACAAGCTGGATGACCGCGTTCAAGCCACTCCGGCGCTGTTGCTGAGTGGTGAAGTGGACAATCTTGAAGAAACTTACCGGGTGTCCGGGAGTCAAGTCAGTGCAGATACGCGGGAGTTCACGCTTGAACCCAAAAGTGCGGATTCGCTTTTTGTCTCTCTGCAGTTGAAGTTCTTCAGGGGTGAGCTTCAGGAGATGCGCATGCAGGATTCGCTTTCGCAGCTCAGCGTCCTCAGTTTTGACCATATCCGGTTGAATGAAGCCGTCGACAATGACGCATTCACGCTTGAGTATCCGGAGGGCATTGACGTAATCGGTGACGAAGGCTGATATGCAAAGCAACCTGTTCACAGAGCAGGTCGGTTTTCGGCCTCTGGCGGCGCGTATGCGCCCGGAAAGCCTCGATGCTTACGTTGGGCAGTCACATCTAGTAGGTCCGGGGAAGCCGCTCCGAAGGGCGATAGAGCAGGGGCAGCTCCACTCGATGATTCTCTGGGGGCCTCCGGGAGTTGGTAAGACGACCTTCGCAAGACTGCTGGCGAGCGTTGGCAATCTCAGTTTTGAGACACTTTCTGCTGTTCTGAGTGGCGTAAAGGACATTCGTGCTATCGTCGAGCGGGCTCGCAATCGCAAGCTCTCCCAAGGTCAGGACACACTCCTGTTTGTGGACGAGGTCCACAGGTTTAACAAGGGCCAGCAGGACGCTTTTCTTCCGCACATCGAAGATGGCACCTTTATATTTGTGGGCGCCACCACCGAGAACCCCTCATTTGAACTGAACAGTGCATTACTCTCCCGCACCCGTGTCTACGTACTCAAGAATCTTGAAGAAGCAGATATTCTCCAGTTGCTGACCCGAGCCCTGAATTCCGAAGAAGGCTTTGGTGGTGAGCTTGCAGTTTCCGGTGACGTGCTGGGCATGATGGCATCGGCATCTGGAGGTGATGGCAGGAGGGCGCTGAATATTCTGGAAATCTCAGCTGACCTGGCTGAGCCCGACGCTGACGGGAAGAATCGGGTAAGCCCGGAGCACCTTGAACAGGTGATGCAAACCAGTTTGCGCCGCTTTGATAAGGGTGGAGATGTTTTTTACGACCAGATTTCGGCGCTGCATAAATCCGTCAGGGGGTCAGACCCCGATGGTTCATTATACTGGCTATGCCGGATGCTCGACGGTGGCTGCGATCCTTTGTATGTTGCCCGCCGCCTGGTCCGGATAGCAAGTGAAGATATAGGTAATGCCGACCCCAGAGCATTGCAGCTAAGTATGGATGCCTGGGATGCTCAGGAGCGGCTTGGAGGCCCGGAAGGGGAGCTCGCACTGGCTCAGGCCGTGACCTATCTGGCCCTGGCACCGAAAAGCAACGCAGTGTACAAAGCCTTTAACCGGTGCATGGCAGATATCCGTCAGGATCCGGATTATGAAGTGCCTGTTCACTTGCGCAACGCTCCCACTAAACTCCTCAAAAGCATGGGGCACGGCGACTCCTATCGTTATGCCCACGACGAAGCGCATGCATTTGCAGCAGGGGAGTCTTACCTGCCGGATGCGATCTATCAGCGCAGGTATTACGAGCCAGTGGACCGGGGCCTTGAAATAAAGCTTTCCGAAAAACGTCAGAGGCTCGACGCCCTTAACGAACAAAGCCCCAGAAAACGCCACACCTGATTCAGGTACAAGCGCTGGTGTCAGCGGTAGCCACAAGCGCCGGCAAAGGTATAATGGCGTACTAATCTACATACATTGAAACCGGAAAATCCAGGATAACCATGCTCGATCCCAAACTCGTCCGTAACCAGACTGAAGAGATCGCCCGTCGGCTGGCCATCAAGAACTATACTTTTGACGTGGCTGCCTTTGAGCAACTTGAAGAGCGTCGCCGGGACCTTCAGATTCGCACTGAAACCTTGCAGGGCGAGCAAAACAAAAAATCGAAATCTATTGGTAAAGCCAAGGCTGCAGGGGAAGATATCCAACCGCTTCTGGATGAGGTTGAGAGCCTCAAATCCCGCAAGTCGGAAGCCGAGGATGAACTGCGCAGCCTTCAGGAAGAACTTAACAGGTTTCTTGCGGGTATTCCGAATCTTCCGGATGACAGTGTGCCAGCGGGCGAAAGTGAGGAAGACAACGTAGAGCTTCGTACCTGGGGCACACCGAAATCTTTTGATTTCGAGCCCAAAGACCATGTTGCTCTGGGTGAAGGCCTTGGCGATCTGGACTTCGAGACAGCCACACGCCTTGCCCATTCGCGTTTCGCTGTCATGCGCGGGCAGGTAGCCCGGCTACATCGCGCACTTGCACAGTTCATGCTTAATCTGCATACCGGTGAGCATGGTTATTCCGAGACCTACGTGCCTTATCTGGTAAACGCTGATGCGCTCTATGGTACCGGCCAATTGCCGAAGTTTGAGGAAGATCTGTTTAAAATTCAGGGAGAGCACCCGCTTTATCTGATACCCACAGCAGAGGTTCCTGTTACCAATCTGGTTTCAGATACGATTCTTGATGCCGCAGAGCTGCCGCTGAAAATGGTTTGTCATACGCCTTGTTTCCGCAGTGAGGCCGGCTCTTATGGTCGCGATACCCGTGGCATGATCCGTCAGCATCAGTTCGACAAAGTAGAGCTGGTGCAGGTGGTTCGCCCCGAGGATTCCGATGCGGCGCTGGAAGCACTGACTGGCCATGCAGAAAAAGTCCTTCAGTTACTGGAACTCCCCTATCGGCTAGTGGCTCTGTGCGGTGGCGACATGGGCTTTTCCGCAGCGAAAACCTACGATCTTGAAGTATGGTTGCCTGGGCAGAACAAGTATCGGGAGATATCCTCCTGCTCAAACACTCGTGACTTCCAGGCACGCAGAATGGGCGCGCGGTGGCGTAACCCGGAAACCGGCAAGCCCGAACCAGTTAACACCCTGAACGGCTCCGGTCTGGCTGTTGGTCGTGCTCTTGTTGCGGTTATGGAAAACTACCAGCAGGCAGACGGCAGCATTCTGGTTCCCGAAGTACTCAAGCCCTACATGGGCGGTGTTGAGCGTCTTCAATGACAGGAAAAGCGCAGGATGAACCGGGCGCGGGCGTTGCAGCAACGCCTTCGCCGGTTCGCTATAAAGCGAACCCTGTTACCGCGAACCCGAACAGTTCGGCCGGTGAGGTGGCTCTTGTGGGCGCTGGCCCCGGAGATCCGGAGCTTCTCACACTGAAAGCCTGGCGGCTAATTACGTCGGCAGAGGTGGTACTTTACGACAGGCTTGTGTCGCCGGAAATTCTGGCCTTGATTCCCGAAACAGCCGAAATGATCCACGTGGGTAAGCAACGAGCCAACCATACCTTGCCCCAGGACCAGATAAACCAGAGGCTGGTGGATCTTGCGAAGGAAGGGTATCGGGTTGTTAGGCTCAAGGGCGGCGATCCGTTCATCTTCGGCCGTGGTGGTGAGGAAATCGAAACCCTGGCGGGCGCTGGAGTCCGCTTTCAGGTTGTACCCGGTATTACAGCCGCCTCTGGCTGCGCTGCTTATGCTGGTATTCCCCTTACTCATCGTGATTATGCCCAGTCAGTACGCTTTGTAACCGGCCACCTCAAAAACGACAGCTGTGATTTGCCCTGGAAGGATTTTGTTCAGAACAATCAGACGCTGGTGTTTTATATGGGCCTTGTTGGCCTGCCGATTATCTGCGAGCAACTAGTACTGCATGGTATGACGCCGGATATGCCGGTAGCCCTGATTTCAAAGGGTACGACCCGGGAGCAGCAGGTTATTACCGGCACACTCCAAACGATCGTGCAGCGGGTAAAAGAAAATAAGGTTCAGGCTCCGACACTGGTTATCGTTGGCCAGGTGGTCGCTTTGAGAGACCGGTTGGACTGGGTTGGAGGCTTGCCTGCCTTAACTCTTTAGCAGTTTACCGTTGGCCTGCCCATGCTTTATGGGGGAGCGATACCCCTCGCAGGAGGGGCTATGTAGGTAACTATTACCAAAAACCCTATTTCATAAGAGCGCAGCTGGCCGCAGTTCATGGGAATGTTCAGGAGGAGGGGCGACGCCTGAACCGGCGTGTGGAGCTGATTCGCAGGCTTTGATCGAACAAGGGGTATTTTCGTGCCTTTTGTTTATTTTTTTATCGTTTAGTTATGGGAATGATCAGGCTTAATGATAACAAAGGGATGTATGGCGTAGTTTAAGCCAACCGTGAAATAACGAACGGATGTCCTGAGTTATCCATGGGCAAGAAAGCCCGGAGTATAGCCATGAGGCCAAACGTCAAAGCCCCGGTTTAATCGGGGCTTTGACGTTCTGTCTAGGTATAAGGCTTCAGTTTACTATGCTGAGCCAGACGGATCGTCAGACTGTCTTGCGGCCCGGAAGTACGTCCTTGAGCTTGTTATGCATTTCCCGAATGGCCTTTTCTGTTGTTGGCCAGTCAATGCATGCATCGGTTACCGATACGCCGTATTCAAGATCGGCCAGGTTCTCCGGAATAGGCTGATTGCCCCAGTTGATATTGCTTTCAATCATCAGGCTCTGAATTGAGGTGTTGCCTTCAAGGATCTGGTGGCTGACGTCCTGCATGACCAGTGGTTGAATAGCGGGGTCTTTACTTGAGTTGGCATGGCTGCAATCCACCATGATGGATTTGCGTAATCCGGCTTTATCAAGAGCTTTCTCGCAAAGCGTCACGCTGACCGAGTCGTAGTTGGGCTTGCCGCCGCCGCCACGAAGAACCACATGACCATAGCGGTTTCCTTTGGTTCGGATAATCGCTACCTGGCCCTGCTGGTCAATGCCCAGAAAGCTGTGTGGATAGGAAACGGACTTCATTGCGTTGACCGCAACATCAAGGCTACCGTCTGTGCCGTTCTTGAAGCCGATCGCCATGGAAAGACCACTGCTCATTTCACGGTGAGTCTGGGATTCCGTGGTGCGCGCGCCAATCGCGGACCAGGCAATTGTGTCTTGCAGATACTGTGGCGATATCGGATCCAGAGCTTCTGTTGCTACCGGGAGCCCAAGCTCATTGATGTCGAGCAGGAGGCGCCGGCCCAGCTTGAGACCATATTCAATATCAAAGGTATCATCCAGATGTGGATCGTTAATCAGGCCTTTCCAGCCTACGGTTGTGCGCGGTTTCTCAAAATACGCACGCATAACAATCAGCAGGGTGTCACTGACTTCGTCGGCCAGCCTCTTGAGGCGCACGGCGTAATCACGGGCTGCTTCCACGTCGTGAATAGAGCAGGGGCCAACAACCAGGAACAAACGATGGTCTTTACCATCAATAATGTCGTAAATTGCCTGGCGGCCATCTGCAACTGTTTGGGCTGCGTTGTCCGAAAGAGGCATCTTCTGCTTGAGCGTTTCAGGGGTAATCAGTGTTTCCTGGCTCGCCACGTTAAGGTCTTCTAGTTTATTGCCGGACATTTTCTGCTGTTTCCCCGATTCTTATCGTTACAATAGCGCCGGACCCAGTTGTGGCCAACCCCGGCGAGTTCGTTATACTGCTTTATTTACAGGGCCTTTTCAACGCTTCTTGAGCACGGGGAATGGATGTTACAAAACAGGCCGAAGTCGCACCAGGTGGCCTCGCGTAAGGTGGTCGCCAAGCAAATTGACGATGTCCTTGCCGGTATTAGAGTCCCCGACCTGCCTTATCCTGCCGGGAAACTTTCGCCAGAAGCAATAAGTGACTGGCAACCCTTACTATTTTCATGCTGGAAAGAGCAGCGCGACGAACGGGTCACCCGTGTACTCCGCTCAGTTGAACTTGACTGGTCCGTACGTCAGATCAATGCGGCCTATGTGGCTGACCGCATTATGGACGTATTCCTAAAAACCAGCGGGCTGCACCCTCAGATTGTTCAACGTGTTGCGCGGTTGAGGTTCTATCTCGCATGGAGAATGAACCTGGATGGCAATCAGGCGTTTAGTGACACACTGCTGTCCTGGCTCGACAGCCTTCAGGAGTGGCGAGGCTGGAGTGATTCTGGCGGGCGCTCATCCAAAGCCCTGCTGGAACAGTTGGACACCTTGGTTGTTGCTGTTTCTGCAGGGTTCGAGTCAGGCACTATCGAGCCTGTCAGTGCTTTTTGTCAGCAATGGCAGGATGATTCGCTCAGACGCAGCGCACAGGTCGGAAAGTTGCGTCAGCGGTTACTGGAAACCGAGCAGGGTGCCGCACGCCAAAGGCGGGCAGACCAGACTTCAAGGGCCCTGATCGGACGTGCTTTGCAGGGACGGAAGCTGCCCCAGCCGGTATTGCATTTTATTTTTGATCACTGGCAAAAGCTGCTTAAACAAGCTGTATGGGACTCGGGTGTTAATGGTGAGACCTGTCGGCACGGAAGCAAACTGCTGGAATGGCTGGTTTGGGTCGGGGATCCATCGCTGTCAGATAAGGACCGAAACCGGCTATATACCGTAGGCGAGCAGATAGGCGACAGGCTTCTCGATGTGTGGAGCCGTGTCTTTGGTCATCCCCTTACACCAAATGCTCTTGCCGGCATTGGAACCGTCATGATGTCGAGACTAAGGGGCGAAACTCCTGAATTGGTTGAGGCGTTACCGGACGATGGGAGCTTTCCCTGGAATCCGGACTGGCTCAGTTTTGAGGCCCCCAGAAGCGCCGACGTTCAGCCGTTCCAGAACCAGTGGTTTGTTGAAGGAGAAGGTACTTCTGAACAACGCCGTTATTTCTTCACATTGCTTGAAGATACAGGAGAAGTTCTCTGGACCAATGGGACGGGAGTGAAACTTGGCCTGCAGTCCTGGCACGCGTTCTGTGATGCAAAAACGACAGGCAGCATTCGTCCGCTGCCGGTTCTGACTCCATTTGGCGAGGTGCTTGCTAGCACAGTAGAGGTTCTGGCCAGGGCCTTTGAGAAGCAGCGGAAGCAACGTGAGCAGGCTGCAGAGGCTGCCAGGGCCCGTGCCGATGACCTGCGTAAGCAAAGGGAAGCCATAGAACTTAGGCGCCGCGAGGAGGCCGCTGCGACGCAGGCAACCCTCGAACGCGAACGGCAGGAAGCGGAAAGCAGGCGCAGGGCGGATGAACAGGCCGAGCAGGAACGGCTATACAGTGAAAAAATGGCTCTCGCGCAAAAGCAGGTTGACGATATGAGTCTGGGCAGCTGGATTCTGTTGGTATCAGATCTGCCAGAAACGGAAGCGGTCAGACTCAAGCTGGCTGTTCGCACAAATGCATCCCGCAAGTTGATTTTTGTGGACCGCCTGGGCCTGAACCGTCGGGAGTTTCAGGAAGATGATCTGGTTCTGGGTATTGTGGAAGAGCGTGTTCGTGTTCTGGGTGGTGCAGCAGAGTTCGATGATACCTTGAGCCGGGTAGTGGGGCGTATTCGTGTTGGTCGAAACTGATAGAGCGGAAAGCCAGGAATAATAATGAAAGATACTGACTATACGTTTGGAACTCAGGAAGACACACCTGAAGAGCGGGACAACCGTTCGCACTATCGTCTGACAGCGCGCGCACAGATTATGCTCGAAACCGAAGCCAGCTGCCCGGAACCCCGGGGAGTGCCAGTTACATCAGGGCGGGAAGTAGAGTGTTGTGTTCGCGATATGTCGACCACCGGGCTGCGTCTGGTGTCCCATGAACGAATTGAACTCGGTGCATTGCTTCCGGCATCTGTTTCTCTGTCGAACGATTCAGAGCCTTTTGCGCTGACTGTCGAAGTGATCTGGTGTCGTCCTCATGGGACAGATTATCTGGTGGGATTGAGTATTGTAGAATCAGAGCAGACCGCCCATATTGAATGGACAGAGGCTGTCGCGATAGTTATGGATCCGTTCTGAGGTAAGAGCTTCAGAGTGGGATGTGGCAGGACAGGTGAGGGTGTGGACCAGGGAGCCTGGGGTCAGGCTCCCTGTTTTACAAATCAATCTTCAGATGTTGATTCTTCCAGTTCACCCATGCCGGTAATGTTGAACCCGGCATCTACGTACATGATCTCACCGGTGATACCGCTGGACATGTCAGAACCCAGAAAGGCAGCAGCATTGCCTACTTCATCGGTTGTTACGTTACGGCGCAGCGGAGCACGTCTCGCGTTTTCTGCCAGCATTTTGCGGAAGCTCTTGATGCCAGACGCCGCCAATGTACGGATTGGTCCGGCAGAAATCCCGTTTACCCGGATACCATCCCTGCCAAGGCTGGCAGCCATGTAGCGAACGTTCGCCTCCAGAGATGCTTTGGCAAGACCCATCACGTTGTAGTTCTGCAGAACCTTTTCAGCACCAAGGTAGCTCAGGGTTATCAGAGAGCTTCCTTCGTGCATCATGGAACGGGCGCCTTTCGCCAGAGCTACAAAGCTGTAGGAACTGATGTCATGGGCGATTTTGAAGCCTTCACGGGTGGTGACATCAACGTAGTTACCATCAAGCTCATGCCCTGGTGCAAAACCAACAGCGTGAACGATAATATCGATGTTGTCCCAGTGTTTTCCCAGTTCTTTGAAAACATTGTCAATTTCTTCATCGCTGGCAACGTCGCAAGGGAACACCAGGTTACTGCCCCAGCCCTCAGCGAACTTCTCTACCCGCGGTTTGAGTTTTTCATTCTGGTAAGTAAAAGCCAGCTCGGCGCCTTCGCGAGCAAAGGCTTCGGCAATGCCGTATGCGATGGACAATTTGCTGGCTACGCCTACAATCAGCGCTTTCTTGCCACTGAGTATTCCCATGGGTGGTTCTCCCTGTGTTCCTGATTTTGGTGCATTATCCACGAAGTGTCCCCGCAGGAGTAACGCTCAAATAGTCTTAGTTACGTCGGCGTCTTTCTGTTGATAGAAAAACGCAGCGTGTAACAGCTCTTGTGTGTATTGCTCTTTGGGTGCCTGGAAGATTTCAGAGGCATCCCCATACTCAACGATGGCGCCCTGTTTCAGCACCAGCAATTGATGGCTGAGCGCTCTCACAACGGCCAGATCATGGCTGATAAAGATATAGCTTAGACCATAGCGTGCCTGAATATCCCGGAGCAGCTCAATCACTTGTTTCTGAACAGTCCGATCCAGAGCGGATGTAGGTTCGTCCAGAATGATAAGGTCTGGTTGTAACACCAGGGCACGGGCAATGGCAATGCGTTGGCGTTGTCCTCCTGAGAACTCATGGGGGTAACGGTGCCTTGCCTCTGGATCAAGCCCCACATCACTCAGAGCTGTTATTACCTTCTGATCGTGGGTTTGAGTGTTTTCCGGATCGTGTATTTCCAGTCCTTCCCGAACAATCTCGGCAATAGACATGCGTGGGCTAAGACTGCCAAAAGGATCCTGGAAAACGATCTGTATTCTTCGCCGCCAGGGCCGGAATGCGCTCTGGTCAAGCCCGGCCAGCTCCTGCCCGTCCAGTTTCATGCTGCCTGTGCTTGCTGTCAGCTTGAGCAGAGCATGGCCAATCGTCGTTTTTCCGCTGCCGCTTTCACCCACAATTCCGAGAGTCCGGCCAGATTCCAGGTTGAAACTGACATGCTTCACCGCGTGAAAGTATTCTTTTACCTTGCCGAACAGTCCTTTTCGGGTAGTAAACCGAACGTCCAGGTTGCTTACGCTCAAAAGTGGTTCGCCGCCCATGGGCTGGGGGAGTGGCCCTTCCGGGGGCTCTGCGTCCAGAAGTTTTCGGGTATATGGATGGGCAGGTGCCGAAAACAATACGAGGGTTTCTCCCTGTTCAACCAGTTTGCCCCGTTCCAATACTGCAACCCGGTCAGCGTAGCGGCGAACGATACTCAGGTCATGGGTAATGAGGAGGATCGCCATACCCAATTTCTTCTGCAAGTCCTGCAGCAGTTCCAATACCTGTTTCTGTACGGTTACATCCAGGGCGGTGGTTGGCTCATCGGCTATAAGCAGATCAGGTTCATTGGCCAGTGCCATGGCAATCATAACGCGCTGCTTCTGGCCACCGGAAAGCTGATGCGGGTATGCGCCAAGGCGGCTTTCCGGATCGTCGATGCCCACCAGTTGCAGAAGTTCGAGGCAGCGTTTTCTGGCCTGGGGGCCGCGCATACCTTTATGGAGAGCAAGCGTTTCACTGATCTGCTTTTCAACGCTGTGCAGAGGGTTTAATGAGGTCATGGGTTCCTGGAAGATCATGCTGATCTCCCTCCCGCGAATCTGGCGCAGGCGTTTTTCGGGGGCTTGCAGCAGGTCTTCGCCGCGATAGCAAACCTGGCCACTGGGATAGCTTGCATGCCGTTCATCCAGCAGCCGTAACACAGACAATGCAGTGATGGATTTTCCTGAGCCGCTTTCGCCAACCAGCGCAAGAGTCTCACCCTGTTGCAGGCTGAGCGACAGTGAGTCTACGGCCTTCTGACCCTGGTCAAAACAGATCGAGAGATTCGTTATCTCTAACAGCTTGCTCATAGCAGTGTGCCCTTAAGCATTCTTGCGGGGATCAAAGGCATCACGTACAGCTTCACCTACGAAAACCAACAGGGTCAGCATCAATGACAGGGAAACAAACGCCGAAATGCCAAGCCAGGGAGCATGCAGGTTTGTTTTACCCTGAGCAATCAGCTCACCAAGTGATGGTGAGCCAGACGGTAAGCCGAAACCAAGAAAGTCCAGAGAGGTAAGGCCGGTAATTGCCCCGGTAAGGATAAACGGCAAAAACGTCAGTGTGGCTACCATGGCATTCGGAAGAATATGGCGGAACATGATTTTCCTGTTATCCAGCCCCAGTGCTCTTGCCGCTTTCACGTATTCAAAATTGCGGGCTCTGAGGAATTCTGCGCGCACCACATCCACCAGCCCCATCCAGCTGAACATCAGCATGATACCAAGCAGCCACCAGAAGTTTGGCTGGACTATGCCCGAGAGTATTATCAGAAGATACAGAACCGGAAGCCCTGACCAGATTTCAATAAACCGTTGTCCGACAAGGTCAATTTTACCACCGTAAAAGCCTTGTATAGCGCCGACAGTAACGCCAGCAATGCAGCTGGCGATAGTAAGGGTAAGGCCAAACAGCACGGATATGCGGAAGCCATAGATAACCCTTGCGGCTACATCACGCCCCTGATCATCTGTCCCCAGCCAGTTCTCTGCACTGGGAGGAGCAGGAGAGGGCACATCAAGATCGAAGTTGATTGTGTCGTAGCTGAACCGGATCGGCGGCCAGAGCATCCAGCCATTGGCGAGGATTTCATCTGCAATAAACGGATCCCGGTAATCGGCATCTGTAGGAAGAAAACCGCCAAAGGTTTCTTCCGGCACAGTTTCCACAACCGGAAAGTACAGTGTGCCCTGATAGGAAATCACAAGTGGTTTGTCGTTTGCGATCAGCTCTGCCACCAGGGTGAGCCCGAAAACCACCAAAAACACCCATAGCGACCAGAAACCACGGCGGTTTTTGCGGAAATTACGCAATCGCCTTTGTTGAACAGGTGTAAGCGCCTTCACGTTAAGCACCCTCCCGGCTTTCGAAGTCTATGCGAGGGTCTACCAGAACATAGGTGATGTCGCTGATCAGTTTAAGTGCCAGGCCCATTAACGTGAAAATAAAGAGCGTGCCGAAAATCACCGGGTAATCCCGGTTAAGAGCAGCTTCAAAGCCCAGCAGGCCGAGTCCGTCAAGGGAGAAAATAACTTCAATGAGCAGTGAACCGGTAAAGAAGAGAGTAACGAGTACGCCAGGCAAGCTCGCAATGACGATCAGCATGGCGTTACGGAATACATGCCCATAAAGAACCTGATTTTCATCCAGGCCTTTGGCTCTGGCGGTTACAACGTACTGTTTGCCAATCTCATCAAGAAATGAGTTTTTGGTGAGCAGGGTGAGTGTGGCGAAGCCTCCGATAACATTAGCGGTAATCGGCAGTGCCAGGTGCCAGAAGTAATCCCCGATTTTCTGATACCAGTTGAGTTGATCAAAGTCAGGGGAGGTAAGACCGCGCAGAGGGAACCAGTCGAAGTAACTGCCCCCTGCAAACAGAACAATTAAAAGGATTGCAAACAGGAATCCCGGAATGGCATAGCCGATTACGATGGCGGAACTGCTCCAGACATCAAAACGGGAACCGTCGGAAACTGCCTTGCGGATTCCCAGCGGGATGGAAATGAAGTAGATGATCAGTGTAGACCAGAGCCCGAGGGAGATTGAAACAGGCATTTTGTCGAGAATAAGCTCGGTAACACTCTTTTCTCTGAAGAATGAATCGCCGAAATTGAACGTTGCGTAGTCTTTGAGCATTTTGAAAAAACGCTCATGGGCGGGTTTATCGAAGCCATACATAACTTCGATTTCTTTCAGCATTTCATCCGGGATGCCGCGGGAGCCTCGCCGGTCACCTGAGGCACTGGAAACCTCGGCTCCAGTCTCGCCGCCAGAGGCACGGGCCAGGGCGCTACCGCCATGGCCTTCCATTTCGGCAATCAGCTGTTCAACCGGTCCGCCAGGCGCCGCCTGTACGATCACAAAGTTGAGCAGCAATATGCCGATAAGGGTTGGAATAATCAGCGCCAGGCGCCGGAGTATATAGATGCCCATGTAGCGGCAGCTTCCTCAGGGCTCAGCCCACCAGTTGTCGAGGTCAGTACCGTTCTTGGGTGTAATGTCCGGGTGCTTGAGGTGGTTCCAGTAGGCTACGCGGTCTTTAGCAAGATGCCAGTGAGGAATCACATAGTGTCCATGAAGCAGAACTCTGTCCAGCGCCCGGGTTCGCTGCACCAGTTCCTCGCGATCCGGAGCCTGAATGACCAGGCTCACAAGTTCATCAACCACCGGATCACTTACACCTGCATAGTTGCGGGAGCCTTTGGCGTCTTTCGTGGAGGAGTGCCAGAATTCCCGCTGTTCATTACCGGGGGAGTCGGACTGGCCTATACCCTGGGTAATCATGTCAAAGTCAAATTCCCGCGCGCGCTGAACGTATTGGTTGCTATCCACAAGACGCACAGAAATGTCGATACCAAGTTTGGCCAGATTGTTTTTAAAGGGCAGTACAACCCGCTCGAAGGTTTTCTGGAACAGCAGAATCTCGAATTGAAGAGGCTTGCCTGTTTCTGCGTGGACCATCTTGCCATCACGAATCTGGTAGCCGGCGGAACGCAAAAGCTCCATAGCTGTTCGCAGGTTTTTTCTGAGGCCCTGGGGGCCGTCGGTGGAAGGCACAGTATAGGGCTCTGTGAAAATGTCTTCTCCCAGTTGCCCACGATATTTTTCAAGAATCTCCAGCTCCCGACCAGTGGGGAGGCCACTTGAGGCCAGTTCGCTGTTCTCGAAGTAGCTCCTGGTGCGGGTATATTGACCGAAAAACAGATTCTTGTTCGTCCACTCGTAGTCGAAACCGTAGGCCAGCGCTTTCCGAACCAGTGGGTCGCTGAATATTTCCCTGCGGGTATTGAACACAAAGCCCTGCATACCGGTAGGGCGATGGTGTTCGATGGCTTCCTTGACGATTACACCCTTATCGAACTTTTCGCCGGTGTAGGCCGTTGCCCAGTTTTTGGCTGAACTCTCTATTCTGAAGTCAAAGTTACCGGCTTTGAACGCCTCCAATGCAACCGTGTCGTCGGTATAGTAATCATAGCGAATGTGGTCAAAGTTAAACCGGCCTTTCCGCACTGCCAGGTCTTTTGCCCAGTAATCATCCAGACGATCATAAACAATGGACCGGCCTGCTTCAAAACTGCCAATCCGGTAGGCGCCGCTGCCCACGGGTGGGGTGAGGCCGTTATCGCCAAACTCACGGCTTTGCCAGTAATGCGCGGGCAGGATCGGCATCTGACCCAGAATCAGGGGGAGTTCCCGGTTACTGCTCTGCTTGAAATCAAAACGGATTCGGTGGGGTGTCTCCACCGTTACCTTGCTCACGCCGGCGTAATAATTGCGGTAGAACGGATGCCCCTTCGTTGTGAGGGTTTCGAATGAAAAATTTACATCTTCTGCGGTGATGGGCTCGCCATCCTGAAACCTGGCGGCCTTTCGCAGGTTAAACACTACGTAGCTGCGGTCTTCCGGCGTTTCCAGTGATTCGGCAATCAATCCGTACATGGAGAAGGCTTCATCAGCGGAGTATTCAAGCAGAGTGTCATAGACATAACTGCTGATGCCAGCGGCCGCGACGCCGCGTATGTCGAAGGGGTTAAAGGAATCGAAACCGTTGGACACGACGGCCATCTTCAGAGTGCCGCCTTTGGGCGCATCCGGGTTAACATAATCGAAATGACTGAACCCTTCGGGATATTTTGGGGCTCCGTGCATTGCAATGCCGTGAACAGGCTCTGGATTCAGCTGTGAAGGGTCAGAGCTCTGGACGTTTGCAGAGAGAAAACCGGGAGCGGCCAGCAGGGCCACGAATTTAAAAAGTAATGTGAGGCTTGAGGCGATTGGAATTCTTGTCATGGGTCTCGCACGTTCTGGAGTTTCAGGCCGGCGCACCGGGGCATCCCGCCCCGTGAACCAGTTATACTCAGGGGCTGTTACGGATATCGACGTAGAGTACCAGACTTTGCCCCGGTTGGAGATAACGCGAGGTATTCAGATCGTTCCAGCTCGCAATATCCCTTACATTCACTGAAAACCTGTTGGCAATACGGGCAAGCGAATCGCCTTTGCGGACGCTATACCCCACTTTACGAACCATGGCTTTGCCGCGAACTCCACTGGCGGATGCCAGCGCAGGCTGCGTTGTGTTGGACCAGATAACCAGCTCCTTACCAGGAATCAGGGGGTCGCCGGGAGCCATGCCGTTCCAGGCGGCAACCTGCCGGACAGATACGCGGTGCTCCCGGGCGATGTCCCAGAAGGTATCTCCCTTACGGACGGTATGGCGAAGTTTGTTGCCATCGCGTTTTTTGTCCTGCTTGCGCTCAAGCCGCTTGGATGCGCTTAGTGCATAGGTGTCGGAGTTTTTGGACGCCGACGGTATCATCAGGCGCTGGCCGATACGGATGAGGTCGCCTTTGAGGCTGTTCACCTGTTGCAGTACTGCCGGTGTTGTTGAGAACTTCCGGGAGATGGTGATAAGGCTGTCGCCGGACTTGACCACATAGTTACGCCAGGAAACGCGCTTGCCCGGTGGAATTTCCGCCAGAGCCAGGCGGAAAGCCTCGGCGTTCTGAAGGGGGACCAGAAGCCGGTGCGGCCCCTCTGGTGAGGTTGCCCAACGGTTATAGGACGGATTCAGCAGGTAAATTTCATCAATATCAACGCCCGCAAGCTCGGCCGCCTGTGCCAGATCCAGTTGTCCGCCCGTTTCCACGACATCAAAATAGGGCTCGTCGGCCAGGGCGGGCAGCTCGATACCATAAGCTTCCGGATTATCGAATATCTTTGCCAGGGCAATCAGTTTGGGTACGTAATACCGTGTTTCCTTCGGAAGCTGCAATGACCAGAAATCTTCAGGCTTGTTACTTTTACGATTACGTCGCATGGCACTGGAAACTGTGCCACCGCCACTGTTGTAGGCAGCAAGAGCCAGCGTGTAATCGCCGCCAAACCGGTTGGACAAGCGATCAAGATAGGTGAGAGCCGCATCTGTAGCTGCAATAACATCCCTGCGTTCATCGTGCCACCAGCTCTGGGTCAGGCCGAAGTATTTTCCTGTTGAAGGGATAAACTGCCAAAGCCCTGCAGCGCGGCCATGGGAATATGCAAATGGGTCGAATGCGCTTTCAATGATGGGAAGCAGTGCGAATTCGGTTGGCAGCCCGCGTTTCTCTGTTTCACTGATAATGTAATGCAGGTAACGGCTTCCGCGGTCGACTACACGGTTAATATAGTTGGGGTGCTTTGCATACCAGCTCAGCTGATCTTTGACACGTTTGTTGTCGACGTTGTGATCAAGAATGAAACCTGCACGGAGGCGACCCCATATATCGGTTTGCCCCGTTTCGGAATCTGCCGTTTTCTGAGCTGGGTTATCCAGCTTTTCCCGGGCTTCGCGTGCGGCTGCCCTGAGTTCAGGAGCCATGGCATCATCAAGTGGATCTTCGCGAACGGCGTTGCTGTCTTCGCCGGTTTCTATGGACTCCTTGAGTCCTTCATCACCAGCTGCGAGAGTAACTTTGTCCGAATCGAGCGGGCTTTTCTGAGCCGTGTCTGCTGACGGGGAAAGAAAACTGCAGCCACCTGCCAGGGCGCTGATGAATAACAGCAGGGGCAATCGTTTGACCGACATAGGCAATGTCCAGCTCTGGGTTATAGCCGGGGATCATCTCTGAAAGCCCGGCATATTTAATAAGTTACAAGCAAAAAGTTAAACGATTCTATGGGAGCAGGTTTCCAGCGGTCAAGAAACCTCTCGTTACGGCGCTGAAAGGAATTGTTAACCGCTCAGAAATTATCTTTACCGTGCCGTATAGCTGCAAAAATCGCAGTGTCTGAGTCAGAGGGCAGGCCATTCTCTTTGCAATACTCTTTTGCGGCGCTTACAACGGCGGAATCATCCCAACGTAAAAACGGGTTAAGTCTTTTCTCGTCCGCAAGTATCGAGGGAACAGTTGGTTTGCTTTCTTCTCTGCGTTTAACGCACTGCTGCTCGAAGGCTTCAAGTTCGCGGTCATCAGGTAGCCAGTTACGGGCAAACCGCAGGTTGGCTAAAGTATATTCGTGAGCACAATACACCGCAGTGGTTCCAGGGAGGGCGCGGATGGATTTCAGTGACTCGAGCATCTGTGCCGGCGTACCCTCAAACAGGCGGCCACAACCACACACAAAAAGCGTGTCGCCGCAAAACAGAGCAGGGCGGCCAGCAATCTCTGTATCGGTATAGAATGCTATATGGTCCAGGGTGTGCCCAGGGACGCCCATCACCTGAAATGTGACATGCTCCCATACAACCTCATCACCGGGATGGACGCGGCTGGTGGTGCCTTTGAAAGGTGATTCGGCAGGCCCTGTTACCCGGCAATCCGGGTGGTCATTTACAAGTGTCTTGATTCCACCAACATGATCAGGGTGGTGGTGAGTGACCAGAATGGTATCCAGCGTCAGCCGGTTTTTTGCCAGATGTTCTTCTACCGGCGCTGCCTGCCCAGGGTCTACAATCAAGGCTTTACCCGTATCAGTGTCTGCAAGGCACCAGATATAATTGTCATTAAATGCTGGGATGGCAGAAATGGTGAGCATCGGATGTCCCCGTATATGCTTGGCAAATGTGCCTGATATGATAGAGCATTAAGTCCATAGTCCCAACAACCTCTAAACCATCAGCTTTTTTACTGGTTCTTTCTGATAAGCGGGAGTATGGCGGTGTGAAGAAAGCTAAACGCGTTGATTATGCGTCCCGGCACGCAAGCTTTGAAGACTGGTTTCAGACCCCTCTTGGTCGTGCGATGTTAGCGGATCAGCGCCACTTTCTGCATCATAAGCTTGGCAGCCTGACCGGTGCGAGACAGCTTCAGGTAAGTGTCAGTCACCGTATTCCGCTTACCAATGGCACCGATTTTTCCCAGAAAGTAATGACCACCCCAAAATGGTTCACCAGCATTCCTGACGGAGTCGTTGTATGTGATGCGGATGAGCTTCCGTTTCCTGGTGATTCAATGGATCTGGCGGTACTTCATCATACTGCCGACTTTTCGCCGCTCCCGCACGAGGCGCTCCGGGAGGCCGCCCGGGTTCTGAGAGGTGAGGGCACTATTGTTCTTGTGGGCTTCAACCCGTTAAGCAGTTGGGGGCTGCGAAGAGCGGTGTCGCGGCATCATGCGGGTCCGTGGGGCGGACGCTTTCTTCTGCGCCGGCGCATGGAGGACTGGTTGCGGCTGCTCGGTTTTCAGGTTGAAGTCTCGGTGACGCGTTTTTTCCGTTTGCCGTTTCAGCGCAGTGGTCGCAAGGCCTCGGGTAAGTTTGGTGAGCGCCTGACGGGAAACGGGCTCCTGCCAGTCGGAGCATATTACTGTATTCTTGCAAAAAAACGGGTGAGCGCCCGCGTTCCCAGACGCCCCGCATGGCGCCAGAACAATGTCTTAGGGGTACGTGGGGCCGGAACTGTAAGCGCGTCCAGGGGCTGTCCGCCCCAGAAACTGAACCAGCCTGAAGACTGACCGGCCGTTACGAGCCACTTACCAATACTAAAATCAGGAGTTTTAATGTCCGGAAAGGTAATTCTGTATACCGATGGAGCCTGTAAAGGCAACCCGGGGCCCGGTGGTTGGGGTGTTGTACTCCGGTATGGGGGTGCACGTAAAACGATGTATGGCGGGGAAGCTCACACCACTAACAATCGTATGGAGCTGATGGCTGCAATTCAGGGGCTGAAAGCGCTGAAGCGCGGTTGTGCCGTTGAGCTGTATACGGATTCCCAGTACGTTCGAAAAGGTATTACCGAGTGGCTGTCCGGATGGAAACGCAATGGCTGGAGAACATCGGCAAAAAAACCGGTGAAAAATGATGACCTGTGGCGTGAGCTTGATTTGCAGGCCGCAAACCATGAAGTTAACTGGCACTGGGTGAAGGGCCACGCGGGCGTCCCCGATAACGAACTCGCAGATGAGCTTGCCAACAGGGGCGTTGCTGAATTGATGAATGGCTGAAACGCACCCTGAATATAACCGGTATGGGAATTATGAGACAGATTGTACTGGATACAGAAACAACAGGTATTGATCCTTCGGAAGGGCATCGGATTATCGAGATCGGCTGTGTCGAACTCATGGAGCGCCAACTTACTGGTCGCAATTACCACGTATATATTAATCCGGAACGCGAAGTTGAAGCGGAAGCAATTACCGTTCACGGGATCACTAACGAGTTCCTGCTGGATAAGCCTAAATTCGCTGAAATTGCGGATGAATTTTTTGAATTCATCAAAGGCGCAGAGCTTGTCATTCATAACGCGGCGTTCGACATAGGTTTCATGGATGCCGAGTTCGCTCGCATAAAACCTGTGCGAAAAACCGCTGATTACTGCGGTGTTGTGGATTCACTTGCAATTGCCCGGGCAAAGCACCCCGGCCAGAAGAATAACCTGAACGCACTGTGCAAGCGGTATGGCGTTGATAACAGCGACCGGGAGCTTCATGGCGCGTTATTGGATGCGGAAATTCTGGCTGATGTCTATCTGCTTCTCACAGGGGGACAAACCGCTTTGTCCCTTGATGCCGATTCTGATGATAATGGAGGAAGTTCCCGGGGAATGCGAAGGCTGAGCTCAGACCGGCCACCACTTGCCGTTATCAAACCGACTGAGGCTGAGAGTCAGGCTCATGATGCGTTTATGTCAGCACTGGAGAAAAAGGCCGGTGGAACCGTCTGGAGCAAACTTGAAGCTGCAGAATGAGAACTGTGTCTGTATGTACTAATTGTTACATTCCAGCCTTGTTGAGGTACTTGAGTTTTATGTTATAAGTGATGATAAGTACGCCAGTTTTTTGGTTGCGGACTTTAGTCGGAAGGATTAAACCGGCTTATAATAAAAAGGCGTGGCACTATCAGTGTCAGGCTACATTTCACTTGGACGGCGCGGAAGCTTTCCGCAGATTAACAGGAAGCGTTTATGGTTCAATCGTCTCTGGCGACGAAATCGCAGTCGTTTGATCTGGTCAAAAGTGAAATAGAACAGACTATCAAGCAGGCAGAATCCAGTCTTGAACGCTTTCAGGAAAACCGCGAGAGCGGTGAGGATCTGCAGAACTGTCTGGACTTTTTGAATCAGCTTCGCGGCATCTTTGTTCTGGTAGAACTTCGTGGCGGCATTCTGCTCTGCCAGGAAGCTGTCATCATGGCAAATGATGTCCCTGTTGGTGCAAACGACGACAAAAACATCTTGCTCACTACCTTGAGTAACGCGCTATTTATCCTGCGTCGTTACGTCGAGTACTATCATCAGCAAAGGGAAGATCACCCCGAACTTTTGCTGCCGGTTATTAACGAACTTCGCGAAGCACGTCGCGAGAAACCCTATCCCGAATCCCGCTTTTTTGAAGTCGATCTAAAGGACAAACCTGATTTTTGTGGCGGCCTGGTTATTCCGGATTTTGAAGGCACAGAATCGGAATACGAGATCGTTGCCCGGCGAATGCGGCTGACCTTTCAGGTTGCGCTTCTCGGTATGCTCCGGGATCGTAATCCTGTAGTCAGCCAGAAGCTGATAAGCCGTTCAGCACGGGGGTTTGCCCGGTTGTGTCAGGGTGCGCCTATGGGGCAGATGTGGTGCCTTGTTGCGATAACAGCGGATACCATGCTGGACCGTGCCATGCCTTTCACCAAGGCCCGCAAGCGTATGTTCATGCGAATTGAAAAATACGCGCGGGAACTGGTTTACGTGGGCAAGGTAGCAACTACCAAAGATGCTCCTGATTCGCTTCTTCGTGATCTGATTTATCTTCTGTATCGCAGCGGCTCCGGTAACCCGGAAGTTAAAGCGGTTCTCTCGGCTTTCCGGCTTGCTCCGGCCGAGTTCCCGGATTCCATTCTGGAAGCCCATGCCCGCCGTCTCTACGGTCCGGGTGCCGACGTACTGAAATCGCTCACCGAGGCATTACAGGATGAGCTGAATCAGCTTAAAGACAAACTCGATATCATCGAGCGTGGCATTGAGCCTGATCTTGCCGAGCTTTCATCCATTGCAGAGGCTCTTGAGCGTCTTGGCAATACGTTGGTAATGCTGGACCTCAATCGACTGGCATCTGTTGCCCGCGAAGAAGCCGCAAGGCTGCGCGCATGGGAAGCAGAGTCCCGCTTGCCTGGTGAAGACGAGCTTTTCCGTCTCGCAGATTCCGTGTTGGGTATTGAAGATGCTGTCATGCAGATCGTCAATCGCGGCATTACAGCAGAAACCGATGCGCTGGCGGGTGGTGAACTGAGCCGTGAGGAGTCTGTTTATCTTCAGGAGGCGGTTTATGTTGTGGCAGATGAGGCGCGGGGTGCGCTGACCCTGGCGAAGCGTGCTATTACTGCCTTTGTTGAGTCAGATTATGACAAGCTCCATCTCGCGAATTTACCGGCAACGTTGCACAGTATCTGGGGCGGGCTCACAATGGTGAATGATCCTGGTGCAGCCCATGTACTGGAGCGTGTAGCCGCTTCCATACAGGAGCGTCTGCTTGACGCCCGCGAAGCTCCGGAGAATCAGATCCTGGAAGCCTTGGCAGATGCACTGACGTCACTTGAGTACTATATTGAAAGCATTGGCAAGCGCGAGGATAAGAATCTGGATCTGCTAAGGCTGGCGGAAACTTCCATGGATGAAGTCGGCCTCTGATGCAGGCCTGAGCAGGTAAAACTACAGATATAAAAAACCCGCGCAAAGCGCGGGTTTTTTTATGAACTCTACAGGTGTTATTCAACCCATATTGAACAGTTCACCCAGCTTGGTAGCCAGCATCATGTCGCCTTCAGCACGAAGTTGACCGGCCATGAAAGCCTGCATGCCATCGGTTTCACCGGATACAATACCCTGCAGGGTTTCGGAGTTCATGATCAGCGTAACGGAAGGGTCTTCGTGTGGGCCTTCATGCAGGTTGCATGTACCGTCTTTGATGGCCAGATGGTGGGTCTTGTCATCTTCGATATCGAACTGGAACACCAGGTCCAGGCCCTGAGCTGCGTCTGCGTTGAAGTTCTGCTCAAGTTTTTGAAAGATTTGATCTACAGACATTATTTTACCCTTTTTGATAGTTGTCTTGTCATGATAGCGGCTTTAAGTGCCAGGCTTTGCAAGCCTCGGCGGCAGCCGGGTAGAGCCGACTTCGCCATTCGACTTTATGGTGAGTTTTAATGACTGTCAAGCTCGATCGAACGCTTGTTTTAATTTTTATGCTCTGCTTATCAGCAGAGTTTCGGTAAGTTACACTCTCGTGATTGAAAACTGGCTGGAGAAGGGATTTGGAGTTTCTGACTGAATACGGTTTATTTTTGGCCAAAGTGGTCACATTTGTTATTGCAGCGATAGTTGTTGTGTCCATTATTGTCTCTGCTACCCATAAGGACAGAGCCGGTCATGACGATGACGGGGAGCTGCAGATTCGCAAGCTCAATGAGAAATATCGCAACCTGCGTGAGTCGATTCAGGCAAGACTGATGTCAGAGCATGAGCGAAAAGCCTGGAGCAAAGCCAGGAAGAAAAAAGATAAAGCAGAGAAAAAAGCGGAAAAAGCCAAAAGCGCTGATTCTGATGGTGCCGGAGAGACTCCTGCACGAATCTACGTTCTGGATTTCGATGGCGATATTAAAGCCAGTGAAACCGATCCGCTGCGCCGTGCTATATCTGCAGTATTAAGCGTCGCTGATCCTGAAAAAGATGAAGTGGTCATCCGGCTGGAAAGTGGCGGCGGTTTGGTTCACTCCTATGGACTGGCAGCGGCCCAGCTTGACCGAATCCGCAGCAAAGGCATTCGTCTGACGGCGTGTGTCGACAAGGTAGCTGCAAGCGGTGGTTATATGATGGCCTGTGTGGCGGACCGGATTATTGCATCGCCGTTCGCCATACTTGGCTCTATTGGCGTGGTAGCTCAGTTGCCCAATTTTCACCGGCTACTCAAGAAAAACAACGTCGATTTTGAGGTGCTGACCGCAGGTGAGCACAAGCGAACTATGACCATCTTTGGTGAAAACACCGACAAGGGTCGTCAGAAATTTCTTGAGGATCTCGAAGACACCCATGATCTGTTCAAGGATTACGTAAGCGAGCGGCGGCCCGGACTGGATATAGCTGCCGTGGCGACCGGTGACATATGGTTTGGCCGCCGGGCACTCGACGTAAATCTGATTGATGAGATTAAAACCTCTGACGAGTATCTGATTGAGGCTTGTGACAGGGCGGATGTAGTCTCGGTATCATTCGAGAGAAAACGAACCCTGCCAGAGAAACTCGGGCTGGCAACCAGTGCGGCACTTGAGCATACGGTATGGAAGGTTCTTAGTACCTTTCGTAATCAGAAAATCCAGTAGCTTATAGCAAGCGGGGAAGCATCATGAACGACACCCAGTTTAAAGCCTGGCGCGTAGCCGAGCAGGACGGCAGTTATTATGGTTCCGAGCAGATCCTTGGAATCAAGGATCTTCCTGAAGGGGAGGTGCTGATAAAGGTTAGTTACTCTTCTCTGAACTATAAGGACGCACTCTCGGCTTCGGGCAACAAAGGTGTAACCCGTTCCTTCCCCCACACACCGGGTATTGATGCGGCTGGTGAAGTTATCGAATCGGCGACAGGTACGCCTGCAGTTGGAAGCCAGGTTATCGTGACCGGCTACGACCTTGGCATGAACACCGACGGCGGTTTTGGTGAGTATATCCGCGTTCCGTCTGCCTGGTGCGTGCCCATGCCGTCAGGGTGGCAAGCTGAAACAGCCATGATCTACGGCACAGCCGGCCTCACAGCAGGTTTGTGCGTACAGAAACTCCTCAGAATGGGTGCCGGGCCAGAGCAGGGCCGGGTAGCTGTTTCCGGTGCTTCAGGCGCAGTTGGCAGCGTCGCCGTTGAGCTTCTTGCAAAACTGGGGTTCGAAGTTGTGGCGATCAGCGGTAAAGCCGACCATGCAGAAAGCCTGAAAGAGCTGGGTGCAGCAGACGTTATTGGACGCGATGCGCTGGCTGACACCAAGAAACCAATGCTCAGACCAGAGTTCGCTAATGCCGTGGACACTGTTGGCGGATCACCTCTGGCTGAACTGCTGAAACAGATCAAGCCTGGTGGATCTGTATCCTGTTGCGGGCTGGTCGCTGGCCCCCAGCTTCAGACCACGGTTCTTCCGTTTATTCTCAGAGGTGTAAACCTGCTGGGAGTGGACTCTGTTGAAATCCCACTGGCCGATAAAGAGGCTGTCTGGAAAAAGTTTGCGGAAGACTGGAAATGCCCGACAACTGAAGCTTCTGCGAAACGGATTGGGCGGACAGATCTTGACGATGCTCTGAGTGCGTTTCTGAAAGGAGAGTCAGCCGGGAAAATTGTTTTGGATCATAAGGCCTGAACCGCTGAAGTTCAGGCCATCTGAAGCAGGGCAGAAACCTAAGATGCCCTGCGCCGGAACAAAGGCAAATCTGTATCCGTAGCAGCCTGATATCCCTGACTGAAGAAGTTCAGGGACTGTGCTGCTTTGCGGATATCCTTATCGGGGCGCAGTTCATAGGTATCAAAGCCACAGCGTTTCATGAATTGAAGCTGATCCAGCAACACGTCGCCAATCGCCCGTAACTCGTTTTTATAGCCGAAACGCTCTCGTAACAGGCGGGCAATGCTGTATCCACGGCCGTCGCTGAACTTGGGAAAGTTAACAGCTATCAATGGCAGTTCATTAACATGATCAGCCAGAATTTCCGGCTCATCATGGCTGTCAAACCACACGCCAATATTTTTTTTGCCAGCTAATTGCTCCCGGTTTTCAATCCAGAGGTCAACCGGAATCAATGTGCGTTCCTGCTCCGGGATGATCAGAGGTTCGCCATTTTCAGGACGTGGAACCACAAACCACTGATCCTGACGGATGCTGCCATCGTGAAAGATAATATCAGGCATATACCCGCTCCTTGAAAGGATCAATTCCAACACGGCGATAGGTGTCGAGGAATGACTCCTCATCCGTGCGCTTGTTAACGTAGACATCGATGATCTTTGAGATCACGTTCGGCATTTCATCCCGGGCAAAGGATGGCCCCAGAATTTTACCGATTGAAGCATCGTGCTGTGATGAACCCCCAAGGCTTACCTGGTAGAACTCCTGGCCTTTTTTGTCTACGCCCAGAACGCCAATGCTGCCGACATGGTGATGACCGCAGGCATTCATACAGCCGGATATGTTGAGGTTGATGTTGCCCAGATCGTAGAGAAAGTCCAGGTCGTCAAAGCGCCGCTGGATAGCTTCGGCAACCGGTATCGACTTGGCATTGGCCAGCGCGCAGAAGTCACCACCAGGGCAGCAGATGATGTCTGTTAACGTATTAAGGTTAGGAGTTCCAAAGCCCATGGGGCCAAGCTGTTGCCAGAGTTCAAACAGGCGGTCCTGGCGGACATCTGCCAATACAACGTTTTGGTGGTGCGTTACCCGCACTTCTCCAAAACTGTACTCATCAGCCAGGTCTGCGATCTGTTCAAGCTGCTTGTCGGTGACATCTCCCGGAGGTACACCGGTCTTCTTCATGGTCAAGGTTGCAATGGCGTACCCGGACATTTTATGGGTGTCCACGTTGTTCTGTAACCACTGATCAAACTCCCGGTTTTCGAAGCGCTGTTGTGCAAGCAGCGCCGTCGCATTATCCACCTTGGCATAAGCGGGTTCGGTGAAGTAGCTCTGGATATGATCAATTGCCTCAGGAGTCAGTCGGGTCGGTGAATCCTTGATATGAGCCCATTCAGCTTCGACTTTCTCTGCAAAGACTTCCGGAGTCAGCGCCTTTACAAGAATCTTGATACGGGCTTTGAACTTGTTGTCACGGCGTCCATAGCGGTTGTAAACCCTCAGAACGGCTTCCAGGTAGGTCAGCAGGTCAAGCTCCGGAAGGAATTCACGGATAACAGGAGCGACCATTGGTGTACGTCCCAGCCCTCCGCCCACATGTACCCGGAAACCAAGCTCACCAGCTTCATTGCGTATGATCTGAAGGCCTATGTCGTGTACCTGGATGGCAGCCCTGTCGGTCTTCTCGGATGCGTTTACTGCAACCTTGAATTTTCTGGGCAGAAATGCAAATTCCGGATGAAAGGTAGACCACTGCCGGATAATTTCACAGTAGGGGCGCGGATCTACCAACTCATCCGACTGAACACCCGCAAACTGATCCGTTGTGGTGTTTCTGATGCAGTTCCCACTGGTCTGGTTCGCGTGCATTTCCACTTCGGCCAGCTCGGCCAGAATGTCAGGAACATCTTCCAGGGCCGGCCAGTTGAGCTGCACGTTCTGACGCGTAGTGAAGTGTGCATAGCCCTTATCGTAATCCCGTGTAACCCGCGCCAGACGACGCAGCTGGGCTGAGCGCAGCATGCCGTAAGGCACACAGATGCGGAGCATAGGGGCAAGCCGCTGAACGTAAAGTCCATTCTGAAGGCGCAAAGGAAGAAACTCATCCTCGGTTAATTCTCCGGATAGCGCCCGCGCAGTCTGGTCCCGAAATTGTGCAACCCGTTCGGCGGCCATTTGCCGATCGTGATCGTCGTAAACGTACATAAGAAATCCTGGATAAAATGTCGTGAAGGCGTGCACTGGATAGTTTCAATCGGAGAGCTATCTAGTGCGCCCGAAAATCGGGGCCTTATATCTGAAACGAAGGATACCAGCGGGTTTTTATTCTAGAAACGATTATTTCAAGATATGTTTATCGATTAATGCGATAAGGCAATGTATCTCAGGCTGGACGAATATCAATTTACTGCTTTACTGAAGGAGGAAAAGACCGGGATTTCTGGTTTCTGTCTGAAATTCAAACAATAAATCCGGAGCCCTCGGAGTTTCCGGACAAGGAGCAGGTAATGAAAAAACTGATGCGCCCTGACAGCCAGGTAGATGCCATAGCCGCAGTGATGCTTGTGACACTTGTCGTTATCTTCGCTGTGGTGTGGGTTTCCGGCCAATAAGCCTACTGGCCGGATAGTACCACCCGCACAACAACAATCAGGGTGCCGACAAATATGGCCGTGAACAGCAGCCCACCAACAATATACGGCCATGGGCTGTGGCCCGAAAAATCTTCCTCGTGGCGTTTGTTGGACTGAACGCCCAGAGCGCCTGCAGCGACGCTCTGTATTACTTTGAAAACTCCGGGGCCCTGAGTTTTGTTATTTTTGTTTTTTTCGGTTCCAGATGTATCTGCCATAAAGCCGGTCCTGTTTGCGTGTAAGGCAGGCCTTTACTCGTCCGGATCATACGCGAGGCTGGGTGCCAGCCATCGCTCTGCTTCCGCTTTGGAAAGGCCCTTACGCTCAGCATAGTCTTCAACCTGATCTACGCCAATTTTACCTACCGAGAAAAATTTTGAATCCGGGTGGGAGAAATACCAGCCAGAAACCGCCGCTGTTGGAAACATTGCAAAATGCTCTGTCAGTTCTATACCTGTTTTTTCTGTGGCATCAAGCAACTGGAACAGGGTGGCTTTCTCTGTGTGGTCGGGGCACGCCGGATAGCCAGGGGCAGGGCGAATGCCGCGATAACGTTCCTTTATCAGATCTTCGCTCTCCAGATGCTCGCCTGGATCATAGCTCCAGAATTCTGTCCGCACCCGCTCGTGCATTCGCTCGGCAAAGGCTTCGGCCAGGCGATCGGCCAGAGCTTTTACCATGATTGCGTTGTAGTCATCGTTAGCCTCTTTGTATTCAAGAGACATCTCTTCGGCACCGATACCCGTGGTCACAGCAAAGCCGCCGATATAGTCACAATGCTCTGAGCCTTCTGCTGCCACAAAGTCGGATAGATCGGAAG
>Ga0209345_10000501_pt1 | contig 50104 bp, 43 predicted proteins | sample Cruoilmetagenom7_FD_187294 | JGI IMG/M metagenome (GOLD analysis project Ga0209345, IMG submission 187294) | Oil polluted marine microbial communities from Coal Oil Point, Santa Barbara, California, USA - Sample 7 (SPAdes) (version 2) | ecosystem: Environmental > Aquatic > Marine > Oil seeps ... | reverse complement strand
GTGTTAAACAACGTCCGACTCTGGGCGGCACCCAGGAGGCGAATTCAACAAGTATTGAAGCTGCGATCACACTGGTCAGGCATGGGGTCTGTCTCTGGCTTGCGGTTGTCTGGGCGGTCACAACACTTATCTTTGTAGTGGTGTATCTGTAATGATGCTGGAACATGGCGGGCGGCTGAATGAAGCTGCAGAACGCTGGGGTATTCCCCGCTCTGGATGGCTTGACCTGTCCACGGGTATAAACCCGGTTGGCTGGCCGGTACCGGTTTTACCGGCTGAGGTGTGGCAAAGATTACCGGAAGCCGATGACGGGCTCGAAAATATTGTCCGCCATTGGTCAGGTGCTTCGTCAGCCGCCGCCTGTGTTCCCGTGCCTGGCACTCAGGCAGCAATTATGGCTTTACCCCGGTTGCGCAAACCCTGTCGCGTCGGCATACCGGTACCGGGTTACAGGGAGCATGGTCATAGTTGGCGGCATGCGGGTCACAGGGTTATCCCTGTAGGGGCAGAGCAGACCTGTGGTGGCTTTTCCGGTTGCGATGATCGCTGGCTTGACCAGCTCGACGTGCTGGTCTGGATCAATCCCAATAACCCCACCGGAGAAATTGTTCCACCCTCCACATTGTTGCGCTGGCACCAGCGGTTGCAAAAGCGTGGCGGCTGGCTGGTTGTCGATGAGGCGTTTATGGACGCTACGCCGGCTTTTAGCCTCTGTACTCACGCCGGACGGCCGGGTTTGATAGTTCTTCGTTCGCTCGGGAAGTTTTTTGGCCTGGCGGGGGTGCGGGCGGGATTTGTTCTTGCGGATAATCAAATCGCGGAACGCCTGAGACAGATGCTGGGCCCCTGGGGGCTGAGTGGTCCTGCCCGCTATGTGATGGGCAAGGCGTTGACCGATGAAGGCTGGCAGCGCGAGACTCGCACCAGCCTGCAGCGGAATGCTGGCTCTCTGCGAGAGGTGCTGCAGAAAGCCGGGCTCACTCTTATGGGTGGTAGTGCCTTGTTTCAGACAGTTCGTACAGACAACCCGAAGATCCTGGCACATCAACTGGCTGCACAGGCGGTGCTGGTCAGAGTTTTTGATCAGCCGGGAATGCTTCGGTTTGGCGTGACGGCAGATGAGATGCAACTGCGACGATTGACAGAGGCACTTGTGGCCCGGACTTGTGATTAGTCATTGACCAGACATTAACGCATTGTTAGCCTTGGCACTCGTTTGTAGGTGCTGTTGTAGCGCAATCATCGTCGCTGCCACAGTGAAACGGGAAGCCGGTTAAAGTCCGGCACTGCCCCCGCAACGGTAAGTGAGAGAACGGCGAAGAGAGATGCCACTGTGCGCAAGCATGGGAAGGTTACGCCGGTCAGATTTATAAACTCACAAGTCCGGAGACCGGCCTGTAAACACACCGAGCGCTGCGGAGGGCAGTTACGGTGGGTAAACACCGGCCTGTTATACGGATTTCCCCACCTCAGAAAAAGCTTCATCCTGGTCTCCTGCCAGAATCAGCCTCCCTTTGCAGAGCACCTAACAATTGGCCATGCGGGTGCGCGTGGTGAGTCTGTGAGTGCATTAAATGAAAGTTTCCCTGTCAGTTTCCAGTGTTCTGGTTATCCCCTTTGCATTTAGTCCCCTCTCGATTGCGGTCGCGCAAGAAGCTCAGGTTTCCCGGTTGGATCCGATCGTTGTCACAGCAACTCTCGGCCCCAAGACGGTGGGCGAGAGCCTTGCATCCGTTACTGTGGTCGATGAAGAAGAGATTCGTTCGAAAGCCCCGGCTGATTTTTCCGATCTTCTGCGTGGTCAGCCAGGCATCAGTGTGACCGGTAACGGTTCTTTCGGGAAAACAACGAGTGTGTATACCCGTGGCGTCCAGAATGCCGGTACGGTTTTACTTGTTGACGGTGTGAAGCTGCATTCTGCAACTGGCGGCGGTGCGCCATGGCAGTATTTTCCGACAGAGCTCATTGAACGAGTGGAAATTGTGCGGGGCCCGCGCAGCTCGCTCTATGGCGCTGATGCCATGGGCGGTGTGGTACAGGCGTTCACACTGGATCCCGAGCAGGGTAAACGAGGCTGGGTTGAGGCTGGTGCAGGAAACTTTGATACCCAAAAGGTCAGTGCAGGTGCTTCTGGCTCGGTTGGAAATACACGCTTCAGCCTGAGTGGTCTGCATAAAGAAAGCGACGGCACAGCAATTGTTGAAAACGGCGAAGACAAGGGGTTCCGTAATACCGCCGGGCTTGGCCGGGTTGTGCACGCTCTGGAGAACGGTGGTGAAGCGAGCATCATGCTGATGCAATCTGAAGGGAACACCGAATACGAGGGCGGTAATATTGATTACATGATCCGTACCATTGGTCTCGGGCTGATGACACCGCTGAGTGAAAGCTGGCAAATGGGCGTCCAGTTTGCGGAATCACGTGATGAGTCGGATTCGTTCAGCGCTTATGGTGAAAGCACCTATAACACCCGGTTGCGAGAAGCCAGGTGGGATAATACCTTTTCTTTCGATGTCCATGAGCTGGTAGTGGGCACTGAACTGCAGCAGGATGAGGTCAGCAGTTCACAAACCTATAATGAAACCTCCCGAACCAATACGGCACTGTTCAGTCAGTTGCGTCTGAATTTTGGACCGGTTGATGCGCAACTGAGTCTTCGCGGCGATGACAACGAAGCATACGGAACCAATGAAACCGGCGGTTTGGCGCTGGGTTACAGCATTGACCGGTCTCATCGCCTGCGTGCGAGTTATGGCACCGCGTTCAGAGCACCTACATTTAATGATCTGTACTGGCCACTATCATTCAACTATCAGGGAAATCCTGATCTGAAGCCCGAGAAATCAGAAAGTTATGAGCTTGGTGCCAGCGGCAATTATCAAAGATGGTTTTGGAATCTTGCCGTGTATCAGATGGATGTAGACAACCTGATTGGTTCTGGCCAGATCGGGGGGGTCAGTACGCGGGTTAACGTTGATGAAGCGAGAATTCGTGGTGCTGAGTTTGGCGGCGGTTATGAACATAACGGCTGGCGTGCAGGGGTGGCTCTGACGTATATGGACCCTGAAGACCGGGATACCGAAAAACAGCTGGCGCGTCGCACCAGGCAGTCTGCCCGTATTGATCTGGACAAAGACGTTAATAACTTTACGTTTGGCGGCTCTGTCGTAGCTGAGGGGCATCGCTATGACGACGCAGCCAATACCGACCGTCTGGCCGGGTTTGGAACATTTGATCTGCGCGCCGGGTGGAATTTTGCACCCAACTGGAGCAGCCGCCTGACCCTTGCCAACGTGCTCGATAAGGAATACTCAACTGCGAGATATTTTGATGGTCGGGAGTACATCGCCGCAGGTCGAACAGCCATGTTGTCAGTTCGTTACGACATACAGTAAACCTCGAAGACGGGAGTAAGTGTGTGAGTGTTCACCGGCTGAGCGTCAGAGTTGCACTGGGCTTTTTGATAGTGATCGTAGTGCAGTCTCTGTCAGCCGGAGAGATACAACGTTGTGCTGTTGATGATGTGGGCCAGGAACTCTGCCTCCCTGCTCCTGCTCATCGTATAGTCACTTTGTCTCCGGGGGCGACGGAACTCATATTTGCGGCCGGCGCCGGTGACAAGGTCGTTGCGGTCGTCAATTACAGTGATTATCCCCCGGAAGCACTCAAACTGCCCTTGGTTGGCAGCCACACCCGGGTGGACATGGAAGCGCTGCTGGCCCTCAGGCCGGACCTGGTGATTACCTGGGTAACGGGTAATCCACCGGCTCAGATGGAGCTGCTCGATGAGCTGGGTATTCCCACGTTTGCGATTGAACCCCGCACCTTTGAGGGCGTTTCCAGTGTTATCGAGCGGTTGGCTACCCTGGCGGGAACCGAGCAGGAAGGTCTGGCTGAAGCCGAGCGTTTCCGGGTGGGTATTACTGCTTTGTCAGAGCAGTACCGCAATGCCGAACCAATACCTGTTTTTTATCAGGTCTGGGAGCAGCCCCTGATGACCATCAACAACGACCACCTGATTGGTAAGGTGCTTCAGTTGTGTGGTGGCGTGAATGTATTCGGCGACATGCCGCGGCTGGTTCCCCGAATCAGTGCGGAGGTTGTGTTGCAGGCCGATCCCCACGCCATTCTCACCGGAAGTGTTGAGGGTGTCAGTGATGATCAGCTGGATAGCTGGAAGCAGTATTCGGAGCTGACTGCCGTTAAAAAGAACAATCTCTTTTTTGTGCCGGCTTCACCCATTTCACGACCTACTCCCAGATTACTTGAGGCCACCAGAATCGTTTGTGACTATCTGGACAGTGCTCGTGAGCGTTGATAACACAGAGATGAAAAGTCAGGTGACTGAGCGATGATCCGCCCGCTGCTGAGTCTCGGATTTCTGGCTTGCGCTGCAGTTTTGCTGGCTTTGGGACTGGGCAGCGTGACTGTCCCTCTGCCTGAGATCTGGCAGGTCATGCAGGGTGAGGGCAGTGCGCTGAACCGTGCGTTGTTATTGGATTTGCGCCTGCCCCGTACTCTTGCGGCGCTTGCAACAGGGGGGCTGCTGGCTGTGGCTGGCGCACTGATGCAGGTGTTGTTGCGCAACCCACTGGCTGACCCCTACGTGCTCGGACTGTCTGGCGGGGCTGCGGTTGGCGCACTACTGGCCATGCTGGCAGGAATGGGGACGATCCTGATATCCGGGTCCGCCTTTGCTGGCGCCATGCTGGCAACCCTTCTGGTCTTCGGTCTTGCCCACGGCACTGGCAGCTGGACCCCTTCCCGCCTGCTGCTGACTGGTGTGGTAGTGGCGGCTGGCTGGGGCGCTGTGATTACGCTTATGCTGGCAATCACGCCCTCATACAAACTCCCCGGTATGCTTTACTGGTTGATGGGTGATGTCTCATACGCCCGCACGCCCTGGCCTGCGTTGATTGTTCTGGTTTTTTCCGTTGTGCTGATTATGCCTCTTGCCCGTAATCTTAATGTGCTTGCGCGGGGGCCTCTGCAGGCTGCTGCACTGGGCGTCTCAGTGCGCCCGCTGGAATGGACGATTTACCTTCTTGCCAGCCTGCTGACAGCTACTGCAGTGACCACCGCTGGCAGCATCGGGTTTGTAGGCCTGATTGTCCCCCATATGCTCCGGCTGGTTCTGGGGAATGATCAGCGCATTATTCTGCCCGCCAGTGCCCTGGCTGGCGGGACCTTGCTGGTGCTGGCGGATACACTTGCACGTACGGCGATTGCCCCGGAGCAACTGCCTGTTGGCGTAATCACCGCATTATTAGGCGTGCCCACATTTCTTTATCTGTTACACCGGAGCCGATGATGAGCAGGCTGCGCAGTCGCGATCTGGTCATAAATGTACCGGGCAGATCAGATGGCTATTCTCTGAACCTGACCATTGAACCCGGCCAGACCTGGGGTGTCCTCGGTCCTAACGGCGCCGGGAAAACCACCTTGTTACATACACTTGCCGGTCTGCTGCCTGCCCGCCGTGGTGAGGTGATACTTGATGAGATTCCTCTGAAAGATCTGAAGCGACGGGAAATTGCCCGGCAGATGGGCCTTGTTTTCCAGGAGCGCCAGGATAGTTTTCCGGCAACGGTTATGGAAACTGCGCTTATTGGTCGTCATCCGTGGTTGTCGCCCTGGGTGAGCGAGCAGGGTGAAGGTCTGACTCTGGCGGAGCAGGCGCTGGCAGCACTGGACGTAGAACATTTGTCCGACCGGTTGCTGAGCACATTGTCAGGTGGTGAACGTCAGCGTGTTGCCATCGCCACGCTGATGACCCAGAACCCTGGCATATGGCTGCTGGATGAGCCCACCAACCATCTGGACCTGCATCATCAGGTCAAGGTGATGAACCTGCTTCAGGCGCAGGCTCACTCCGGAAAAGCTGTTTTTATGTGTCTGCACGATCTTAATCTGGCTGCTCGATGGTGTAGCCATGTGCTGTTGCTATACACCAACGGCGACGCCTGCTGGGGGCCTGCAGAGTCAATGCTGGTGCCTTCCGCGCTTGAGAAGCTTTATAACCAGAAACTCATCACCGTAGAGGCCGATGGCGCGCCCATATTTGTACCTGTGCGCCCCGGGCCGACACCCTGAACAGGGCTGATCAATGACTATACCCGTATCCGCAGTGATGATTACGGCCCCGGCTTCCGGGCAGGGTAAATCCATGGTGACGGCGGCGTTAGCCCGGCTGCACCGGAACGCCGGTCGCAAGGTGCGCGTGTTCAAGCATGGTCCGGATTATCTCGACCCGATGATGCTTGAGGTGGCATCAGGCCAGCCGGTATACCAGCTGCACCCCTGGATGACCGGTGAGCACGAATGTCGCTGGCGCGTGGCGGAAGCCGCCCGTGAGGCTGACCTGATTCTGATTGAAGGGGCGATGGGGCTGTTTGATGGCGACCCGTCCAGTGCTGACCTTGCCAAACTGCTGGGTATTCCTGCGTTGCCGGTGATTGACGCTGGCGGAATGGCGCAGACCTTTGGTGCGCTGGTACAGGGACTGGCACATTTTGATCCGGAGTTGTCGGTGTATCAGGTGATTGCCAACAAAATCGGCAGCCCCCGCCATGGCGATATGCTGCAAGAAGGCCTGCCACAGGGCATCAGTTTGCTGGGTGCCATTCCCCGAAGTGAGGCAATGCACATTCCGGATCGGCACCTGGGGCTGTTGCAACCGGCTGAACTGGACAATCTTGACCAGCAGCTTGATGCGGCGGCTGCGGTGCTCGAAGCTGCTGGCCTTGCTGAGTTACCCAAGACTATTACGATTGCCCAGGTTGAACCAGTCAAACCAGAGGCTTTGCTTAAAGGCGTGCGCATTGCGATTGCCCGCGATCTTGCGTTCAGCTTTATCTACCGTGCAAACACAGACCTGCTAACAGCCATGGGTGCGGAGCTGTACTATTTCTCCCCGCTGGCGGATTCGCAGCTACCGCAGGCAGATGCCCTTTGGCTCCCCGGTGGTTACCCCGAACTTCATGGCAGTACTCTGGCCAACAATACCGCTATGGCTGAAGCGATCCGTGAGTTCTATGAGGCCGGCAAGCCGATACTTGCAGAGTGCGGTGGGCTGATGGCCTGTGCGGAAGAGTTATCCGATAAAGACGGCGTTGTGCACAGAATGCTGGGGTTGATCCCGGGCCGTTCGACGATGGAAAAGCGGCTGCAGGGCATAGGCCTGCAAAGCCTGACTACTCAGGAAGGCGAGCTCCGTGGGCACACCTTTCATCGCTCATCGCTGGATACACCCTGGCAGCCTGTGGCTCAGGCCTGGAAGCAGGCAGGAACGGTCGGGGAGGCAGTGTTCTGTGAAAAAGGCCTCGTGGCCAGTTACTTCCACGGCTACTTCCCGTCGGCTCCCGCTCTTGTTGCTGCTCTGTTCAGGGGCGAGGCACTGACATTTCACGATAATACGGAGAAGACTCATGCGTGATCGCGCAAAAGACCCGGAACGCCACGCTAAACGTATGGCGGCCAAACAGAAAATCATGCACGAACGAATTGCGAACGCCCAGAACGAGCAGGGCATATTGCTGGTACTGACCGGCCCGGGTAAAGGCAAGAGCAGCTCCGGCTTCGGTATGGTTGCCCGCGCACTTGGCCACGGTATGAAAGTCGGCGTTGTGCAATTTATCAAAGGTGCCTTCAGTACCGGCGAAGAGGCCTTCTTCCGGGATCTGCCCGGCGTGGATTATCACGTTATGGGGCAGGGCTACACCTGGGAAACACAGAACCGGGAGCAGGATGTTGCCTCAGCCACGGCCGCCTGGGAGATCGTTGCGGGCATGCTGCAGGATGAAAGCTATGATCTGATTTTGCTGGATGAGCTGAATATTGCACTGAAATACGAATATCTGGATCTGGACAGGGTACTGGATGATCTGCAAGCCCGTCCTGCTATGCAGCACGTGGTCGTCACCGGACGCAACGCGCCGCAGGAACTGATTGACCTTGCCGACACAGTCACCGAAATGGGTGTGGTTAAACACGCATTCAAGGATCAGGGCATTAAAGCCCAGAAGGGCGTCGAGCTCTGACCATGACTACACTGATGATTCAGGGCACCACATCCGACGCCGGTAAAACCACCGTAGTTGCCGCCCTGTGTCGTTGGCTTGCCCGGCAGGGTGTGTCGGTGGCGCCATTCAAACCGCAGAATATGGCTCTGAACAGCGCGGTTACGGTAGATGGAGGGGAAATCGGCCGCTCCACGGCGTTGCAGGCACTGGCGTGTGGCCTTGAGCCTCACAGTGACATGAACCCGGTATTGCTGAAGCCGCAAAGCGACTGTGGCGCTCAGGTGATTCTGCGCGGTCAGGTGCATGGCAATATGGACGCGCTGGATTATCACGCCTACAAGGCGGAGGCCAAGGTTGCGGTCATGGACGCCTGGCGTGCGCTCAGTGAACGCTATGACGTAATCATCGCCGAAGGCGCTGGCAGTCCTGCGGAAATTAACCTGCGCGCCAACGACATTGCCAACATGGGCTTTGCAGAAGCGGCCGATTGCCCGGTGCTCTTAGTCGGGGATATAGACCGGGGCGGTGTGTTTGCCCAGTTGGTGGGTACGCTGGAGTTGATTTCTGCCAGTGAACAGGAGCGCACAAAAGGTTTTATTGTTAATCGTTTCCGGGGTGATATCAGCTTACTGGAACCAGGTCTGGAGTGGCTCACTGAGCGCACCGGAAAGCCAGTGGTTGGTGTGCTGCCATACCTTCACGGCCTCATCGTGGATTCCGAAGACAGTATTGGCACCGCTGGAACCTGCGAGGCTCAGGCGCTGAATGTGATTGTGCCGGTGCTGCCGCGCATCAGTAATCATAATGATTTTGACCCCTTGCGCCTGCACCCGGGTGTAAATCTTCAGTTCATCGGCCCGGATCAGCCCATTCCTGCGGCTGATCTGATTATCCTGCCCGGTAGCAAAAGCACCCGCACTGACCTGGCCTTTCTGCATGCTCAGGGCTGGGCGCAGGCAATTCGCAAACACTTGCGCTACGGCGGCAAGGTATTTGGTATCTGTGGCGGTTTTCAGATGCTGGGAGAGAGTGTTGACGATCCGGAAGGGTTGGAAGGTCAGAAGGGCACAGCTGAAGGTCTCGGATTGCTGGAAATGGCCACCACCATGATTGCCGGCAAACAGCTGAGGAATGTCAGCGGCACCCTGATCTTTCTGGTGGCCGACTCCAGCGGGGAAAGTGCGGTTTTCAAAGGCTACGAAATGCACAACGGTGTGAGCGAGGGTGCGGCGCTTCTGCGACCGTTGGGGCGGATGAATGACAACAACGAAGGTGCCATGAGCGCCGACGGCCAGGTGGCCGGCACTTACGTGCACGGAATATTTGACGAGCCGACTGCGTGTGAAGCCCTGCTGCACTGGGCCGGGCTGAACCGTTCAGGCGCCGCTGTAGACTACCAGCAGCACCGTCTTGCCCAGCTTGACCGGCTGGCGGACCAGGTTGAGCAGCATCTGGATACAGACTGGCTGCGCGAGTTGCTGGGGCTATAGGTAATCGCGACTGCGGATGGAAAGGTGCGGCAGCCAGAGGCTGACACACAGGCCGGGTTGTCCGTCAGGTCGTGCATTCAGGGTGAGCTGACCGCCATGAAGCTCTGCAATCCGGCGTGCAATGGCCAGCCCAAGCCCTGCCCCGCCACCGTGCCGCTGGTCGAGGCGGACAAAGCGGCTGAGCGCCCGCTCCCGGTCTGCGGTTGCAATGCCTGGGCCCTGATCGCATACAGTAACGTGATAGCCGTTACCGGAGGCCTCCAGACGGGTTTCTATCCGGGTGTGCTGAGGGCTGTACTGAATCGCGTTGGCCAGCAGGGATCGCATCAGGGTATTGATCAGGGCGTCGTGACAACTTACCAGAGCCTGACCGGCATCGTTATGCAGTACTGGCTCGATATGCTTTTTCAGCGCCAGGGGTGTCACATCCGCAATACTTTGTTCGATGATCCCGGACAGGTCGTGGTTTTGGGGTGAAAAGCCGGCGCCTGAGTCTACCCGGTTCAGCAGCAACATTTGCTCCACCAGATGTGTCATGCGGTCCACTGACTGAATCAGTGGCTGGAATTGCTGCGGATCTTTGTCCCAGGCTTTTTCCAAATTCAGTCGCAAAGCTGCCAGCGGTGTCCGCAGTTCATGGGCTGCATCGGCTGAAAAGCGGCGTTCCCGTTCCAGAGCCAGGTTCAGACGCTTGAGCAGGCTGTTCACGGCTTGTACCAGACCGGCGACTTCCTTTGGTGCCTGTCTGTCATCAAGGGGGTGGATGCGTTCCGGAGCCATATGGCGTATGGGCTGTTCCAGCCGGCGCAGGGGGCGGAACCCGATATGAATGGCGGCACCGGCGGCCAGTAGCAGTACCGGCAAAGCAATCAGTAGTGGCAGAACATTGCCCAGGGCCAGTTCCTGACTCAACTCCTCGCGAATATCTTCCCGTTGGGCTGTCCGGATCCAGAAATCGGTGGCGGGGTCCTGGAGCGTGAAAGTCCGCCAGTTGTACCCCTGGGATTCGGCCCATGAGTAGCCTGGCGTCAGGCCTTCGGTGTCATCGGCCTTAAGGGTGTCCAGCAGAGGCGTGCGGTCGGGCGTCCAGACCTCAAAAGCCAGCTTCTTCTCGTATTTGTGCCCCGCGCCGCCGGGCAGAATTTCGTCATTATCTGCTTCAGACTCAAGGTCCTTGTCGAGTGGCAGTGCCAGCGTCTCACTGAGGGTTTGCGATAACAGCTCGAGCGATTGCGTGTCTGCAAGGTGGCGAACCAGCCCCTGGACAATCCGTGTACTCTGCGCCAGTTCGGCGTCGAACAGCTCTTCCAGTTCATGATTGCTTTCAATGTAGCTCCATGCAGCGGCTATCAGGGCAAATAGCAGAACGGTGGACGTAACCAGTAGTGTCAGGGTGCGGGTCAGGGACATTCCGGGACTCCGCAAGCTGCCTGGCTGTCCAGCAAGTACCCAACGCCGCGGATGGTGCGGATTGTGGTTTTGCCGATCCGGCGCCGGAGATGGTGGATATGCACTTCCAGGGCATTGCTTTCAGCTCCCGGTTCCCAGCCATAGAGCTGTTCTTCCAAGCGCCGGCGAGTGGCAACCTGGTCGGGATGACGCATCATGTACTGGAGAATCTGGAATTCACTACGGGGCAAGGTGTCTGTCGCCGAACCGACGGTTAGCTGGGCAGAAGCCGGGTCAAGTGTGATCTGGCCTACGGTCAGTGCATCGCTGGTTGTCGATGACCTGCGACGGGTAACGGCCCGGATCCGGGCTTTGAGCTCGGCCATGGCAAACGGCTTGGTCACGTAATCGTCTGCACCAGCATCCAGGCCCTGCAGTTTTTCTTCCAGTTCAGCGCGGGCAGTCAGGATGATAATGGGTAGTTGGTTGCCTTGTTGCCGGGTCTGCCGGACAATCTCAAGGCCATCGACCCTTGGCAGGGTCAAATCCAGTATGGCCAGATCAAAATGATCGTCTGTCAGGGCATTCAGCGCCTGTTGACCATCATCCAGCCAGTCCACGGTGTGCTGATCTGCCCGCAGCATGTCCAGCATGGTGCTGCCCAGAAGGTGGTCGTCTTCTACCAATAATATGCGCATCAAGCGGGATCCGTGTTGAGGGAAACCTGTGCAAATTCACACTTGCCAGACTGTATTCTACACAGGCTTCCTTAAGCCACTCTTAACCGGTGCCAAAGAGGAACCTTAACACCAGCTTAAGAATTCTTACCCCCGGGCTTAAGCCTGACTTAAGGGTTGCGCTCTAATCTGATCGCTCACTATATCGGGTGTCTTGCCCGAAAGCTGTTGGAGAGCGTTTATGACCGACCCGCTAACTATGTCCACACACTGTCCGCCAGATTCACCGGAGCTGGTTCCGGCTCTTCGCTGTGCCGGACGCTGGCTGAGCGAGATTACACCCGACACTTTAATGTCGGCTACGGTTACGGAGTTTATCCGGCGGCGGTTTCTGCAGGCTTATGGAGCCGAACCCTCGCTACGGATTCCGCTATTACTGGCTCTGACATCAGCACAGGGCGCGTTGCTGGCTGCGGTTGGCGTTCGAAGTGCTGCGCGGGAGCGCCTGTTTCTTGAGGATTATCTGTCGGTTCCGGTGGAATCCGTGATGCCGGTGCCGGATATAGGGCGTAACCGGATTGCAGAGATTGCCCATCTTGCAGGTGTTGAAGCCGGTGTCAGCAGGCACTTGTTTGCTTCCCTGACCGTCTGGCTTCATGCCGCGGGTTACGACTGGGTTGTCTGCACCGGCACCGATCAGCTGCAAAACAGTTTCCATCGTATGGGAATTGCTACCCGTGTGTTGGCGAAGGCTGATCCGGCGAGTTTGCCGGATGGCGGTGCCGGCTGGGGGCGTTACTATGACCACCAACCCGTGGTGATGGCCGTCAAGGTAGCTGACAGCCTCAGTGCCCTGCGACAGACGGGGCTTCTGGGACGGATTGAACCAGTGCGCTCCGATACAGGTTCAGATGTTTCCGGACAGGGAGGCGCGTATGGCCACCTTGCCTGAACTGCTTAAGGGCCGGGCAATGACGCACCCTTCGCGCATTGCGTTGCGCGAACCGGAAGCAGAATACAGTTATCAGCAGATGGTGCGGGCGGCAGAGACAGTCGCAGCGCAACTTGAATTGAGAGGCATCAGGCGAGTTGGTATATGCGGAGACAACACCCTGGCCTGGATACTGGCGGATCTTGCCTGCCTGTTCGCTGGTGTTGTTTGTGTACCCGTGCCGGGCTTTTTCTCTGAATCCCAGACGGCCCACCTGATCAGGCAGGCCGGGTTGAACGGCTTGTTGCACAGCGAAGCAGTCAATGAAAGCGAGACCCTGGGTCACGGTATCTGGCTGCGTACATTGCCCGCAGCAACGGTGACGGCCGGAATGCCGGTCGATACCGCCAAAATCACTTTCACCTCGGGTAGCACCGGCACGCCAAAAGGTGTGTGTCTGTCGGTGGCGCAGATGACTGCAACCACGCTTGCCCTGAAAGAGCGGCTGGCAGGCATCGAGCTGCAAACACATCTGTGCATCCTGCCTCTGGCCACACTTCTGGAGAATATCGCCGGGGTTTATCTGCCGTTACTCATGGGCGCTTCAGTGAAGGTAGAACCACTGGCCGGTCTGGGAATGACCGGGAGCAGTGGTCTTAATCTGGGCAGACTGGTTGAGGGGGTCAATCGGAATAGCCCCCAGTCGTTGATTCTGGTGCCAGAACTGGCCATGGCGCTGGTCGGAGCCGCAGAGCAGGGCCAGCTCAACAGCAGCTCACTGCGGTTTCTGGCCGTTGGTGGGGGAAGGGTTTCAGCGGAGCTGTTGAGCCGTGGCCGGGCCGCCGGATTACCACTATACGAAGGTTACGGTTTGTCGGAATGCAGCTCTGTTGTAGCACTGAACGTGCCGGCCGCCGGGCGTGAGGGCAGTGTGGGTAAGCCATTGTCCCATGTCGATATCAGGGTGGGTTCTGACGGTCATATTCTCGTTCGTGGCAATACGCACCTGGGCTATCTTGGCGAAGACCTGAAGCAGGATGACTGGCTGGATACCGGTGATCTGGGCGCACTCAGTACGGATGGCTTCCTGTCGGTCAACGGGCGCTCCAAGAATCTGCTGATCACCACCTTCGGCCGCAATATCAGCCCGGAGTGGCTGGAGAGTGAGCTGTTTCAGGGGCTGGGTATTCCCCAGGCCGTGGTGTTCGGCGATGGTGAGCCTCAGCCAATGGCGCTGATTACGGTGACAGATGGGCGCTCACCCTCCGTCCTGGCTGCTTCATTGCGGCAGCTCAACCAGCATCTGCCGGATTATGCCCGTCTGGCCACTGTGTATGTCCGCCGGCAACGGCTAAACCAGGCCGAAGGCTTTATTACCGCGAATGGCCGTCCGGTACGGGCATGCATTCAGGATCATCTGCCGACGCTGTTGGCGCAAGCTTTTCCCATATTTCTTTCAGCACCATGGATCAACCAGCCAGGAGAATCTCATATGGCATTTTTTGACAGATTGCAGCAGGAAACCGCTGAAGCACGCGCCCACGTTACTGGTGCGCCCGTTGTTAAAGCTATCGGCGAGGGCAGTTTCAGCCTTGAGTCATATAACTGGTTCCTGACCCAGGCTTTTCACCATGTCAGGCATACAGTGCCATTGATGATGGCCTGTGGCGCAAGGCTACCTCAGCGGCTGGAGTTCGTCCGCAAAGCACTGGTTGAATACATCGATGAGGAGTATGGCCATGACGAGTGGATACTGAATGATCTGGAGGCCTGCGGTGCCGACAAGGAAGCAATCCGCGGGGGGAAGCCGGACCTGTCCATCGAACTGATGGTGGCCTACTTGTATGATCAGATCAGCCGGGGTAATCCGGCGGCATTCTTTGGCATGGTTCAGGTGCTTGAGGGCACCTCGATCGAGCTGGCTACACCCCTTGGAGAGCAGATTCAGAAACTCCTTGGGCTTCCGGATCAGGCTTTCAGTTATCTGTATTCCCATGGTGCTCTCGACCAGGATCATTTCGAGTTTTTCCGCAACCTCATGGACGGCCTTACCGACCCGAGTGATCAGCAGGCGGTAATTGATGCGGCTCGCGTAGTTTATCGGTTGTATGGCGATATGCTGCACAATATTCCTTTGCCGGATCGCCGTCAGGAGCAGAGCCATGAGGCTGCATGATCGTGTGTTTCTGCTGTTGGGCGGAACCGGCGGGATTGGTAAGGCACTGGTGGACTCACTGGTTCAGGAGGGGAGCCGTGTCGTTGTGGCTTCCCGGCACCCGGAGAGCATCGGCCACCGGGAAGGGGTTGTCCCGGTGTCCCTGGACCTGGCAGCCAGCGACCTGGATCAACAGCTGGAGCGCCTGACGGAGGCCTACCCGGATATTGATGGTGTGATCCATTGTGCCGGGCAGAATCGCTTTGCCGGGCTGGCAATGATGTCTGTTGCAGAGTTCGATGCCCAACTTAATGTGAATCTGCGCTCTGCGGTACTGGTCGCCAGGCATTTCGCTCCCCGGTTCGAGAAGGCTGGCAGCAGTGCCCTGGTGTTTGTAGGCTCGACCTTTGGCAGCATCGGCTTTCCCGGATACACCGCCTATTGTGCTACCAAATTTGGCCTGAGGGGGTTCACTGAGGCTCTGCGCCGTGAGCTGGCGGACACCTCCGTGCAGGTGGTTTATATAGCGCCGCGGGCCACAGATACAGATATGAATCCGGAGGCAGTTAATGCGCTGAATCGTGCACTGGGGAATCGTGTTGACACGCCAGAAGCAGTGGCGGCGGCCATTATCAAAGCTATGAAGCGCGATGAGCGCCGCCGGTTCCTTGGCTGGCCCGAGAAGTTATTTGTGGTCATCAACGGGATACTGCCGCGTGTTGTTGATAAAGCCATGCTGAAACAACTGCCGGTGATCCGGCGGTTTCTCTACGCCAAAACAGAATCATGATTTGCGTGTTTTTTTTAACGCCTCGAAACCGGTGATCACATCCATCAGTTCGCTGGTGATTTCTGTTTGTCTTACCGATCGAAGCTCGCCTTTTACGTCTTCGATACGCTCATCCACTGACTGCTCGGCCTGCTGCATCAGAGCGAGGCGGGCGGAGTTTTCGGTGACCATGGCCTCTGCCGAAGCGCGGAAAACGCTGGCGAAGATATGGCTGCGAATCAGCGATGACAGCAAGGCTTCGGCATCCATTGTGTAATCCGGAAGCGAACGGGAATCCCAGTGCTCCTGGCGCTGTAACAGCGCAGGTTCCAGAGGCAGAAGCCTTAGTGTCACCGGCTCCCGTGCACCCTGCTCGCCGCGCTGGGTAAATGCCAGGGTGACGTCCAGATGATACAGAGGCTGGCCCCGGCTGAAACGGTCTATGCGGGTAACAATGTCACCTGCGAGCCTGCCGATGCCGTCGGCAGATGCCGGTGGTAGCAGAACAGCGTCTGATGCCAGGCCCTGATCATCGAGCGCATCGTTCATTTGTGCTCCGATGCAGAGGAGCCGGTGCTTGCCGGTGATTTTTGCCTGGCAATGCTGCTTTACCACCTCGGCCAGAATCTCATTGTAATTGCCGCAGAGGCCGTGGTCGGAGCCGAAGACGATAACCAGATGCTCCAGTGCCTCGTCCTGCCGCAGGGTGATTTTTCCGGTACGGTAGGCGAAGGCAGCGAACCCCTGAAGTATGGTCTGGTGATAGGCTTCGATTGAACGGGCAGCGTGTTCATAGGGCGTCGCGTTAATCGCAGACAGGGTCTTCATGGTGTGGACGATGCCACGAATGCTCTTCAGTGTATCGCTGTGGCGGGACAGGGTTTCAAGCGTCTGAGCCATTGCAGACCTCGTGTGCGGTGGCAATGATCAGTGCCCGGTCTTCGTCGCTCAACCCCTTGTTTTCACTGATGCGCTCATCAATCACCTGTAACTGCTTTTGCGCAGCGGCGCGGATACGTGTCATGGCGCCGGCCAGTTGCTGTTCTGACATTGCATCAAAAAGGCCCTCCATTGCTGCGATCAGGACAGCCAGCTGTTCGGCCGCAGGCATGGGGTCGCGCTCGGCCTGGCGCAGGGCATTACGTACAGCTGCGCCACGGGTCAGGCGTGCCCGCGTGGCATCGTCCAGTCGTGTACCAAAGCGTGCAAAGTCTTCCAGTTCCTCAAACTGCGAGAGGGTTACCCGCAGGTTGCCGGCCACTTCGCGCAGAGCACGGGTCTGTGCTTTACCGCCTACCCGGGAGACAGACAGCCCCAGATCAACGGCAGGGAACTGGTTTTTACGCACCAGCCGTGGTGACAGGTAAATCTGGCCATCCGTTATGGAAATCAGGTTGGTCGGGATATAGGCCGACAGATTCTCTGCCTGGGTTTCCACCACCGGCAGGGCGGTAATCGAGCCGCCACCGGCCTCTTCTGTAAACTGCCCGGCCCGTTCCAGAAGGCGGGCATGAACGTAGAAAATATCACCGGGAAAAGCCTCGCGCCCTGGTGGCCGCCTTAGCAGCAGTGATAATTCCCGGTAGGAACGGGCGTGGTGTGTCAGGTCATCAAAAATGACCAGTACGTCCTGGCCCTGATCGGAAAAATACTCTGCCATAGCCATGGCGGCATAGGGCGCGATGTAGGCCAGCCCCGGTGTTTCTTCATCGCCGGCTGACATAACCACGCTGCGGGCCATCATGTTGCCCTTTTTCAGAGCCCCGATCGCTCGGGAGACCGCGTCCCCGCGCTGGCCAATGGCGCAGTAGATGCAGGTAACCGAGGTACGCACCTGATTGAGAATGGTGTCTATGGCGATGGAGGTTTTTCCGGTCTGGCGGTCCCCGATGATCAGCTCGCGCTGCCCGAGGCCTACGGGTACGGCAGCATCAATGGCTTTGATGCCGGTCGCCAGAGGCCGGAAGATGGCTGAACGGCTGAGAATGCCTGGTGCTTCCGCCTCAATGGGATGCTCGGCTACGGCTGCAATTGGCCCCAGACCGTCCCTTGGGCGGCCCATGGCATCTACCACGCGGCCAAGTAACGCAGGGCCGACCGGTACGCTCACCACCTTACGAGTGCGCCGTACATCTTCGCCCAGAGTAATGAGCTCTGAAGGTCCGAGCAGGATCACACCGAGCCTTCCGGGCTCCAGATCCAGGGCAATGCCCCGTACGCCGCAGTCGAACACCAACAGTTCATCCGCCAGTGCACGGGCGAGGCCGGTGACGACCGCAACGCCATCGCCCACTTCTGTGACGGTTCCGACTTCGGTCAGTACCGGCGCGGGCGCGGGTGTTGCCAGCAGGGCTTCCCGCCAGGTGTCAAAGGGGTCAGTTACAGGCAGTTCAGAACGGTTCTCCATCTTGGTATATCTACCCCTCTCAGGCATTACCTGGCTGAATCCGGCCGGACGCACCGGCGGCTAGGCGCTCGCTCAAAAGCGCATCAAATGCCTCAGTGTAACTGTCGACCGTCCAGGCAACCTGGGCGCTGCCGACACGCAGAACCAGACCGGGCGCCTGTTTCTGGTCGGTTTCAAAACGCAGGGTTATGCCAGGTAGCAGGCTTTCAATATCGGCCTGCATTTGCGCCTGTGCGACCTCCGGCAGGGTATCGCGGGTGGTGGCTACGGCTTCTTTACTGTCACCGGCGGCGTCGGAGAGTTCGCCGGCAATCGGACGCAGGCGCGCGCTGACGTGGCGGGCAATAGCTTCCTCCAGTGATTCGTCCGCGAGATCCCGGAGGGCTTTCCGGGTCAGTTCCAGCAGGGTTTCTTCTCCGGCGCGCTGCAGTTGGGCGGTGAACTTCTGGCGTTCACGCTCAAGGTGTTTGTGCCAGTCTTTCTGCTCTTGCTCCAGCTTGGCGCGAGCCTCGGCCAGCAGAGTGTCGCGCTGGTTTTCTGATTCCTGGAGCGCCCGTTCGACCACTGCATTCTGGTCGGATAACAGCTGTTTTCGCTGTTGTTGATAGGCTGCTTCTGCTGCCTGAGCTTTTTTCTGAGCCTCCCCGGCTTCGGCCATACTACGAGCGATCTCAGCCTCCCGGGCATCAATGCCGTCGAGAATCGGACGGTAGAGAAAGCGTTTCAGTAGCCAGACCAGAACCAGAAAGTTGGCGATCTGTGCAATAACGGTAATCCAGTCAATGGACATGATCGGTCCTAGCCTCCTGGGGCAACCTGTACAGCGGCCCAGAACGGGTTGGCGAAAATAAGAATCATGGCTACCACAAAACAGTAAATAGCCGTGGATTCGATCATCGCCAGGCTCACGAACAGGGTTCGGGACAGAGTTGGCGCAGCATCCGGTTGCTGGGCCATGGCGGCAATTGCGGCGGCGGCTGCCCGGCCTTCACCGAGTGCCGGGCCGAGAGCGCCGAAGGAAACGGTCAGGCCTGCCGTAAAAATTGATATGGCGGCGATAATGGCGAAATCTGTCATGGCTTGTCCTCGTGCTTTTTCAATGAAGGGTCAGGCTCTGCGGTGGCAGATGAGATGTAAACCGTGGCAAGCATGGCGAATATATACGCCTGAATCATACCGGTCAGTAATCCGAGCATGTCCATGGCCACGGGAAAGAAAAATGGCGCGATGGTCAGAAGAAGAGCGGCTATAACCGCGCCACTCATTATGTTGCCGTAAAGGCGGATAGCCAGTGATATCCCCCGGGAGAACTCGCCGATAATATTGAATGGCAGCATGATGACCGAAGGCTGGATAAACGTTTTCAGGTAGCTTCCCAGCCCACCGGTAGCAATGCCGAATACCGGTACTGCCACCAGCACGGACAAAGCCAGAGCCGCTGTGGTGGATAAGGATGAGGTAGGCGGCGAAAATCCCGGTATCACCAGCATCAGGTTTGATATGGCGATGAACAGGAACAGTGTGCCGGAAAAATACATGACATGGCGGGCGGAGCTGCGGGTAACTTCCTCAATCTGGCCCTGAATCAGTTTAACGATCACTTCCAGCGCCGTACGCCAGCGATTGGGTGGCACATCGGCACGCAGGTTGCGGGTAATCAGCATGGAAGTGCCTACCAGCAATGCCATAACGATCCAGGTATTAACGATGGTGGCGTTAATATCCCAGCCAGCCAGGGTGAAAACAACGACATCATCGGGAGTCAGCTGCATTATATGCCCTCCTGTCCTGTGGTGGCGGCCGCTTTGCCCGGTCTGGCCCAGAGTACGGCCACCAGCCGTGCCAGAAAAAACGCCAGCGCATAGCCGGCTACTGCCCAGTTACTTCCTGTGGTTGAGGTTACCCAGAAGCCAACGGCCAGGAGTACCGCAATCCTGCTGAAGGAGCTGACCATAAGCCATAGCCCGGGTTTTCCGGAGCTTAGGGCTCGCTGCATGCCCCAGGCCAGACCCGCAAAGAACAGGGCGCTGACAGGAATACCTACTGACAACCCCAACAGAGCTGCATGCCAGTCGACTGTTATCACCGCTTGTCTCCTTTCTGGTCCGGACCTTCTTTGTCTATCCAGCTCCAGGCAATAATAGCTCCGACCACAACACCGCCGAGGATAAGCGCGATGGGCCAGGAAAAATTCTGCGGCGCAACCCGGTTCAGCCATAAACCCAGAAATGCACCACCCACGGTTGGTACAGCAATCGACCAGCCAACAATCCCGAATGCCCCCAGCCCCCGCAATGGACTCAGGCCCGGAGAACTGCGCGCCAGCTTCATGCGCTCGGCAGTGCGCCGGATGTTTTCTGCTGAGCGATCGTCGTTCCTGCTCACACTGTGGGTTTCCGCAAGTCGCCAAAGTGCCGGACGATGCCCGCTTCAAGACGGGACAGTGCTGACCGTGCCACTCGTTCTTCTTCATCCACCTCGATAAACGCAGCCTGTATGGTTTCGTTCAGGGAGTTGAGATCCTGGCCCTGAACACCCCGGCGTATGGCAATATCCACTCGATGGCCTTTTTTCATCAGCACACCTTCATCAATGCCAAAAAAGAGTTCTTCGCCGTCGGCTGAAGTGAGAACAAGTACCGAGGGCACCAGCGCCGTAACGAAGTCGACATGGTTGGGAAGCATTCCGAAAGCGCCGTTCTCCGCCGTGGCAAATAGCTGCTTTACTGTGCCTTCATAGAGTGTGCGGGTAGGTAGTCGAAGCGCTACCTGCATGGTGTCGGCCAGGCTCATGACCTCACCTCCAGATCCTTCAGTGAACCAATCATATAATAGTCGGTTTCGTTATCATTGAACTCGGTCTGGTTCAGAATGGTTTCACAGCCATCGAGGGTATCTTTGATGGGCACACGTTTGCCGCCGGTACCGGTAAAAGAGCCGGTGGTAAAAAACGGCTGGGTAAGAAAGCGTTCGAGTCGCCGGGCCCGGGCAACCGTGGCCCGATCAGCGGCTGAAAGCTCCTCCATGCCCAGCATGGCAATGATGTCGCGCAGATCCTCATACTCTGCCAGAGTGCGCCTTACTGCCCGGGCGATATCGTAGTGGCGCTGGCCAACCACGGCGGGCGTCAGCATCACCGAGGCGGAGCCGAGCGGATCGACCGCAGGATACAGACCCTCGCTGGCGCGCTTGCGGGAAAGCACCACTGAGGCAGAGAGGTGCGAGAAAATATGCGCGGCAGCCGGGTCGGTGAAGTCATCGGCGGGTACGTAGACTGCCTGAATGGATGTTATCGCTCCATTGCGGGTCGAGGTTATGCGCTCCTCAAGAGAGGCCAGTTCGGTCGCCAGGGTAGGTTGGTAGCCAACCCGTGAAGGCATGCGCCCCATCAGTCCGGAAACCTCTGAGCCGGCCTGCACAAAGCGGAAAATATTGTCGATAAGAAGCAATACGTCCTGTTTCTGGTCGTCGCGGAAATACTCAGCCATGGTGAGCGCAGTTTTGCCCACAAGAAAACGTACACCCGGAGCTTCGTTCATCTGGCCGAACAGCATGACGGTTTTGTCCCGCACACCGGCATCGCCCATTTCACGGTAGAGTTCTTCTGCTTCCCGGGAGCGTTCGCCAATGCCACAGAACAGACTGACTCCCTGATAGTGCTGAACGGTGTTGTTGATCAGTTCGGTGATCAGAACAGTTTTCCCGACCCCCGCGCCACCGAAGAGCCCGGTTTTTCCGCCGCGCTCGATGGGCGACAGCAAATCAATCGCCTTGATTCCGGTTTCCAGAATGTCGCTGTGGACAACGCGGTCTTCGAGGGCCGGAGGAGGTTGATGAATGGAGCGCCTTATTGTCGTGGCAGGAGCGGGCTTATCATCAATTGGCTCGCCAAACACATTGAGCATTCGGCCCAGTACGGTATCGCCTACGGGAACCTGAATGGGCGCGCCCGTTGCCTGTACTGGCATTCCCAGACCCAGCCCGCGCACGGGGGCCAGCGCCATGCAACGTACGGCGCCGTTCTCAAGCAGTGAGCTGACCTCCAGGTCCAGATTGCCAGCCCGAAGCAGGTCCTGGATGCGGGGGGCGACGCCGGGAAATTTTACATCGACAACGCCACCACGAATGCCCACGATCTGGCCGACACTGCCAGTGTCCGGCATGGAATCCCCTGCGTTAACATCCTGATTAGACATGATAACGTGCCTGAACGTTTAGGAGTTTCAAGAGCCTGCTCTTGTAATGAGCGTACCTGCGTGTCCGGCCAGAATAGCGAGAGCATCTTCCAGACGGCCAATGCCGCTGATGCCTCCTGTATCTGCGAAATCAGCGCCGGCTGTTACCTTTGGCCCCATGGAGCCGGCTGGCATATCCAGCCTGCGCGCCTGATCTGCGGTGATTCTGTGTATAGGGGTCGCGGCCTGAGTGTTCAAGTCGCGATAAACCGCGTCTACGTCAGTCAGCAATAACAGTGCGTCGGCACCTAACTCACGTGCGAGCAGGGCACTGGCTGCGTCTTTGTCGATAACTGCTTCAACACCGGTCATGCTGCCATCATTACGACGCAGCACGGGGATGCCACCCCCTCCGGTACAGATCACAATCACGTTCTGATCCAGTAGCAGTTTCAGCACATGAATGTCCGGAATTTCTTTGGGAACCGGCGATGGCACTACTCTGCGCCATTTGTCGCCATCGGCTGCAATTTGCCAGCCGGCGGCCGCAGCTCTGGCCTCCGCTTCTGCTTTATTATAGACGGGGCCGATAAATTTGGTCGGTTTGGCAAAGGCCGGGTCATTCCGGTCAACCACCACCTGGGTGAGTAGCGTTGCCACAGGGCGGTCATGGCCAAGGGCGTTCTCGATTTCCTGTTCGATCATATAACCGATCATGCCACCGGTCTCGGCACCCAGCACATCCAGAGGATAAGCTTCCTCCGGTTTGTAGGCGGCACCCTGCAACGCCAGCAGGCCTACCTGAGGACCGTTGCCGTGGGTAATGACAAGCTGGTGTCCGGCGCGCACAAGCTCGGCCAGTGATTTTGCTGCGGTTCGGACATTGGCGCGCTGAGTCCTGGCCGTCAGTGGCTCTCCGCGTCTTAACAGGGCGTTGCCGCCCAGAGCTGCAACAATCAGCATAGGGTGCATCCTTTATCTACAATCAGCTCCGGAGTCAGGCCCCGAGCGTGGCTACCAGCACCGCTTTGATGGTATGCATACGGTTTTCTGCCTGATCGAACACAATCGATGCCGGGCTCTCGAAAACCTCTTCAGTTACTTCCATGGCATCAATGCCAAACTCTTCCTCTATCTCTTTACCTACCGTTGTTTCGGTATTGTGGAAGGCGGGCAGGCAATGCATGAAGCGGGCCCTGGGATTACCCGTTTTCTTCATGGTTTCAGCGTTAACCTGGTAAGGCATTAACAGTTTGATGCGCTCTCCCCACTTTTCCTTTGGTTCGCCCATGGATACCCACACATCGGTATAAACGAAGTCGGCTCCTGTCAGGGCTGCATCCAGGTCATCGGTGATAGTGATGCGTGCTCCTGTTTCCCGGGCTATCACCTGAGCTTCGTCCTGTACTGACTGTCTTGGCCAGCAGGCTTTCGGGGCGCAAAGACGAACATCCATACCCATCTTGGCACCACCGATCAGCAAGCTGTCGCCCATGTTATTGCCGGCATCGCCCAGAAATGCATAAGCCACCTGATGCAGGGGTTTCTCAGTATGCTCCTGCATAGTGAGGAAGTCGGCAAGAATCTGTGTTGGATGGAACTCATCGGTAAGGCCGTTATAGACAGGCACTCCGGCATACTTTGCCAGTTCTTCGACAATTTCCTGACCGAAACCACGGTATTCGATGGCGTCATAAACGCGCCCCAGTACCCGGGCCGTGTCCTTTACTGACTCCTTGTGCCCGATGTGGTTGCCGGTGGGCCCGAGATAAGTGACTCTGGCCCCCTGGTCATAAGCGGCGACTTCGAAACCTACCCGTGTGCGGGTGGAGTTTTTTTCGAAGATCAGGGCTATCTCCTTGCCGTTGAGCTGGGGCACCTCGGTGCCGGCGTATTTGGCAGTTTTCAGATCCGCGGAGAGCTGTAGCAGGAATCTGATCTCCTGCGGGGAGAAATCGCGCAGGGTCAGAAAGTGCCGGTTTTTCAGATTAAACGCCATGGGTTATGTCCTGTGCTATCAGATGGGATCGCGCATTGTCGGGCAGCTCATGCATCGTCCGCCGCCCCTGCCACGCCCCAGTTCTGCACCGGGAATGGAAAGCACTTCAATACCTGCAGCTTTGAGTGCTGCATTGGTATCATCGTTGCGGTCGTAGCCCACTACCACGCCAGGGCTAAGTGCCAGCACATTATTGCCATCGTTCCACTGCTCGCGCTCACGCTCGGCAGGGCTGTCCCCACCGGTGGGGACAATATCGAGAGACTGGTAACCAAGAACGTCTGCAACGACATCGAACAGCGGCCGGGGATCCTGGCGGAAAGACAGGTGTTTTTCTCCTTCGCCAGGGCGCAGGTCATAGCAGACAACTTCGTCAGCCACCTCTTTGAAGGTGGTGACAACGTTTCCGCCGCAGAAGGTAAAGATGGTGTCGAGATGCATGGCGGAGCGGGATTTAGGGATCTGGCAGGCAATCACCCGTTCTACCGTGCCTTTCTCAAAGAGCGCGTTAGCCAGTTGCCCGACAGCCTGAGGTGATGAACGCTCTCCCATACCAACAAGAAGGGTGCCATTGCCTACGGGCATGACATCTCCGCCTTCGAGTGTTGCAAGCCCATGCTCCTGTGTGGGGTCACCCCAGAGCACATCGACCTTGCCGGCAAATTTCGGGTGGAACCGGTACACGCCGGCCATTAACAGGGTTTCGGGCTTGCGGGCGGCCCAGTACATGGGGTTCAGAGTGACACCGCCATAGATCCAGGCGCTGTTGTCCCTTGTAAAGAGATAGTTTGGCAGCGGTGGCAGCACAAACCCATAGTGCCCCAGGTGGTTACCAAAAAGCCCTGTCGGGTCAAAGGGCAGGTCCGCCACCTCAAGCCCGCCAATCAGGTATTCAGCAAGCTTTCTGCCCGGAAGCTCGTCCATCCAGACACGCAGATCGGAAATCATCCCGACACCAATCTGGTTCCAGGTGATGCGGTGATCCAGAATCCATTTGCGGGCTTCAGGGATGTTCAGGGTTTCTGCCAGTAATTCGTTGACATCCAGTACCTCGACACCTCTTTCCCGCATGACGCTGACAAACACATCATGATCTTTCTGCGCCTGTTTGACCCAGAATACGTCATCAAATAACAGGGCGTCGCAGTTGGAAGGTGTCAGCCGCCGGTGGGCCAGTCCAGGGCGGCAGACAATAACCTGTCGCAGAGTTCCGGTTTCGGAATGTACTCCAAGCGTATGTTCAGACATAACTCAGTTCTCCGTTAAACCAGTGCTGCTGCACTGATGACCAAAGTGATAAAGATGGTGAGAATTAACAAAAGAGGCCAGATGAAAGCGATCCAGCGGTCGTAGGACACACGACCGATAGCCAGGCCGCCGACCACCACTGCAAAGGTGGGGTTGATCAGGTTTACCAGGCCATTGGCGGACTGATAGGCAGTGACGACCAGATCACGCCCTACATTCGCGAAATCCGCGAGCGGCGCCAGGATCGGCATTGAAAGAACCGCCAGCCCGGAAGACGAAGGCACAAAGAAGCTCATGCCTACCTCAATCCAGAACATCAGGTTGATAAAGGCCAGTTCGGGCAATCCGCCAAGAGATGTTTCTGCACTGTGCAAAATGGTATCGGCAATCATGCCCTGGTCCATGATCACCACAATGCCTCGCGCCAGTCCAACGACAAGAGCGACACCCAGAAGGTCGCGGGCACCATCAACAAAGCTGCTTGTGAGCTTCTTCTCGCCAAGGCGCGCGATAATGCCGATCACCACAGCCGAACCGAAAAACAGAGCGCCCATACGGGCCATCCACCAGCCCTGTGAGGATACGCCCCAGATCATGGTGACGAAGGTTGCGGCAAATATAAGTAGGGCAATTACCTGGGTTCTGTTAAGCGTGGAATCCATAACGTTATCATCATGCTTGCTCAGGAAGAGCTTGCGGTGGGCGTCCCATTGCCTGGATACGACAGAGCGTGACGGATCCGCCTTGACGCGAAGGGCGTAGCGCATAACGTAAGCCGCACAGATCAACAGCCCGCCAATGAGCAGGATAAAGCGAACGACCATGCCATCAGTAAACGGGATGTCGGCGGCGTTTGCTGCAATAACTGTGGCAAACGGGTTGATGGTTGAGCCCAGTACGCCGATACCGGCGCCGATCAGAATAATGGCCACCCCCGTTACAACATCGTACCCGGCAGCCATCATCACCGGAATCAGAATGGCATAGAAAGCCAGAGTCTCCTCAGCCATGCCATAGGTTGTGCCGCCTATGGCAAATAATGTCATCAGGATTGGTATCATCCAGACTTCATGGCCCTTGAGATGGCGCATGGCACTGCGTATACCTGTGTCGATGGCTCCGGTGGCATTCATTACACCAAGGAAACCACCCAGGAAAATGACGAACAGGGCAACATCAATTGCATTGGCCACGTAACTGTCAGGATCATAGAATCCTGCCGTGGGCGCGAGCATGATGTCCATAAAACCCTGAGGGTTGGGGTCGACCGTCTGATAGGTGCCGGGGACGGCTACTTCACGCCCGACTTCTTCGTTCATCGCCCGGTCATATTGGCCAGCGGGTATAATCCAGGTCAGAGCAGCAACAAATATGATCAGCAGAAACAGAATGGTATAAGCGGTTGGAAACCGCGTAGCCAGATCCCGCTCGGGGCTGTCTGAAGGATTGTCTGAAGGGGGAGCAGAAGGTTTTCTTGGGGGCTGGTGCTTTTTACTCATGGTGTTTCTCCTGAATCCTCACGGACAGCTACGCAAAAAGCCAGGACAAGTTCGTGTCCTGGCTATGAACGCTCTGACTCCTGCCCGGCCGGGTGGTCAGACGGTATTCGGATCAATAAGCGTTGATTGTAGATCGAAGGTGGCTTGGCGGAGTTGAGTCAGATCATTATTAATGCAAGTGCGATATGGATTTATCGGGCCCCTGCCAACACTCACAACGACGAGGTTCTATGCGCTTTTCAGATATTCATGAGCGGGCAATTGCACGTAAAGGCGGTGTTGACGCGCTGAATGCGCTACTGCCAAAACTGCCGCCGGTTGCTGAACTGGAGGCGCGGACGGACGATCGCTACCTCTCGGAGATTACTCGCTGCGTGTTTAAAGCCGGATTTGTCTGGCGTGTGATTGATAACAAATGGGCTGGTTTCGAAGCGGCCTTTCACGGTTTCGTGCCCGCCTATTGGCAACAGGTACCACCGGATGTTCTGGAAGCCCTGGCCAGCGATGAGCGTATTGTGTGCAACATGCAGAAGATCCGTACAGTTCCGGAGAACGCCCGCATGATTGTGGATGCTGCTCGTGAATATGGCAGCTTTGGTGCATTCCTGAGGCAGTGGCCGTCAGAAGATGAGGCTGGCCTGTTGTTGTGGCTTAAGCGCAACGGTTCCCGTCTGGGGGGTAACAGCGCTCAGTATTTTCTGCGCCTTGTGGGTTGGGACGGCTTTATTCTGTCTCATGATGTTGTTACAGGGCTTCGCCACGCGGGTCTCCTGGATGCCTCACCCACCAGTAAAACAGGATTGCAGCAAGCGCAGGCGGCTTTTACCGGGTGGCACCAGGAAACCGGTCTGCCTTACAGCCATTTGTCGCGTATTTTGTCGTGTTCTGTGGAAAGTTGAAGTTTGTTTTCCTGGCCTATATGCCCAGCAAAAGCACCAGTTCACAAAATACAACACTTGCTCCGAGAGCATCGCCGGTATAACCGCCTAGTTGCCGTTGAAGGTACCAGCCCCAAAGCAATGCGACGGTTATAATTGCAGTGAATGCCGCCAGCCACAGCCCCGGTATCCACAGGCTGAAAACAAGAGCCACCAAGGCGGTAAACAGGCCGCTGATCACCAAGCGTTTGCGCGAAAAGCCTTTTGCCATGGGTTTGCTTTTGCTTTTTTCCGGGTCAGTTACGTAAGGCATGAACGCCATCAGAAGCAATGGCGTGATGCGGCTGATAGCTGGCATTACCAATAGCGCCAGCCCGATGTTGTTGGTGTCCAGCAGGAGCGCAGCCTTGAGAGCCAGAGCCATCACCAGAGCCACGGTACCGTAGGTCCCTATGCGGCTGTCTTTCATTATTTCCAGACGTTTTTCAACGGTATAACCGCCGCCCAGAGCATCTACGCTGTCGGCAAGGCCGTCTTCATGGAACGCGCCAGTAATGAGCAGATGGAAGCAAAGCACCAGCAAAACACAGACCAGCGGGCTCCACGCCAGACTGAGCAGAGTGAACAGCCCTGCGTAGAGCATGCCCAGTAACAGGCCCACCATTGGAAAATACAGGCTGCACTGGTTCATCAGCTGTTGCGAGTAATCGATGCGCACGGGCATGGGAATGCGGGTGAGAAAGCCAACGGCCAGCCAGAAAGCCTGCCATTCGTTGGTTATTGTGCTGGATGCATTAGACATAGATGACTCGGTTCAGCTGAGGATGTTCTCTCGGGCGGTGAGACGCCGGCTAACGGGAAAGTCAGGAAGGTATCACGGTCAGGAATCTTTTTCCTGACTGAAAAAACCTCCGAGGCACCAGTGATGCCAGGGAGGTTTTTCATTACTGCGGGCGCCTGAAGGGCGCTTAGAGCTGTTTTGTGCAGTAGTAGAAATCCACACAGTCATACTCATCAGAGCTTACGCGCAGATCTGCTTCTGCGGCAGTGGCAGCAGGCGGAACGATAACGCGATCACCGGGCTGCCAGCCTTCCGGAGTGGCGACTCCGTGTTCATCGCTGGTTTGCAGGGCGTCCAGCAGACGCAGAAACTCAGGAATTGAACGGCCGTTGCTCATCGGGTAATACACCATCGCCCTCAGCACGCCTTTGGGATCGATCAGAAAGGTGGCACGAACTGCCGATGTGTCTGCAGCGCCAGGATGAATCATGCCGTAAGCGCGGGCAACATCCATTTTGAGGTCGGCAATAATCGGGAAGGGAATCTCGACGCCAAACTTCTCTTTGATGTTACGCATCCACGCGATGTGTGAGTGATGGCTGTCGATAGACAGACCCAGCAGTTCGCAGTTGCGCTTGTTGAATTCGGGAGCCATCCTGGCGAAGGCCATGAACTCGGTAGTACAAACCGGTGTGAAGTCGGCCGGATGAGAGAACAGCACCAGCCACTTACCCTTGTAACTGTCGAGTGTTTTTACGCCGTTAGTTGTGGGGGCGTTGAAATCGGGTGCGCGCTCGTTCAGACGTGGCAGGCCGAATACAGGGTTGTCAGATTGTTCCATGGTTAAGCTCCTTGGCGGTTGTTGATGATTCAACTATAGACTGTTAGTTGTTTAATGGAATAAGCATATTCCAATTGGATCCATAGGCAGTGCCAATTAACACCCGCTGTCCCGGTTCCTCCCGGCGCGCTCGCCCTGTACATACATGGATTCACCGGTTTTGATATAGTCGGGTATAGCTCTGTGGGCTACACTTTTTATGATCAAGCCGATTCACGCCCTGAAGGCGAGAAGTTAATGACAAAACAGTCCGGCCTGGGGCCGCGCAATACGGACTCTGATTATTTTTTCAGAAAGCTGGCCTCGGGCATTCCCGGTGTTCTTTTTACTTATTGGCTGAGTGCCGATAGTGAACTGCACAGATATCTGTTTGTCAGCGATCAGGTGCAGAGTATTCTGGGGCTTGACCCTGCTGATCTGCGGGAAAAAGCGGGTGCAATGTTTTCTGTCATTCACCCGGAGGACGTCAGCGGTGTCAGCGCCAGTATTGAGGGGTCTGTCAAAACCCTCAAGCCCTGGAGGTATCAGGCCCGCCTGAAAGTGGTAGCCGGACACTACGAGTGGTTTGAAGTCCACGCAATGCCCGAGCGCCAGGCTGACGGAAGCACTGCCTGGTATGGCCAGTTTTACAGTATCCAGCACTATAAAGAGCTTGAGTTTACTCTCCGTGAGCGCGAGGCTGAGTCGGCCTTCCAGGCTGGTTTCCAGAAAGTGATTGCCAGCCTGTCTACCGAGTTTATTAATCTGAGCTTCGGCACTATTGACCAGTGTATTTCCGAATTGCTGAGAACGATCGGCAGTTTTTTTGCGGTCGACCGGGCGTACGTGTACGAGTTCTCCTCAGACTACCGCGTTATGAACAATACTCACGAATGGTGTTCTCCAGGCGTGCCATCTCTTATTGATACTCAGCATGATGTGCTAACTGAGGATTTTGAATGGTGGCAATCCAAGGTCCGTGAGATGGTCAGTGGCAACCGGGTCGTTTTTGTTGAAGCTTTGGAGCAGTTGCCCGATGGTCCGGAACGCACACTGCTGGAGCAGCAGGGTGTCTGCTCAATGTTCTGCGTGCCGATCCGGGTACGGGGTGTTGTTGCCGGCTTTTTTGGCGTGGACTCTCTTCGCAAACGAACCTGGCGTGAAGACCAGGCAGATCTTCTTATTATAGTGTCGGGCCTGCTCTCCGGGGCGCTTGAACGCCACCGGCTTGAAAGGGAGCTGCTCAACCAGTCTATTCGTGATCCCCTGACCACTTTGCATAATCGCCGGTATCTGATGCCCAGGCTTAACGAAATGCTTAGCCGCGTTAGCCGCTATGGAGAGCATTTTACCATGGCGATGTTTGATCTAGACCGGTTTAAACAGGTCAACGATTCCCGTGGGCATCTGGGAGGGGATTTCTGCCTGCGCAGGTTTGCTGACATATTGCTGGAGCAGACCCGCGAAACCGATGTGGTGGCGCGGTATGGAGGAGAAGAGTTTGTTGTGGCATTCAGCGGTGTGAGTGAGGCGGATGTGCGGGACACGGTCAACCGCATTATTTGTTCGGTGCGTAATCACGACTTCATTTTTGAAGGCCATACATTACCTCTGACAGTCAGCGCAGGCATTGCGGCGATCGGGGAGCTTGGCAGTATTCCGGCCTCGCCTGATCCGCTTATCCGGTTAGCGGATGAACGGGTCTATTGCGCGAAGCAGGCCGGGCGCGACTGTCTTGTTGATGCATCAGGAGTATGGCGAAGATAGGAAAAGAGAATTTCACCTAATATTCCGTTTTGGTATATCCTTAGAATCATATTTTAAGGTCCGCCCCAACGGAGGTGAACACTGTGAGCAACAAACCGATCGTTCAGCATTTTTTTGATGAACCCACCAATACATTCAGTTATGTGGTCCGTGATCCTGACAGTCAGGCCTGTGCCATTCTTGATTCAGTGCTCGATTTTGACTATGCCGCAGGCAAAACTGATGTGCGTTCCGCGGACGAAATTGTTGAGTACGTCCGGTCCGGAAATCTGGAGGTCGAGTGGATTCTGGAGACCCATGTTCATGCAGACCACTTGTCTGCGGCGCCCCATCTCCACGAGAAGCTGGGTGGCAAAACCGGGATTGGCGCCCATATCTGCGATGTTCAGGAGATTTTTGGCAAGGCGTTTAACGCCGGTACCGAGTTTGCCCGTGATGGCAGTCAGTTTGACCGGTTGTTCCGGGACGGAGATACCTTTGCAATTGGCGGCCTTGAAGGTCGCGTTATGCATACTCCCGGCCATACCCCTGCATGTCTGACTTATGTTATCGGTGATGCAGCCTTTGTCGGCGATACTCTCTTCATGCCGGATTACGGGACTGCACGCTGTGATTTCCCTGGCGGCGATGCCCGGATGCTATACAGGTCTGTTCGCAAGGTGCTGTCGCTACCCCCGGAGACCCGTATTTTCCTGTGCCATGATTACAAGGCGCCGGGAAGGGAGGTGTATGCTCACGAGACAACCGTAGCGCAGCAGCGCGAGGCCAATATTCATGTGCATGACGGCATCACCGAGGACGAATTTGTAAAAATGCGCACTGAGCGCGACGCTACCCTCGACATGCCGCGGCTGATATTGCCCTCCGTGCAAGTCAACATGCGGGCGGGAGAAATGCCTCCGGCAGAGGATAACGGGCAGGTATATCTGAAAATCCCGGTCAACCTGTTCTGAGCGCCCGATGAACTTTAAACGCTACCTGCCTGTTCTCCAGTGGGCGCCGCAATATGGCCGAAGCCAGGCCACCAGTGATCTGGTGGCTGCGGTTATTGTGACCGTCATGCTGATCCCCCAGTCTCTGGCCTACGCTCTGCTGGCCGGCCTGCCTGCTCAGGTCGGGCTGTATGCCAGTATTCTTCCGCTGGTTATCTACGCGATCTTCGGAACAAGCCGAACGCTCTCTGTGGGCCCTGTGGCCGTGGCCTCCCTGATGACCGCCGCTGCGCTGGCGCCGCTGGCTGAAGCGGGAAGCCCTGAGTACGTCGCAGGCGCAGTTCTTCTGGCTGTTATGTCCGGGCTGATGCTCACGATGATGGGCATTCTCCGGCTGGGGTTTCTTGCCAACTTTCTCAGTCATCCGGTTATCTCCGGTTTTATCACGGCTTCGGGAATTGTAATTGCTGCCAGCCAGCTAAAGCACATCTTCGGGGTACAGGCGACCGGCCAGAATCTTCTGACGATTGGCCATTCGCTGATGCAGTCGATCGGTGATACCAATATGGCAACCCTGGCGATAGGTGCGGGAGCCTTGTTGTTTCTTGTGTTTGCGCGAAAGAAGCTTAAACCTCTTCTGATACGTTCAGGTATGGGCGCGCGCGCAGCGGATATCGTCACCAAAACTGCGCCGATTCTGGCCGTGCTGGTAACTACGCTGGTGGCCTGGCTGTTCGGGCTGGGTGATCAGGGTGTACATCTGGTGGGCCATGTTCCTTCGGGTCTTCCGGAGCTGACGATGCCTACAATGGACTTGGGGCTTTGGCAGCAGCTGGCGGTCAGCGCACTGCTGATCAGTGTGGTGGGTTTCGTTGAGTCGGTTTCAGTCGGGCAGACTCTCGCAGCGAAACGGCGTCAGCGGATTGACCCGGATCAGGAACTGATCGGTTTGGGAACGGCCAACCTGGGTGCCGGGCTTTCTGGTGGTATGCCGGTAACAGGGGGCTTCTCCCGGTCGGTGGTTAATTTTGATGCCGGAGCGGAAACTCCGGCTGCGGGCGCATACACAGCCGTAGGGATTGCCCTCGCCACCTTGTTTCTGACGCCTGCTATTGCCTATTTGCCGCAGGCAACCCTCGCTGCGACCATCATAGTCGCTGTAGCGACGCTGATTGATTTCCCGGCGCTGGGCCGCACCTGGCGGTATTCGCGGACGGATTTCGGGGCTATGCTGGCCACCATTGTGCTGACACTCGCACACAGTGTTGAAGCCGGCATCATTTCAGGGGTGGCGCTCTCCATAGGTTTGTTTCTGTATCGTACCAGCAGGCCTCACAGCGCTGTTGTTGGCAGGGTTCCCGGCACAGAGCACTTCCGTAATGTGCTTCGCCATGATGTGGAACTATGCCCGAAAGTTACTTTTCTGCGCGTGGATGAAAGCCTGTATTTTGCCAATGCGCGTTTTCTGGAAGAAACGGTGATGGATCTGGTTATTTGCAAGCCGGAGCTGAAAGATCTTGTTCTGGTGTGCCCTGCCGTCAATCAGATAGATGCGTCCGCACTGGAAAGCCTGGAGGCGATAAATGAACGTCTTAAGGATGCGGGGGTGCGCCTGCACCTTTCTGAGGTGAAAGGGCCAGTCATGGATCGGCTAAGGGGAACCGAGCTGGTTTCTCATCTGGGTGGCCAGGTATTTCTCAGCACCTATGAAGCCTGGCAGGCCCTTACCGACAGTCACATGCCAATGAAACATACCGCCTGAAAGGGGTGGTACTGCGTTCCTTCTGTTATCCGATGACACAGATCATTGGCTGTTTGGCTGTCAGCGCCGTTATCATTGGGCGTGTTCCGGGTTTTAATAGGCGTAGTGCGATATGGGCATGACCGATAATTTGCTATCTACCGGGCAGTGGGTCGTAACTCTGGTCCTGTTCCTTTTGATTCTGGTGCAGGCAGCCCGTTCCGTGCGCTGGCGGGACCTGGTTTCCGACAATGCCCTGCAGCATTCTTTTTTCGGTGCGGCAGTGGTCCTGGGTTTTATCTGGCAGCTGCGGGCGGGTATCTACCCCGGGTTAGCAATTCATATCTTTGGCATTACCGTGGTCACACTGATGCTGGGATGGGGCCTGGCGGTATTTGCCGGCCTCCTGGCTTTGGCTATTACGGTGGTAACGGGCCGGGAGCCGGTGATGATGTTCGCCGCCAACGGCTTTGTGACCGTTATGATCCCCGCTCTGGTTACTCAGGGCATCATGCTTTGGGAAAGACACCGGGATTTCAGTAACTTCTTTGCCTATATTTTCATCTGCGGTTTTTTCGGCGCCGGCCTTTCAGTCGTCGCCGCCGGGCTGGTGATGTGCATGATGCTCTGGCTCAGCGGTGTGTATGAATTTTCAGAGCTGGTTCACGATTATCTTCGGTACCTGCCTCTGTTCATGATCCCTGAGGGCTTTGTGAATGGAGCGGTTGTTACCGGCATGATGGTGTTTCACCCGGACCGGCTGACAACCCTGGACCAACGGCGGTATCGTTAGAAAGCCAGTGAGCCCCTGGGCTTTGGCTACCAGGCTGGTGCGCTGGCGGCGCATACCGGTTTTTCAGAGGCACGGTTTTTCTCGTGCCACAGCTGCATCCATTCCGGTATTTCGCTCGCCGGCATCGGGCGCGCAATTCCGTAGCCTTGAGCGTAATCGCAGCCTAGCTTCCGCAAAGCGTGGGCATGGGCCATGGTCTCAACACCTTCTGCCAGAATTGGGTGGGAGAATCTCTGGCCGAGAAAAATCACACTCTCCACAATAGCCCTGTCGTTTGTATCATTGAGCATGTTGAGCACAAAACTCTTGTCAATTTTTACCAGGTCGACTGGCAGCGTGCGCATGTAGGTGAGCGAGGCAAACCCTGTCCCGAAATCATCCAGGGCAACACGTAGCCCCAGTTCCTGGCACCGGGTAAGCACATTGCTGGCTCGCCGGATGTCATCAAGTGCAGTTGATTCCAGAACTTCCAGGGTGATCTTCCCGGGTGCCACTCCAGGGTGGCTGTGCAGATAACTTTCCAGATAGCGTGTGAAGTTCTGGTCCATCAGGTGTCGCGCGCTGATATTGATGCTGACTGACAGATCCTGGCCGGCTTGGTGCCAGAGGTTCATCTGATAAATGGCCTCTTTCAGAACCCATTGGCCCAGGGGTACTTCCAGGTGGCTGTCTTCCAGTGTGGGGAGAAAGGCTGCCGGGTGTAGCAATCCTTTATATGGATGCTTCCAGCGGATAAGCGCCTCGAAACCCACTACCCTGCAATCCGCTATGCGTACCTGAGGCTGGAAATAGAGCTCAAACTCTTCGTTTTCGAGAGCCCGGGTAATTTCAGTAAGCTGTTCACGCCGTTGCTGCCGGTATTCGTTCAGTTCCGGGTCAAAAAAGTGCAGGAGGTTCCGCCCTCTCTCCTTGGCAGAGTACATTGCCTGGTCGGCATGGCGGATCAGGCCTTCAGCATCCGCGTTATCTGCGGGGTAGCGGGTGATGCCCAGACTTGCGGTGAGGGTGATCGGCCCCGTACCTGTGCCTGGATCAACCGGTTCATTGATAATGGACAATATACTCTCGTAGATGAGGTCGTGATTATCGCTCTGAAGAATCAGGCCGAACTCATCACCGCCAATGCGGGCAACGGTATCACCACTGTGCAGGGCTCGTGCCAGGCGGCGGGCCAGAACGCGAAGTATCTGGTTCCCGATGGTATGCCCAAAGCTGTCGTTGATCGCCTTGAAGCCGTCGAGGTCCAGATAACAGACTGACAGAGTCTTTTGCTGTTGATCGGCGTGTGTTCGCGCTCTGGCCAGGCGGTCTTCCAGTCGCTGGCGGTTGGGCAGGCCGGTGAGTTCGTCATAGTTGGCGGCCCAGTCCAGCTCTTTGGCATGGTTTTTCAGAGCGGTAATGTCGGTGAACGTGGCGACATGGTAGTAGCGACCGGGCTCATCCAGGTGCACGCGACTGATAGATTGCAACTCGACAAATTCCTCGCCGTTTTTCCGCCGGTTCCAGATCTCGCCACGCCAGTGGTCATGTTCCTGGATACTTTGCCACATGGAACGGTAGTAGTCAGGTGAGTGGCGACCAGAGCTGAGGATCGAAGGGTTGAGCCCCAGCACGTCCAGACGGCTGTATCCGGTAATGCGGGAGAAGGCCGGGTTTACATCCAGTATCCGGTTGTTGTGATCGGAAATGATGATGGCTTCGTGGCTGCGGTCAAATACGCTGGCGGCAATGCGCAAACCGCGCTCGCCTTGTTTGTGATCCGAGATGTTATTCATGATGGCGATGAACCCGGGCTTTACACCTTGTTCTGCGCCGACAGGAATACAGTTCAGATGGACCCAGAATGGTGCGCCGGAGCGGGTGTATAGCAGAACATCTTCTGCAAACGGGTTCCCCTGGCACAGTTTCCGGGTGATATGCCTCATTGTGTCCGGGTCTGTAGCCGGGCCATTCAGAAGGTCGTTCGGGCGGGTGCCGGAAATATCCTGTAGCAGGTAACCTGTGTGTTCTTCAAAGCCTGGATTGGCCCACTGGATAACGCCTTCTGCATCAAGGATAAGCACCATGTTGGGTGTGACGCTGGCGACCAGTGAAAGGCGCTCCAGATCAATCTGGGAATAAGACGTTTCGGGTTCCGGATTATCTATATCTGACATAATTGGATTTGTGCTCCGGCCACAAAAAAGTGCGACTGTTCTCCCTGTCCTGATAGATTAATCCTGATATTGATTTATACGCGTTGCATTCGTCGCTTGCCAGCGTGCTTTGTGAAAAAGCAGCCGCGCAGAATACCCATGCAAACGAAAATCAGATTGATATATGTCAATATTTTGCTTTGTAATTCAGTTGCGCCAGCGGGAATGCTTTTGCAGCTTTCTTTGCAGGGTTCGCCGGTGCATGTGCAGAGCTCTGGCTGTGGCAGAGACATTGCCCTCATGCTCGTTAAGCACCCGCTGAATGTGCTCCCATTCCATTTCTTCCACTGACGGTGGCTCATGTCGCAGTTCCGGCGAGGTTGCCAGGGCTTCAAAGCCGCTGATGAGCTGATGTACGGTAACCGGTTTGCATAAATAATTGACTGCACCCCGGCGCATGGCTTCAACCGCTGTGGCAATGCTGCCATAGCCTGTGAGCACAAGGACGTCGAGCCCGGGTATCCTGGCAAGAAGTTCAGGCAGGAGCTGAAGGCCGCTCTCACCGGCAAGGTTCAGGTCCAGAACGCACTTGCCGAAAACCTGGGTATCGAGGGCGCGGAGTGCTTCGGCATGGGAGTGAGTGCCTGTGGCCTCAATTCCCTGGCGCTTCAGGGCTCGCTGGAGTATCTCCAGAAATGCAGCGTCATCGTCAATAAGCAGCCAGCGTTCGTTTGTGGTCACCTGCTCCCTCCGGCGTTTGTTTTATCCGCCCGGGCTTCCGGCAAATCGATGATCATGGTCGTGCCATCCTGGTCAACTCGTGCTTTCAGGGTGCCCCCCAGACGTTGAATTGTCGCGTTTGAAAGGAAGAGGCCAACGCCCAGCCCACTCTCTGAGCCCACGATCTGTTCGCCCGGGGTCTCCTGCAGGGTATCCTCCAGGCCGTCTCCGTGGTCCTCCACCACCATTTCGATTCTGCTGGAAGTTGCTCTGTGCACACTGACGGCTACCCATGTCGGGCTGGCAGTAAGAGCATTGGCCAGAAGATTGAGGATGGCCTGGTCCAGAGTGGCATCAACCGCAACCTGGCAATCCGGAAGCTCTGTCGACCAATCTATGGGTGCAGCTGGCCACAGGAGTGTGGCTGACTCTCTCAGCCGCGCCACCCATTCCTGAACCGGGAGGTTTTCCAGCTGCGCGGTTTTAGCTTGTATGGCTGCGTTGGAAAGCTGCTGCAGGTGTTTGCTACAAAGAGCAAGCTGTCGTTCCATCATGTCCAGGTCTTCAGCAAGGTCGGGATCGGGAAACGCTGAACGGATCTCGTCAACCAGTAGCGTCATGGTGTTCAGAGGCGTGCCCAAGCGGTGGGCAACGGCGGCGGCAGAAAGCCCCAGTGCAATGATCTGTTCATCGCGCAGGCGCGTCTCGCGGATGCTTGACAGCTGCTCCTGTTGCTGGCGCAACCGGCGTGCGAGAGCCCCTACTACCAGCAAAAGGATCACAGCTGTAATCGCAAAGGTGGCCCACATTCCGACCAGGTGCAACTGCGCCAGATTGGCATGGTTGTGGTCATGGGTAAGCGGAGAATGCCAGACAACCAGGGCCGTGTAGATCGCAATTCCTGAAAGCGTAAGAGCAATGCTCTGGCTAAGGGGAACCAGAATAATCGCTACGGCTATAGGTAGCAGCAGTAAGGAAACCAGAGGATTAGTATAGCCGCCGGTGAGGAACAGCCAGGCACCTATCAGGGCCAGGTCAAGGGCGAGGCCGACGCTTACGCTTGCCGGCGAGCGTGGTGGTCGCCGGGTAAACCAGAGCCAGCCCAGCGTCGCGAGAACGCCATAGAGAAGGCATATAGCGAGTGCTTCAGCGCGGTGTGCAAGCGTAACAACGGTTTCTGCTACTGCAAGGGCAGTAAGCTGGAGGCCAACAACTGCCAGGCGCATGGCCAGCAGGTAGCGCGCAGCTTGTTGAAAGCCTGTTTGAGAGTGGGTCAGCCATTTCATGATACAGATTCTAACAGGGCGGAGCAGGCAGAGGTGAATCCTGCGAATACTTTGAGTCGGTTCCCGGCATTAAAAAGACGGTTGCTCATTCGTGAAATAACAAACCAGATTCTGGCTGACGACGTCGCCCGTCAGCTGCAGAGAATTGTCTCTAAGGTCAAAGGTTTGCAGTGAATTCTCCGGAGTGATTTCTGAGCTGTCAGCCTGGATTCCGGGGAGAAGTTCTGGTTGATAGGTGCAGTTTCTGCCATTGGGGAACAGGGCAACATAGGCGATTTCGGTTTCCACCAGATCCTGGAAAAAGTGTGAGCCGTAGGAAAGGTCGGGAACCATGTCACCCTCCATTTCTGCCACTTCAATCAACACGGATACCCCGGCTATATCGGCAAAACGGACCGGTACGCCCAGTTCCGGGCTGCTGGTTCCCCAGCGGCCGGGGCCAATAAGCATGGTCTTATCATCACCTGTACGTACCTGTTCGCCAATAAGGCGGGCAACCTCGTAACGTTCGCTGACGCTTAAGCGGCTGTATATGGCGGCATCCACACGGATAACCCGCTGGATGCAGAGATTTATATTGCCGCCCATGAAGTGGCCACGGGTCTGGAACAAAAGTTGTCGGTCGGGTATTCCAGCGGGTATTGCCGCCGCTGCGGATGCACCAATGGTCGCCAGCGGGCGGCACTGTACAAGATTAAATGCCGGTTCGCCGGCATCATCCAGGCGCAGGGTAAACTCCACATCCACCGGATGCAGGTAGCCGGCTTCGAGTGTTTTCAGCAGGCTGGAAAGGCGAGAGATAAACCTGCTGCCGCGAACCAGCGTCTGAAACGTCAGTCGCCACACCGGTACATGGAGGTTCAGCTCTTCTGCCCGCCGGCTTGCGGGCTGATCTATCTCCCCAAGATATTTTAGTGGCAGGTCCGGAATTTCCTGAGTGAGCTGGCTTAAAGGGAGCGTGTTCAGTTTTCCCTCCTTCAAATCCAGCACATCGAGAAGATGCTGAGAAAAGCGGTAGCTTTCATCCTGATTGCGAAAGGGCTGGCGGCTGGGGTAGTCCAGTGCCATAACGCATGCATGATCGCCTTCAATACGGTCAACTGCCCGGGTACCCAGGCCCATAACCAGGCGGACCATGCCGGCTTCAGGGTCCATGCTGGTATCCCAGGCGAATGTATTGCGGGAAACCCCGACGCCGGCAGCATCCGGCAGGTAGTAACGCCCGTGGAAGCGACCATTGACCCGCTGAATCAGCAGCGCCATGGGCTCTTCTCTCTGATCCAGCCCCCGTTGCTTCCGATACACCAGTGCATCCTTGCTCATGGTTGAGGCGTAAACCTGGCGGATGGCGTCTTCCAGTGCTGAAAGCCGAAGCTCCGGAGGGCCCTGATTTACCAGAAAAATACTATCGTACTTGCCCGCAAATGCATTCCCGAACCCGTCCTCCTGAAGGCTGCTTGAGCGCACCAGAATCGGGTATTGGCCATAGTGATCCAGCAGGCGCTCCAGCTCGGCCCGGATTTCCGGGGGGAAACTGCCTGTCATCAGGCTTTCATGAAGCTCCGCTGCCTCAGTGAAATAACCCTCTGCGGACCTTTGGCGCATGATCGCCGGCCACAGTCCGTTATGAACAAGAAAGGAATAATAGCTGTCTGAGCCCAGATAGCTGGAATCGTGGGGTTCCAGGGCCTCCTGCCAGATGTCGGGTTGATTGGTGAGCAGGATGCTGCGAGCGAGCAACATTCCGGCAGCCTTGCCGCCAATGTAACCGCTGCCGATCATTCTGGCACGTATGGCAAGCAGGTCCTCGAGGGAGAGATAGCGTCTGGCGAGCTCCAGCATGCGCGGGTCCCTGCTTATCAGGACGTTCAATACGCGATCTTTGATATTGGCAATCTGTGCTTCTTCATTACCCTCAAGGGCGCCTGCTACCTGCAGGAACAGCCTGTCCCAGTAATCGAGCAGCGGTTGACGGTTAAGCTGGGCTAATTCCAGCCCGGCCTGAAGTCGGGTGGCGTCACTGCTGTCTGTTATGGGGACAAAGCGTCCTTGGCGCTCCCGGTGCGGAAGAAACATGGTAGGAGACTGCCTGCGCCAGGCTTTGATGGGCTGGATCTGAACGTCGTCTCCCAAGCGGTGAACATCCACCATTACCTGAGTCGTTCTCCGGATACGGTCAAGCGTGGTGCGGGAATGCCGGTCGGGATATAGGGCGAACCAGGCGACAGTATCGAGTTCAAAGAGGAATGGGCAGACTACCCGGAAAAAATTACCCACCATGGCATCAGTGGCCCAGGCATTGAGCAGGTCGCTCAGGCAGTCGCACACGTAGAATGCGCCGCGGCCATGCTCTTCAATCAGGCGCCAGACTTTGCCAGTGAAGGCTTCAAAGCCGCCCAGGGCGTCGATGTTCTCAATGTGAATGTTTGCTTTCGCGGACACCAGCGGAGGATGCTGGCCAAAACGAAGGTAGATGATACGACGCCCGGCGGACGCCGCAGACTCAATAAACGGCGTAACGAACCGGCGATAGTCGTCCAGGTCAGTGACCCGCCAGACAACATTATCGCCAATTCTGAGGCCGTCAAGCACATCGTCTAGCCCCGGAAGGCCGGTAGAAACCCTCATGTCATCCTGTGAGTTTCCGTCGGCTGGGGTCACGAGTTGCTGCTCCGTTGTCAGATAACGCCCATGGCATCCATGGCGCGAGCTACTTTGATGAACCCGGTGACGTTGGCGCCAAGCACGTAATTTCCCTCGGATCCAAACTCTGCCGCCGTCTCATAACAGCTCCTGTGGATCTCGATCATGATGTCCTCAAGGCGTTTTTGAGTATAGTCAAAAGACCAGGAGTCACGGCTGGCATTCTGCTGCATTTCCAGTGCTGAGGTTGCTACGCCACCAGCGTTGGCTGCTTTGCCCGGGCCGTACATCAGTTTGGCTTGCTGGAAGATAGCGATACCTTCCGGGGTTGTCGGCATGTTTGCGCCCTCAGCAACGGCGATGCAGCCATTCTCAACCAGTGTTTTGGCATCGTTGGCGTTCAGCTCATTCTGGGTAGCGCAGGGGAGTGCGATATCACAGGGTACCGACCAGATACTGCCACCCGCAACGTATTTTGCGTCCTTGTGGAACTCTGTATATGCGCTGATACGGCGGCGTTCCACTTCTTTGATGCGCTTGAGTGCGGCTACATCAATGCCTTTTTCGTCCACGATGATACCGCTGGAGTCGGAACAGGCAACGACTTTGGCGCCCAGCTCATGTGCTTTGGCAATCGCGTAGATGGCAACGTTACCGGAGCCGGAAACAACAACTTTTTTGCCTTCTATGGAGTCGCCGCGGGCTTTCAGCATTTCGCTGGTAAAGAACACAACGCCGTATCCGGTGGCTTCGGTACGTGCACGGCTGCCGCCCCAGTCCAGTCCCTTGCCGGTGAGTACGCCGGATTCATAGCGGTTGGTGATGCGTTTGTACTGGCCGAACAGGTAGCCTATTTCGCGTCCGCCCACCCCAATATCTCCGGCGGGAACGTCGGTATATTCGCCCAGATGACGGTACAGTTCGGTCATCAGGCTTTGGCAGAAACGCATGATTTCGTCATCAGAGCGGCCTTTGGGGTCAAAGTCGCTGCCGCCTTTGCCGCCGCCGATGGGCAGGCCCGTCAGTGCGTTCTTGAAGATCTGTTCAAATCCCAGAAATTTGATGATGCCCAGGTAGACAGAAGGGTGGAAGCGCATGCCGCCCTTGTAAGGCCCAAGGGCACTGTTGAACTCTACACGGAAGGCGCGGTTGATATGAATCTCGCCTTTATCATCCTGCCAGGGCACACGGAAAATAATCTGGCGCTCTGGTTCACAGATGCGTTGAATAATCTTCTTCTCAGCGAATTCAGGATACTTCACCAGAACCGGTCCCAGTGTTTCCAGGACCTCGTGAACAGCCTGGTGAAACTCGCTTTCACCCGGATTGCGGTGCAGAACATCTTCGTAAATCAGTTCCAGTTTCTCATCAAGTCGGGCGGTCATAGGGTGTTCCTCGTTTCGGATCTTGCTTATTGCAGGAAAGTGAAAAAGGTGTGCACAAAAAAAGGGCGCTGATTTGATCACATTGTGCCCGATTTGGCAAGCGCGCTCCTTTTTGGTGCCTACTCCCTGTCTCTACCCCTACTACCACCAGAGGGATGCGGCATTGTGTCTCACGCGTGCAAACGCTGGCGCGTTTATTATTGCTCTCCAATATTTTGATTCAGACGGGTCCGCCCACGGGGACGCAGTAGTATGAAGGGTCGAGCATTTGCCAGATTTACACAGATGGCTGTGATTGGTTTCGCCGGGTTTCCGGCGCTGACGCTGGCACAGACTGCCGCAGAAAACGTTCTTATCCGGGTAACGGAAGGGCAGCTGAGCGGCAGTGCTGATGGAGTGTTGGCCAGTGAGCCGGTGAACCGGCTGGTGTCTGATCCGTCGGTATCTCTTTCCCGGATGGGAGGCCGTGGTCTGGAGCCGGTAGTGCGGGGTCAGAGCCAGGAACGGGTGGATGTGCTGCTGGATGGTATTCGTGTCGAAGGAGCCTGTCCCAACCGGATGGACCCGCCAACCAGTCGGCTGAGTAGCGCATTGGCCCCGGTTCTGGAAGTGAGGACCAATAACCGCACTTTGCGCTGGGGCCCGATCGCCGGCGGGCAGATTGTTGCGACTACTGCTGATCCCCAGTTCGATGGCAACGCGACCACTGGCCAGGTAACGATTGGAGGATCGGACAATGGCAACGGCAGGCTGATAAACGCCACGGCCGCCGTTGGCAGTGAGAGTGCCTGGCTCAGGCTTTCTGGCGGATATGATGAAGCCGACGATTACGAAGATGGTGATGGCAATGAGGTGCGCAGCGCCTATGAAAACACCGAAGGCCGTATTGATGGTGCCTGGACAGCCGGGAATGGGTTCTTCATCAAAGGTATGGTCAGTCGTCAGGAAGAAGACGATGTGAAATACGCAGGCTCCGGTATGGATGCTCCGCAAACCGATACGGATATGTACCGTATAGAGCTGGGCTCTCCGGTAGCTGGCGGTGAGTGGAGTCTGCTTGCCTGGCAGGCAGACGTTGATCACATTATGGACAACTTCAGCCTGCGCTCTGCAGGCATGATGAAAATGCAGACCGACTCCACAACCGAGACTCGTGGCGTGCGGTTTACACTTGACCAGAGCCCCAACAATTCAACGGACTGGGCGGTAGGTGCAGACCTGGAGACCAACGACTGGGATGCCACACTGTCCAACGTAACCAATCCTGTACCAATGACGGCTTCACTTATGTGGCCTGGTGTGGAGCGTGAGCGGGTAGGACTCTTCGCTGAGGGCTTCCGGCGGGTTGCCCGTAACCTGAAGGTTGGAGCCGGGGTCCGTTTTGATCGTGTGGAAATGGATGCCACCAGAGCCGATGAGGTCGCGAGCATGGGCATGACCCCGTCTATGCTTTATCAGAATGCGTACGGGACAACGGATATAAAGCCTGAGGATAACAACGTCAGCGGGTTTGTATCCGGTGAATGGCGCTTGCCGCATAACCAGGCGCTGACACTGACCGCCAGCCGCAGCGTACGTAGCCCCAGTGTAACTGAGCGCTATCTGGCCCGGAATACCTCGAGTGGCAGTTGGATTGGTAACCCTGGTCTGGACACTGAAAAACACCACAAAGCAGAGCTGGCGCTGAGTGGCAGCAAAAATCAGTGGAGCTGGAAGCCGGTGATCTGGGTTGATCAGGTGGACGATTTCGTAAGGCGTTACGAAGAAACGCCGGCCGATGTCCGTTATGAAAATATTGACGCACGTCTGCTTGGCGTTGAGATGATGATCGGCTGGACGGACGGAACATGGAGCAGTAGCAGTACTCTTGCGTCTGTTCGCGGTGAGAATCGTGACAATAACCAGTCTCTCGCACAGATCCCTCCGGTGCAGTTTGTGCAAACTCTGGGCTGGCACCATATGGGACATAGTATTGAAGCCCAGTGGCAATTGGCCCGTCGCCAGGATCGTATTGATGCGGAATCCGGGCTGGATGCGGGAACGTCGCCCGGATATGGCGTGTTCAGCCTGTCTGGTAGTCACCCGCTGATGGAGCACCTTACATTCAGCTGGGCTCTGGATAACCTGTTTGATAACACCTGGGCGCCGCACGTGAGCCGTGCAAACACAGATCCGTTTAACCCTGATGCGGTACGTGTGAATGAGCCTGGCCGCACGCTGCGCGCGGCGTTGACGGCCAAATGGTAAACCAGGCAATGGCGGTTACCCGCTACTCATAGCCGGCGGGTGACATTCGGCCCCGCGCAGGACTACTCTGTCCTGTGCGGGGTTTTTTTTGAGCGCCTTTATGCGTTATCTATAGTGATGGCTGGAGCTGGATTTGTGGCAGGCTAATCCCGGATCAGGGGTAGTTTGGTGTGTCTTAGTCCTGAATATATTGATAACCTGTGGTTATTAGCTAATAACTGTTATCGGGGTGGCTGGTGGTGAAGCATATTGTTGCGGTACTGGGCACGATCTTCCTGGGGCTGGTTTGCGCAGGTTTCGTTGCTGGTGGCGAGATACCGGGCCAGCCAGAAACGGCTTCTGTTGCGCGGGGTGAGTTGCAGGAAATGCTTGTGCTGGATGGTGTGATCGAAGCCGTTCAGCAGAGCACTGTGTCTGCACAGACCAGTGGCACAGTACAGAAGCTGCCGTTTGATGTGGATGACTCTGTGGTTGCTGGCGACTTGATTGTGCAGCTGGAGAGCAGCGAGCAGCGCGCCCGCGTCAGCCAGGCGCAGGCTGGCCGGGATGAAGCACGGGCTGCCTTTGCGGATGCGCAGCAGCAGTTCAGCCGGATTGAAGCGGTGCAAGCGCGCGGCCTTGTTTCACGGCAGGAATTCGACCGGGCCCAAAACAATCTGGCTGGAGCCAGGGCGCGCCTCGAGCGTGCAGAGGCTGCGTTGGCTGAAGCTCAGGAACAGTTGAGCTATACCCGCATAGTAGCGCCATATGGCGGCATACTGACTGAACGTCACGTGGAAATTGGCGAGTCTGTCAGCCCCGGCCAGCCCCTGCTTAGTGGCCTGTCTCTGGAGCAGTTGAGAGTTGTCGTAGACCTGCCTCAGCAGTATGCAGGCATTGCCCGGCGCGACCGCCAGGCGCAGGTCACTCTTGCCGATGGCCGGGTGCTGGAAACCGGCGACATGACGTTTTACCCCTACGCCAACCCGGCTACCCATACTTTCCGTCTGCGAATGCGCCTCAGGGAACCCAACGGGTCGCTGTTTCCTGGCATGCTGGTCAAGGTTGGTGTTCCGGTTGCAACCCGGGAGACTCTCTGGATACCTGCGAGCAGCCTTATTCGCCGTAGTGAGTTGAGAGCTGTCTTTGTGCTGGATGATCAGGGGCGTCCCCGGTTACGGCAGGTTCGTACCGGTGTGAAGCAGGATGGTCGCCTGGAAGTTCTGGCCGGCCTGAGTGAGGGCGAACAGGTTGTCATTCACCCTGCTGAGCTGGTGGGAACAGACCGCCTGAACCTGCCAGCTGCTGATGCTTCCGGAGAGGGGGCCAGGAATTGAGCCACGAACTGCCTCCGGTCGGTCCTTCCGGGGCGATTGCCCGGGTTTTTCAGGATAATCATCTGACGCCCCTGCTTGCGCTGCTATCCATCATTCTGGGTGTGCTTGCGGTGATTGTGACGCCAAAAGAAGAAGAGCCGCAGATAGACGTCACCATGGCAGACATCATGATTGCTTTTCCGGGGGCCAGTGCGCGGGAAGTGGAAAATGCCATTGCAACCCCGGCCGAGCAGGTGATGAGTGAAATCGCCGGCGTCAAACACGTGTATTCGGTGTCCCGCCAGGGTCAGGCGGTTGTAACTGTGCAGTTTGAAGTCGGCATCCCACGGCAGGAAGCGCTTGTCAGGCTTTATAACCAGGTATATTCCAATCAGGACTGGCTGCCGCAGGATCTTGGCGCCGCACAGCCGGTGATCAAGCCCAAAGGCATTGATGATGTGCCGGTAATGACCCTCACCCTGTACGATCCCGTTAGTGGTCATACCGGCGAGGAGCTCACCCGCCTGGCTCACATGCTGGAAGTGGCGCTCAAACGAGTGCCCGGTACCCGGAATGTATACACTGTTGGTGGTGTGCCTGACCGGGTGGACATCCATTTTGACCCTGCTCTTCTGGCCGGGTTTAACCTTACCCTCGGCGATATCCGCGATGCCCTGAGAGCGGCTAACAGCAGCAGCCAGGAAGCCCGTATTACCCGGGATAATCTCTCTGTTCCAGTCCAGGTCGGTACCTTGCTGGAAAGCGTAGACGATGTGCGCCAGCTTGTGGTTGGTATGCACTCCGGCGCTGCGGTGTATCTTGATGATGTGGCAACCGTCAGTCGCGGCGGAACGGTTGTGGACCAGAGTGTCATGACCGGCTTCGGGCCGGGAGTGGGCGCCGGTAGTGCCGGTAAGCCTGGCGATGTCTATCCGGCAGTAACACTGGCAATCGCCAAGAAGCCCGGGCAGAACGCTGTGGATATCACCAGTGCTGTCGAGCAGAGGCTGGAACAGATTCGCAACCGCGCCCTGCCGGAGGGTGTAGAGGTTATTGTCACCCGGGACTATGGCGACACAGCTTCTGTTAAAGCGCGCAAGCTAATTTCTGATTTGATATCCGCTACTCTTTGCGTGGTATTGCTGGTGTTGCTTGCCATGGGCTGGCGTCAGGCGTTGATTGTCGGTGTCGCGGTCCTGATTACCCTGTTGCTGACACTGGTATTCTCCTGGGCCTGGGGTTTTACCCTGAACCGTGTTTCTCTGTTCGCACTGATATTCTCTATCGGTATTCTGGTAGACGATGGCATCGTGATAACTGAAAACATCAGTCGCCGGATCCGCAACTCCAACCATTCGGTGCGGGAAATCATACCGGTGGCGGTAGATGAAGTGGGCGCGCCCACCATTATGGCCAGCCTTACCATTATGGCCGCGTTGTTACCCATGGCGTTTGTAACCGGCCTGATGGGGCCCTATATGAGGCCCATTCCTGTCAATGCCTCTGCCGGTATGGTGCTGTCCCAGATTGTAGCCTTTGTGGTTGCGCCATGGCTGGCGTTCCGGTTGCTGAAGCATCAGAGAGGCGTAGCTGCACCAGAGGCCGGTGAGGCAGGTAGCTCAGCTGATGGTGTCAGCCCTGTATCCCTGAGAATTTTCGGAGGTATGCTTGCGCCATTCCTGGGTGACCACCGCTGGCGCCGGCGACTGCTTGCTCTCGTTGTAATTCTGTTGACGCTGGCGGCTTCCTCGTTGCCAGTGTTTCAGGCGGTCATCATGAAAATGCTTCCTTTCGATAATAAATCGGAACTTCAGGTTGTCGTTGATATGCCTGAACGTACGCCAGTTGAGCAGACCCAACGGGTACTTATGGAAATGGGGCACTATCTGGAGAGCGTCGACGAAGTAACCAGCTGGCAGAGCTACGCAGGCACTGCCGCGCCCATTAACTTCAACGGGCTGGTGCGCCAGTATTACCTTCGCAGCGACCCATACCAGGGCGACATTCAGGTTAACCTCAGCGATGAGGCCGAGCGATCCCGCCAGTCACATGATATTGCTCAGGCGTTGCGGGAGCCGTTGCTTGCCATTGCCAGCCGGTATGGTGCCAGCGTAAAAATTGTTGAAGTGCCACCGGGCCCCCCGGTGCTGTCGCCAGTGGTTGCAGAGATCTATGGTGCGGATTCGGATCAGCGTGCTGAGCTGGCCCGCTCCGTAGCCGCTGGTATGGCTGAGGTGGATGGACTGGTAGATATTGATACCACGCTGGAAGCGCCAACCCGCCAGTGGGAAATTGCCGTGGATCGTGCCCGGGCTGCCCGTTATGGAGTGTCGCAGGCCCAGGTGGTTGAGGCTTTGCAGCTGGCGCTTGGGGGCATGAATGTCAGCTTCCTGCATGATGATCATGCCAAGTATTCTGTACCTGTGCGTGTAACGTTAAGCGAGGGCGACAAGGCGCAGCCGGCTGTTCTTATGTCCCTGCAGGTGCGCAGCCGCGCCGGTAATCTGGTGCCTCTGGCCAGCATTGCTGAGGTGCGCGAAGCTGACTGGATGGGCGCCATTTATCACAAAAACCTGCTGCCGGTAACCTACGTAACTGCCGATATGGCAGGCGCAGTGGATTCGCCTCTGTACGGTATGTTCGCCATGGTGTCCCGCTTGAAAGATCAGGAAGGGGCGCCTGAGCAGTTCTTTATTGATCAACCGCCGTTGCCGGAAAAAGGCACGCTCAAGTGGGATGGGGAATGGCAGATTACCTATGAGACCTTCCGGGACATGGGGGCTGCATACAGCGTGGGCATATTCATGATTTTTGTATTGCTGGTAGCCCAGTTCCGCTCATACATCCTGCCGCTGGTTATTATGGCGCCGATTCCGCTGACCATGATCGGCATCATGCCGGGACACGCCATGCTGGGCCGGGAGTTCACCGCCACCAGCATGATAGGCATGATCGCTCTGGCCGGGATTATCGTACGTAATTCGATATTGCTGGTGGTGTTCATCCGGCAGTTACTGGACGAGGGCATCGAACTGGACCAGGCCGTGATTCTGGCGGGCGCTGTGCGTATCAAGCCTATCGCCCTGACAGCAATATCGGCAATGGTGGGAGCCTACTTTATTCTGAATGATCCTATTTTTAACGGGCTGGCTATCTCTCTGATGTTCGGGCTCGCTCTATCCACCATACTGACAGTGTTGTTGGTGCCACTGATTTACTACACGCTCGCCAGGCGGGGATGGGTTTAATGGGTCTCGGTACCAGTCCAGTAGCGCTGCATTTTTACGAACAGAAAAGATGCGCTCCAGGTAATCAGTACCAGGCCCGTAAGCCCTTCTATGCCAGTCAGAAATCTCAGCTCACCGATTGGTTCTATATCGCCATAACCAACCGTGGTGAAGGTGCTGAAAGAAAAGTAAATGCAGTCCAGGAAGCTGCCATCAAAGTTGCCAGTCAGCAAACCCCATGTGTCAGCGTGGTGCATGTAAAAGTAGGCGCCAGCAAAAACCCATACTTCTGCTGTGTGGGCGATGAGCACACCAAGGACGGCGACGACCAGGCGAAAGTGATGGCTTTCATGCATTTTCGCCAGAAGTACGCTGAGACGCACCAGCATCTCGTGGTGCATAAGTACAACGACCACCACCAGGGTCGCATTGATGGCCGTTGCGCTGAGCAGGTTTGCGTAATCTTCGGAGAACAAACGTATGGTGCTCCTGAACAGTATTTTGGAGGAGTCCTGTTAATAAACAGTAGTCCTGAATTTACTCTGCATAGTACTCCGAAGGTGTCTTCCAGAGACGCAGTGCTGGCAGTCCCGTCTTGAGATGGGTCTATCTTTAACTTAGCTGGTCAATACGCCATGTCCAAACGACTTATACCTCTGATTATTCTGGCAGTTGGTGTTCTGGGTTAAAGATAG
>Ga0209345_10000500_pt1 | contig 50215 bp, 55 predicted proteins | sample Cruoilmetagenom7_FD_187294 | JGI IMG/M metagenome (GOLD analysis project Ga0209345, IMG submission 187294) | Oil polluted marine microbial communities from Coal Oil Point, Santa Barbara, California, USA - Sample 7 (SPAdes) (version 2) | ecosystem: Environmental > Aquatic > Marine > Oil seeps ... | reverse complement strand
CAGCCACTATGAAGGATGTTATTCACCTCTCCATCGGCCAGCCGGATCTGCCGACTCCCAGACATATTATTGATGCGTATATTGATGCGCTGAATGCGGGGCAGACCGGATACACTATGGACGCCGGTCTGCCGGAGTTACTGGTAGCCCTGAGGGACTACTATGGCAAGCGCTATAACCGCAAACTCACCAGAGACAATATCCTGGTTACCAGCGGTGCCACTGAAGCGATGTACCTGGCTATTTCTGCGACTGCAGCGCCAGGGCGTCAGTTTATCGTGACTGATCCTTCTTTCCTGTTGTATGCGCCTCTGATCCGTATGAATGGCGGGGAGGTCAAGTTTGTATCGACTCATGCGGAAAATAATCATCAGCTTGATCCGGATGAGGTCATCAAGGCAATGGGGCCGCGTACTTTTGCCCTGATACTCAACAACCCGAATAACCCGACCGGAGCTGTATATCCCCGTAGCACGGTGGAAACCATTCTGGAAGAGTGCGCGTACCGGGGCATACAGGTTTATGCCGATGAGGTTTATGATCACCTGATTTTTGATGACGAGGATTTTGCCAGCGTTCTGAACTGCTCCATGGATCTGGACAACATCATGTGCATCAGCAGTTTTTCGAAGACATACAGTATGGCCGGGTTGCGCGTCGGTTGGGTTATTTCAAGTCAGGCGGCAATCAAATCCCTGCGACGCTATCACATGTTCACGACATCGGTTGCTAATACACCGTCCCAGTTCGCCGGCGTGGCGGCACTGACGGGTGACCAGCAGTGTGTAGCTGACATGCTGGATATTTACCGGGAGCGCCGGGACAAAGTCGTGGAGTTGATAGAGCAGACTCCCTACATGACCGGGTATAAGCCTGGCGGCGCATTTTTCGCGTTCCCGGCCTTGCCTCCCCATGTTGATGGTTCTGATCTGGCGCTGCGCATGCTCAAGGAAACCGGAGTGTGCATGGTGCCCGGGGATGCCTTTGGCGAAGGCTCTACGAACGCAGTTCGTATCAGTTTCTCGACCAGCTGTGAGAAGCTCGATGCGGCGTTTGATCGCATCATTCCATGGATGGCAAAACAACAGTTCTGAGGGGGAGTTATGTCTGCCCTGGATTCAGTACTTATCCAGTGTCCCTATTGTTGGGAGACACTGGATATCAGCGTTGACCCCTCCGTAGTGGAGCAGGAATACGTGGAGGATTGCCAGGTATGCTGCCAGCCCATTCTGTTGCGGGTTGTTTTCGATGATAATCTCACTCCTCACGTAGAGGCGCGGGCGGAGAATGAGTAAGTGGCCTGAGGTGCCTGCCATTGGGCAAGCGCTCAATACATGGAGATCAAATGATGAATGAACTGCGCCTGAGTGGCCTCTGGAGCATTGTTATACTTGTGCTTGCCTTGTCCAGCGGCTGTGCCAGTCTGTCCCCCTATTCAATCTCGGAAGGAGAGCTGGAAAGTCACCTGAAGGATGTCGTTCGTGATTACGATCGCATGCAGCTGAAAAGTGGATCGCCGCTAAGCCTAAGCCTTGATGATGCGGATATTACTCTGGGTCCGGATGGCCGTGACGTGGCCGTAATTGATGTCAGAGGACAGGTGGCACTGAATGCATTTCTGGCCAAACTACCGGTTGATATTGCTTTGAAAGTTGAAGGTGCGCCGGTTTATGACAGTCAGGAAAAAGCTATTTACATTCGCAGGATAAAGCTCCTTGAAAGCAGTGTCGATTCCGGCTTTTTCAAGGGTGATCTTGCGCCGGTCACAGACAGTGTGATGAGAGTTGTGGCCCAGATGCTTGAAACCATGCCGGTTTATCGCCTGGATGACACCAAACTCGCCCAGCGGATGTTCGGGATGGTGCCTATGGATATCCGGGTGGCACCTGGCCGTCTCGAATTCGTGATGGCTGAGTAAGTAGCTGCTTTCTGGTAAAGCAGGGCCGGCAATTATTTCCTGACCCTGCTTATGATGCTTCCCGTCAGGCGGACAGTCTTCGACAGATCGCTTCGCCGACCTCCTGTGTCCTTCGCTGTGCGCCGGAGTTTTCCTTCAGATCCGCTGCCACAGCGCTGAACAGTTCTTTACCTGCCTCTGCCATAGCCGCGTCTTTGCGCCCAAGCCACTCAAGCATGCGGGCGGCCGTAAACAGCATGGCTGTGGGGTCAGCCAGGCCTTTGCCGGCAATGTCGGGGGCGCTGCCGTGTGTAGGCTCAAACATGGATGGCATATCCGGATCCGTGGGGTTGAGATTGCAGGAAGGGGCAACGCCCATGCCTCCAGAGAGCACTGCGGCAAGATCCGTAAGAATATCGCCCTGAAGGTTGCTGGCTACAACCACGTCGAATGCCCACGGGCTTTGTACGAACTTCATACAGGCGGCATCGACCAGTTCATGGTGCGTGGCGACATCAGGGTACTCTTTACTGATTTCCTCGAACGCTTCGGTGTACATATCGCCCCAGTAACGCAGCGCGTTGCGCTTGGTGATCAGGCATACCTGGCTTTCACAAGGGCGCCCATCACGAGAACCGTCAAGGGTATAAAAGGTTCTGGTGCGGCTTTCCAGAACGCGCTCCGCTGCCCTGGCGCGAGCCTGTTCGAAACCATAGCGAATAATGCGATTGGTGGCCTTGCGGGTAAATACCTCCATCTGGGTCGCGATTTCATCTTCGGTTCCTTTACGGAGTCGTCCACCCTGGCTGACATACTCACCTTCGGAATTTTCCCGTATAACGAGCATATCTATGTCTTTCGCCCGCTCATCGGCAAGATACTGGCGGGCACCGGGCAGCAATCGGGCAGGGCGTTCGCACACCCACTGATCAAAGCCCTTACGCATGTCCAGCAAGGGTGCCAGCGAAACGCTGTCAGTCAAAAGATAACGGTTCGGATCGTCTAGCGGGCCCGGATCACCGAGCGCACCAAGCAGTATGGCGTCGTAGGCTTTGAGCTGCGTCAGTGCATCTTCGGGCATGGATTCCCCATGCTCCTGATGCCAGGCGTGGGAGGGCCAGGGGAAACGGGTCCATTCAAGCGCCAGATTATGCTTGGTGCGCAGGGCTTCCAGGCAGCGTATCGCTTCCCCTATGACTTCAGGGCCAATACCGTCCCCCGGCGTTACAGCAATGCGGGTAGCTTGGGCCATGTTGACGACTCCTTTTTCAAATTGACGCGTATATATAACAAGCCCAGTTTAGCCCTCTGGACACGAGACGCCACCGAGCCGGCAAATAAAGCAGTTTTACCCTTATGGGGCCCAGCGTTTATAGTGTCCGCAGTAGCTGGCGTACTAGCGCCGAAAATTGGTTTAACGAACTCACAGGACGGTCCCTTTGCTCTATCGACTTATTACCATTATTGGCGCCCTTGTTTTTGTTGTTGTCCTGTTCGCACTGGTCTGGTTTTTCTGCAAGAAGTTTCTGGAACATCACGGGGTTCAGGAAGGAGCGTCAGACCGTGCCACAGTGCTTGCGACCTGGACATTTGCCGGTATCAGTGTCGGGCTGGTTTTTGCTGTAGCCGGCGCGTTTGTGCTTGGTCCCTGGGCGTTTTACCGTACGCTGCGCGGTCACGGCGTTGATATTTCTGATGGTGCGGCCGTCTGGTGGGGCTTTGGCATCGTGGTTGCTTCACTTGGGATTACGGCTATGGGACTTTTTGGCTTCCTTGCCCTCGTAGGCGCCTACTGAATCGCGTTGAGTTGTTCCCGGAACCAGATTAGAGCAGGCTCCTGACTGTATGCTTTATGCCAGTATAAATGCACATCGAGTGACGGCAGATCTGCCGGAGGCTTCATTATTGTGATGCTGGCGCGCTCCGAAATAATTCTGGCGTAGGTTTCCGGCATAGTCAGTAAAAGGTCGGTTGCTTCCACGACCCGACAGGCTGCGTAGTAGTGCTGACAGCGCAGGCGGATACTGCGCTGAACCCCTAGTCGTGATAGTTCAAAATCTTCAATCCCCGGGCCTTCCGTGCGTGATGAAACCAATACGTGACGCGCTGAAAGGTACCTGTCCATGTCCAGTGCCTGTGATGTCAGGGGGTGACCTTCCCGTGCCAGAACCACAAGCCTGTCCTGCCTCAGCAGTTCGTGAGATGTCTGGCTGCTGACCGGCAGCAGTACGTCAACAGCGAAGTCCAGCTTGCCGGCCGCAAGTTGAGTTTCCATATCCCGTCGGGGAATACGTTTACTGACAATTTCCAGTTCCGGATAAGGGTCCAGTCGCTGCATAAGCTGGGGCAGAAAGGTTGATTCCAGAACGTCCCTGAGGCCCAGCGAATAGGTTTTGCGCTGATTGGCGGGATCAAAAGCATGGAACTGGTTCACCGCACCCTGAATCTGGGTAAGTCCGGGTTTCATCGACTCAAGGAAGCGACGGGCCAGCGGTGTTGGCATCATCTGATTGCCCTGCCGCGTAAACAGGGGATCGTCGAAATGATCCCGCAGGCGAGCCAGGGAATGGCTGACGGCCGGCTGTGTCAGGTGTAGTGCCTTTGCTGCACGGGTAAGGCTGCCTTCCCGGTAGATAGTGTCAAAAACATGCAGAAGGTTGAGGTCCAGGCGAGTGCTGGCCATAGTAACGGTGCCCTTTATTAATAAATATAATTAATAGTAAACGATTAAAATAATTCAGTCGCGTAATAGTTGGTGTAATCATAGACTGGCATCATTGTGCTTATGTTCATGGCACCAGTATGTGTAATTTCTATGAGGATCAGACAATGGATTTCAGTATCTCCGAGAAAGGTCAGGATTATCTCAGGCGTGTAAAAGCGTTTATGGCGGAAGAGATATTCCCGGTTGAAGCGCAATACCACAAGGAGTTGGCTTCTCTTGAAAACCGCTGGGTTGTGCTGCCGGTCATTAGAGAGCTGAAGGAGAAGGCCAGGGCCCAGGGGCTCTGGAATATGTTCTTTCCGGATGAGAAATATGGTTGTGGGCTGCTTAACTCCGATTACGCGCTGATTGCAGAAGAGACCGGTCGCAGCTTTATTGCGCCTGAGATTTTTAACTGTAATGCGCCGGACACAGGCAACATGGAAGTACTGATTCACTATGGCTCCGAGGAGCAGAAGGCTGAGTGGCTCCCCCGCCTACTTAGTGGGGAAATCCGGTCAGCATTCTGCATGACTGAGCCGGGGGTAGCATCATCTGACGCAACCACCATGGAAGCGACTGCGGTAGTTGACGGTGATGAAGTGGTGCTGAATGGCCGCAAATGGTGGAGCACCGGTATTGGTCATCCTGACTGCAAGGTTGCGATTTTTATGGGGCTGTCTGATCCGGATGCTCATAAGCACCGCCGCCACTCGATGGTTCTGGTACCTCTGGATGCACCGGGGGTGAAAATTGAACGCATGCTACCGGTGTTCGGAGAGTATGACGAGCCATACGGGCATGGTGAAGTTCTGTTCGACAACGTGCGCCTGCCCAAAAGCGTCTTTATAGCTGGCCCCGGGCGAGGTTTTGAAATCGCTCAGGGGCGCCTGGGGCCTGGCCGTGTGCACCACTGTATGCGTGCGATCGGGGCAGCCGAGCGTACGCTTGAGCTGCTGATCAGGCGGGCTACGAGCCGCGAGGCATTTGGTCGCCCGCTGGCTAAGCTTGGTGGTAACCCGGACATTATTGCCAATGCCCGTATGTCGATTGAGCAGGCCCGCTTATTGACGCTCAAGTGTGCCTGGGCTCTGGACACCAAGGGTATTGCAGGTGCAATTCAGGAGGTTTCCATGATCAAGGCTGTTGTTCCTTCGATGCTGCAAACCATTGTTGATCAGGCTATCCAGATTCACGGCGGTGCTGGTGTGAGCGATGACGACTTCCCGCTGACCCAGTTGTTTGCCTATGCACGGGTATTGCGACTGGCGGATGGGCCGGATGAAGTACACAGGGCGACTGTCGCTCGTCTTGAGTTGCGTAAATATAAAAACCAATAAAACGGAAATCACTATGACACAGCGAGTATTCATAACGGGCGGCGCAAGCGGCCTTGGTCGCGCCATTGCGCTGCGCTATGCCAGAGAAGGTGCCAGGGTCTGTATCGGTGACATTAATCCCGAGCAGGGCGTTGGTGTTGAGCAGGAAATCAATAATGCCGGTGGCGAGGGCTACTTTGTGGAATGTGATGTCCGGCGGCTGACCGATCTGGAGACGGTCTGTGCAGATCTTACCCGGAAGTGGGGTGGTGTGGACGTAGTGGTGAACAACGCCGGTGTTGCGTCTGCCGGCTCGATCGAAGACACCACCATGGCGGACTGGGAGTGGATTATTGATATCAACGTTCTGGGCGTGGTGAGGGGCTGTAAGGCGTTTACACCGCAGTTCAAGAAGCAGGGGGCGGGGGCGTTTGTGAACATTGCTTCCATGGCGGGCCTTATGCTGGCGCCGCTTATGGATAGCTACAATGTATCCAAGGCGGGCGTTATCGCCTTGTCGGAGACGTTAAGCCAGGAATTGCGGGATGATGGCATTCATGTGAGTTGTGTGTGCCCGGCATTTTTCCAGACCAACCTGGCCAGCAGCATGCGTTCGGATATACCGGGTATTCAGCAGAACGTAGGCAAGTTGATGAAGCGCTCCAGCATTTCCGCGGATCATGTTGCCGAGGATATTGTGCGCTCGGTGAAGAACAAGCATTTCTGGGTGCTGCCCCATGCCAGGGAGCGTCGACTATGGATGCTCAAGCGTGTTGCCCCTTGGGCGTTTGATCGCCTGATGTACGAGGAGAGCAAGCGCTGGATGAAGAAAATGGGCGGTAAGGCCAAAGCCTGACCTCAACACGAAATTAAAGGAGAGCCACGAATGACCCAGATTGATCAGGCTGCGGATATCCGCGAAGGTGAGGAGCTGGATGTTTCCGCAGTAGACCGGTTTATGAAGGGTGCTGTTATCAAAGGCAGGATGCCGGATCTGAGTGGTAAACCCGTGATCCGTCAGTATCCGGGTGGCGCGTCCAACCTGACGTATCAGGTGGATTACGGTGACAGTTCGTTTGTGTTGCGCCGCCCTCCTTTCGGCAAAATTGCCAGGTCGGCCCACGACATGTTGCGTGAGGCCAAGGTGATGCAGGCGTTGAAGCCGGTTTATCCCTATGTGCCTGAGATCATTGCTATTTGTGATGATCACGAGGTGCTGGGGTGCGATTTCTACGTAATGGAGCGGATGAAAGGTATCATTCTGCGCCAGGATTTCCCCGAGGATCTTGATCTGAATAAGGCGGAAACACGCAAACTTTGCCTGAACGTGATCGATAAGCTGGTGGAGTTACATCGTGTCGATGCCAGAGCAGCCGGGCTGGATCATCTGGGTAAGGGGCCGGGTTATGTTCAGCGTCAGATTGGCGGCTGGAGCGACCGTCTCCGCAAGTCTCATACAGACGACGTCGGCGATTTTGAGGCTGTTATGTCCTGGCTGAACAACAAGATGCCAAACGACATTGCACAGGTTGTTATCCACAACGATTTCCGCTTTGACAATGTTGTACTGAACCCGGATAACCCCTTTGAGGTGATCGGGGTGCTGGACTGGGAAATGGCGACCATCGGTGACCCCCTTATGGATCTGGGTAACACGCTTGCGTACTGGATCGAGGCAGATGATGAAGGTCCGTTCCAGATGCTACGCCGTCAGCCAACCCACCGCCCCGGCATGCTTACGCGCAAGGAAGTGGTGGCGTACTACATGGAGAAGTCCGGTTTCAGGGCAGATAACTTCGATTTTTATGAGATTTACGGGCTGTTCCGTCTGGCAGTAATTGTCCAGCAGATCTATTACCGCTTCTATCACGGCCAGACCAGCGACAAGCGTTTTGCTGCGTTTGGTCATGCTGCCAACTATCTTGAAAAGCGCTGCCAGCGCCTGATTTCGGAGAGCTCCCTGTAATGGCTACTGTGTACCTTGTACGGCATGGTCAGGCGAGTTTCGGAAAAGAGAACTATGATCAGTTGTCTCCGAAGGGGTGGGAGCAAGGTAAAGTTCTTGGTCGCTGGATGGTTGATAAGATAGCGCCGGTGGCGGTTTTTGGCGGCGATCTGCAACGCCACAGGGAAACCGTTGAAGCCATTGCAACCGGCTACGGTGCGCAGTTACCGGATATGCAGGTGACCCCCGGTTTCAACGAGTTCGATCATGTTTCTGTCGTTAACTGTTACCGGCCTGAATGGAGTGACCGGCAGGTTATGGCAAGAGATCTTGCGGCGTTTCCGAAACCTGCGGCGGCGTTTCAGCAAGAGTTCGTCAATGCAGTGCGTCGATGGGCCTCAGGGAATTACGACGCAGAATACGACGAGACATGGACAGATTTCAAAACCCGGGTACTTGCTGCATTTGATGAAATGATCGAGTACGCAGATGGTGGTGATGTACTGGTGTCGACGTCCGGGGGGCCTGTCGCGGTTGTGTGTCAGTATCTTCTGGGTCTGGAAGATGAGCGTGCGCTGGGGCTGAATGACGTTATCGCCAATACCAGCGTCACGCGGGTTTTATACTCCGCTGGTCGTCGTAGCCTGTCTGTTTTCAATAATTACAGCCATCTGGAAGCGGAAGATCCCGCCCTGGTGACGTTCCGATAGCAAATTGAGGTGAACGAATGAGTAAGAAAGACCTGTTTGACCTGACTGGCAAAATTGCCCTGATTACCGGTGCCAGCCGAGGCATTGGCGAGAGCATTGCACGAACTCTGGCGAACTATGGTGCACACGTGATCGTTACCAGTCGCAAGATTGACGCCTGCGAAGCCGTCGCCAGCAGCATTCGCGACTCAGGGGGCAGCGCCGAAGCCTATGCCTGCCATATTGGTGAAATGGAGCAGATTGAAGCTATCTGGGCCCATATTGAAAAAGAGCATGGCAAGCTGGATATTCTTGTTAACAATGCGGCAGCCAATCCGTATTTTGGTCCAGTAGAGGATACGGATCCTGGTGCATTCCAGAAAACCGTCGATGTTAATATTCGCGGGTATTTCTTTATGTGTGCCCGTGGCGCGCAGTTGATGAAGAAAAATGGCGGTGGTTCAATCGTCAATGTTGCATCGGTTAACGGTGTGAATCCGGGGCACTTCCAGGGTATCTATTCCATCACCAAAGCCGCTGTTATTTCCATGACAAAATCCTTCGCCATGGAACTGGGTCAGCAGAATATTCGTGTGAATGCATTGCTGCCGGGTCTGACGGATACCAGGTTTGCCAGTGCCCTCACCACCAATGAAGCGATCAAGAAGCAGGCTATGGCACATATTCCCATGAAGCGTGTAGCCGACCCGAGTGAAATGGCTGGCACAGTGCTGTATCTGGTATCGGACGCCTCCAGCTACACCACGGGTGCCTGCATTAATGCCGATGGTGGTTATCTCACGATTTAATCGTCTTAAGAGTCTGAAGCGACTTTGAAGCCCTGGTGTCACGTAAGGGATTCAAAGTCGCCGCACGGTTCTGCGGTGCCCATACCGCATCTGTCCCGGTAAAAAACCTGTCGAATAAAGTTCGTAAGCTCATTATCATGGCGTGATTGTGCTTTGACAGTTGGTGTCGGAAGACTTGAAACCTTAGGAACAGAACTCATGAGCCGAATCAAACCAGCACGCGTGCGTCAGCTTGTGTTCGGATTTTACATGTCTGGAATGATGTCATTGCTGATGTCAGGGGTAATTACCTTCGTCAACACAGGAATAGACAGTGAATACCTTTCTCGCTGGGGGGCCGGGTTCCTTGTCGCATGGGCTGTTGCTTTCCCATTGATTACTTTTATCGCTCCCATCGCAGTCAAACTCACGGAAGTGACCCTGGGACGGCTGTACAAGGACGACAAGCCAGCTTCTGTAAACTGAGCTGGCAAAGTACTTTGGTTGTTATTGGATGGACCGTCCGGAAGAGCCTGGGTCGGCCTGGGAGAGCGCTGTTCCCGTAGGCGGCCGGAAATGCAGGGAGTAAAGAATCCGGTCCAGCACAGCCTGGCCATTCCAGGCAGGATCGTTGTTCACCATGCCCACAACTGCCCAGGTCGTGTTGTTTTCATCCCGTGTAAAGCCGGCGATAGAACGGACGTTTTCCAGGTAGCCGGTTTTGATTCGACCCTCGCCATCCATGCCCGTGTTGCGCAAGCGCCGGGCCATGGTTCCGTCCATGGCTATAATTGGCATGGAGGCCATAAGGTCAGAGGCGTAGGGGCTGTTCCAGGCGTGCTGTAGTATTCTGGTGCCTTGTCGCGCAGTGATTCTGCCGTGACGGGTTAAGCCTGCACCGTTGTCGATGACCATGCCTGTGGTATCAATCCCTTTGTTCTCCAGCCACTCGTAAATAGTGCGGATGCCGGCAACCCGGTCGTCGTTTTCGTTATTCATGCGGTTTTGCGCGCCGATGGTCAGCAGAAGTTGCCTGGCCATCACGTTACTGCTCCACTTATTAATATCCCGCACCATGGTCACCAGATCTGGTGATGTGGTTTTCATCATCAACCGGGCATTTTCCGGGGTTAATCCGTTCAGGTTCCCGCCGGAAACAATTATGCCCATCTCCCCAAGCAGGGAGCGGATCATTGAGGCGCTGTATTGTTCGTGGGGAAGCAGGGAAAGATAGGTCTTTGTGCGACAACCCTGTGGAAGCTCGCCGGTTACCCGCACGGTAACACTTCCCTCGTCCTGAAATACTGGCTCCCATTTGAAACTGCGCCGTGACGGGCAGGGTCCTTCTGCCACTGCGGTTACCCGGTTATCAATAACAATTTCGCTTAGTGCCGGTGTGCTCCAGGCCTGAGTGCCTCGCTCATCGGCACGAATCTGGAAATGCATGAGGTTGAGATTGGTGAGGTAGGCTGATGGCTCAACCAGAAATGGTGCATGCGGATTGTCCCCATTATCTTTAAATGCCGGGAAACCGCCGTCTATTTTAAAGTAGCTGCCATCAAGCACCAGGCTACCGTCAATGCGCGTGATCCCCATATCACGGAGTTCCCGGAGAGTGCCCCAGAGCCGCTCAAAGGTGAGTTTTGGGTCACCACCAAAACGCACATAAAGATTGCCTTTGAGTGTATCTCCAATTATCTCGCCGTCCGTCAGAAAATCCGTATCCCAGTGATGAGTGGGGCCAAGAATTTCCAGAGCGGCATAGGTGGTGATGACCTTCATTATAGAGCCGGGGCTCATGGGGACATCGGCATTGATGCTCTGATCTATACCTGGACCGTTCAGCGGCACTGCAGCCATGCTCAGCGCTTCTTCACTTTTAAGAGATTTTATTGCGTAGTCGCGCATCTGGCTGGCCCAGAGGCGATTGCCGCTGTAACCCGGGCCATCGTCATCTGCAGCCTGAGCAGATGGCAGGTTTGCCAGAGCAGGGGACAATGCAAGAACTGCTGCGAAAGCCAGCGCTGGATGCTTTTGCCGAAAAGAGACTTTTCCTGCGCTGTTTGAGTGCGGCATGCCCGGAATCACCATAGTGGTCGCTTGATAAGGTATGTGAAGAAGACTTCCTGAAATTAACAATAGCTCATCTTTGGGGGTTGTACTATGCAGAAAACCTCTACATGACGTTAAAAAATGCCAGTAGCGTGCTTGTTTGTATTGGGTTTTTGTGACCGAGTGTAAGGCGGTGGAGAAGCGTTTTGTCAGATAGGTACGATAGTGCTCTGGTTTTATGGGTACCTTGCTAGGTATCCTGAAGATCGATTGAGTGAGTTTTGCGCGCTCGGAACATGAAATGATAAACAGGAAATCTATGTATACCGGCCAGTGTCTGTGTGGTGATATTACATTTGAATATGAGGGGCCTCTGGGGCCGCTCTCGTTGTGCCATTGCAGTCAGTGCCGCCGTGCCCATGGCAGCGCATTTTCTGCCAGTTCTCCGGTGCAGAAAATACGTTTCCGGTTTGTATCCGGGCAAGACCAGGTGTCCGAATATGAGTCACGCCCGGGCAAATACCGGGCTTTCTGTAGTCGCTGTGGTAGCCATCTATATAGTCGCGTGGATGCGATTCCCGGTATTCTCCGGCTGCGGGTTGGCGTTATCAATGAGCCTCTGGGAAAAGGACCGGCACAGCATGTTTACACCGGCTCCAAGTCAGACTGGTTTGAGATCACCGATGCAGTACCTCAGTACGAAAAAACTGAACGTACGGGCGATCCTCACTGAACCGGCACAACCTGATAGACCTTCCCCCGGGGAGAGTCTGTCAGCAGCCACAGGCTCCCGTCAGGGCCATTTCTGACATCACGTATACGTTCCCCGAGGCTGGTGAGTAAATCCTCTTCAGCGGTTATCCGTCCATTAGTTACGTCCAGACGAACCAGTTTTTGCAGTTTCAGCGCTCCGACGAACAGGCTGCCTTGCCATTCAGGGAAATCGGAGCCTGTGTAAAATGCCATCCCTGAAGGCGCAATGGACGGATCCCAGTAATGCAGGGGCTGCGCCATCCCTTCCTTTTCAGTTTTCAGAGAGATCGGAAGTCCTGAGTAGTCAATGCCATAGGTTATTTCGGGCCACCCGTAGTTAGTGCCGGCTTCCAGGATATTGATTTCGTCTCCACCCCGAGGGCCGTGTTCATGGGTCCATATATCACCGGTGATTGGGTGAAGAGCCATGCCCTGAATGTTGCGGTTTCCCCAGGTAAACAGGGTGTTATTGATGTTCGGGTCATGAAGCCCCGGATTACCCGGTGCCGGGTCGCCATCAACGGTAATGCGATGGACGCCGCCGGCATCGTCTGTAGTGTCCTGAGCTCTGTCCATATCACCGCGGTCGCCGACAGAAATGTAAAGGTAGCCGGAGGTGTCGAATACCATTCTGCCGCCGAAATGCCGCGATGCGCCGGAGCGTGGGAGTGCTTCAAATACGATGTTTACGTCCTTTAGTTGCCCGTTCTCAAACGAGGCGCGGGCCACCCGGGTTGTCATTCCCTCACTGGAACCATGTGCGTAGCTCAGGAAGAGTGTGCGGTTTTCTTCAAAGTCCGGATGCAGAACAATATCGAACAACCCTCCCTGACCCGATACAGCGGCTGAGGGAAGACCCGGCACGGCCTGGGGGAACAGCTCTCCGTTCTGGATGATGCGTAGCCTGCCGGCTCGCTCTGTAACGAGCATGGAACCGTCGGGAAGAAAGGCGAGGCTCCATGGATGTTCGAGATTGCCAGCAATGGTTTGTAGCTTGAAGCGGGTCTTTTCAGAACTGAACGTCTGGCTCTCCGCTGCGAAGAGCAGGCCTGGAAGCAGCAAAATACTTAGCAGAAGCGGGAGGCTGAAAGATGGCATGCTCGTCTCTCTTATATTATTGCAAATGATAATCAGTGCTATTAGTATCTTCTATGTGCCTGCATCAAGAGAGTGGCAGGGCAAGGGTTCTTCACCAGAACTGCTTACATCATAAACCAGGGAAGATCCCATCATGACAGCAGAACAGGAAATGATTGAAGGGCTGAAGATTGCAGCAGGGGCTGGTTTCTTTATTGCATTGCTTGTTGCCGGATTAACCGTTGCGCTGTAACCAGCGGTCCAGTTTGTCCGCGAATTCTTTTCTGTCGGTCTGGCTGAACGGAGCCAGACCACCAGTAACCTGCCCGGTATTGCGCATTTCCTCCATGAAATTTCTCATGGCAAGTCGCTGGCGGATATTTTCCCGGGTGAAAGCCTGTCCCCTTGGATTAAACACGTCAGCTCCTTTCTCAATGGCTTCTGCCGCCAGAGGAATATCCTGAGTAATGACAAGATCGCCGGCGTTGAGCTGGTCCATGATCTCGTTGTCTGCCACGTCGAAACCCTGCATAACCTGCCTGGCCTTGATATAGGGGCTGGGGGGCAGTTTGATGACATGGTTTGCAATAAACGTAGTCTGGATTTGCCAGCGAGTGGCTGCGCGGCAGAGTATTTCCCTTATGGGAACGGGGCAGGCGTCGGCGTCGACCCAGATTGGCATGGCGGGTTCCTCTGGCAGTTCGGTTCTGTGGTGCAGTTTACCTGTTGTTGCGCCTGGCCTGATAGTGAGGTCCGGCAATAGTTTCACCGGCCTTTGTGGCAAAGAGTGGTTCTTCAGGGAGGACAAACACGGGCCTCACTTTCCCCTTGGCCGCAACTACCGGAATGTTGGTGGTATAATCTCCCGCAAATTCAACTACGAGGAAACTTTAATGTCCCAACTTCCACCATGCCCAAAGTGCGCTTCTGAATATACCTATGAAGATGGTGTTCAGTTTGTTTGTCCTGAGTGTGGCCACGAATGGACAGAAGCAGAGGCGGCTGCAGAAGAGGCAGGTAAAGTGGTGCGTGATGCCAACGGAAATGAACTTCAGGATGGAGATAGTGTTTCTGTAATCAAGGACCTGAAAGTGAAAGGCTCCAGTTCTGTTGTGAAGGTGGGCACCAAGGTCAAGAGTATTCGCCTGGTCGATGGTGATCACGATATTGATTGCAAGATTGATGGCATTGGTGCCATGAAACTTAAGTCCGAGTTTGTCAAAAAGATCTGATATTTGAAATGCCGGACTCTGGCTGGCGCCATGCGACCATTGGTCGCATGGCTTTTCTTGCGTCGGGCTGGCCTGAAAGTAACACTATGGGCATTACGACCATAAAGCGTGATAACAATCATTTTCGGTTCAACAGTAGCGACGCGAGACACCATGAAAAAACTAATCACACTGCTGTTCGCCAGTAGCGCATTGATCGCATCGGGCTTTGCTAATGTTGCGATGGCTCATGAGTATTCCCACGGGAACATTGATATCGATCACCCGTGGAGCCGGCCGACTCCGCCTGGCACGCCCATGGGTGTAGGTTATCTGGTTATCAGAAATCATGGCGACAAGGAAGTGATGCTGGTTGGTGCAAGTACGCCCAGAGCAAATCATGTTTCAATTCATGAAACGCTTATGAAAGACGGGGTTATGCGCATGCAGCCGGTTAAAAGCGGCCTTGCAGTGCCTGCGGGTGGAACTGTGGAACTTGAACCTCACAGTTACCATCTGATGCTGGAGCAGCTTGTTGCGCCGCTGAAAGAGGGGGAGTTGATTCCTCTGACTCTGGAGTTCAAAGGTGCGGAAGCTATTGATGTAGAGTTAAGTGTCCAGTCTCTGGACGCTGATATGGATATGCCGGACATGGATCACTCCGGGCACAAGATGGATCACTCTGAGCACAAGATGGATCACTGATCGTTTCAGCTTGAACTGCCAGTGATGCTTTCAGTGCCTGGCAAGGTGCGCTGGAAGTGTCACTGGTATGTATCTGATTTGTGCTTCCGTCAGGAACATCCGCCGCAACAGGCTCCAGAGCTTCCGTGTGCATTCTTCTTTTTCGTTTCTTTCTCAATGCCGTTTAAGGCCCTGGCCTTTTTTTTCATAGCGCCATCTCCAACTGATTCGGTTTCCGCTTTTTCGACATTTTTCGGACTGCCCACTTCTTTAAATAATTGCACCATAAGAGATAACCTGCCCTTCCATTAATAAGAGTCATATTAAATGAATCTTATTGTGTGCGGGTGAGTTAGTCAACGGATGTTTTGGCGGTCTGGTGGTCGTTGCGGGAGGGGATCGCAGGCTATCCGAAAAACAATCCGGGTTGGCCTTTTGTGCTAAAATCCTGCGTAATAATACTAATTATTCGGGTTTTTGTGCCCTTAGGGCATGTTGAGCATTCGCTCTGGCTTTTCGTGGCAGCATTAAGGTCGCGCAGGCTGTTCTGTTGTAGGGGATTTTGCAGTATATGGATAACAATAACAGGGCTGTAGATCCAGAGCCGCAGCGTGAGCGTGGGGCGCAATTCTGGCGGGTTGTCCTTCGAGTATGTCAACTTGCTGCGGCTGTCGATATTTCCTTTTTTGTCCTGTTCCATATTCTCGGATCGCCAATTCTGGCATGGATAAATGTCGGCAGCGTCGCGATGTATGTGACTGCTTATTATGCGCTTAAGCGCAGGCATAATCGTTTGGGCATCTCTCTGATCTGGCTGGAGGCCATTGTTCACTCGGCGCTCGGGACCATAATGATTGGATGGGGTAGCGGCTTTCACTACTATCTGCTGATGTTTATCCCGGCACTGTGTGTCAGTTCGGTGCGTCGCAGCGTCATTCTGTTGTCGGTTATAGCTCTCTGGGGCTATTACATAACTCTTGATATTCTCATGTGGTTCATCGAGCCTGTTCAGCCAATCTCGTCCCAGGCTTTGCTCGGGGTTCACCTGTTCAATCTGAGCGTTGTATTTGCGATGTTCAGTTATCTCTCATTCTTTTACATGGATATGGTTGTTTCAGCGCACCGCAAACTTCGAAGGCTGGCTACCGTCGATTCGCTGACAGGGCTGTTCAACCGGCGTCATGGGAGCTATCTCGCCGAAAACGAAATCGCGCGGTTCCGGCGAACCGGACATCCTGTGGCGTTTATGCTGCTGGATGTGGATTATTTCAAATTAATCAATGATCGCTTTGGGCATGAGACGGGTGACAGAGTCCTGGCTGAAATCGGGCGGTTGATCCCTGTTCAGTTGCGTACCCAGGACATTGTTGCTCGCTGGGGGGGTGAAGAGTTTCTTGTCATTCTTCCGGGTACCGGAATCGATAGTGCCCTGGTAAGCGCGGAAAGAGTGAAAGATGCGCTTCGGAATCACAATTGGGAAGCAGCCACTGGTACGGTACTGGATGTAACTATCAGTGTGGGGGTCAGCGAACTTTGTGAAAGTGATGACATGGCGTCAGTCGTCAGTCGTGCTGACAAGGCGCTTTATCGTGGTAAAGAGAGGGGAAGGAATCGGGTGGAGCAGATTTAATGCAACAAAAAAGGCAGCCGAAGCTGCCTTTTTTTAACGTCGGCTGTTAATTAAACAGCAACAACGTTCTCAGCCTGGGGACCTTTCTGGCCCTGGGTCACGGTGAAGTCGACTTGCTGGCCTTCAGCCAGAGTCTTGAAACCGCCGCCCTGAATGGCGCTGTAGTGAACAAATACGTCGGGGCCGCCTTCGCGAGTGATAAAGCCAAAACCTTTTGCTTCATTGAAAAACTTAACAGTACCGGTAACAGTAGACATAATAATAAATCCTGAATTCAATCTTTTAAAGTGCCGCCAAGTCATCAAGTTGATGCCTTGTCAGCGGTATGCGGAAACAAAAAACTTGCGTGATCAAAAACAGGACGATGCACTACTTGCGGGTACAAAAATGCGTCTTATTGATGAAGTGCTTTGCTAAATCTTTCCAACGGAGACCACTGTACCCGCTGCCAACCTAAAAGCAAAGCATTTTCTTATAGGCATAAACCCGACATTTTCAGCAACATGAGGTATGTTTGTCTTCATGTTTCGGAATTCGCATGAATCAATTGAGGAACCTTGTCTTGTCTGAACTATCAACTTACGAAAGTTTTTCTGTCAGCGTGGAAAACCATATTGCCCATGTGCAGTTCAGCCGTCCGGAAGCATTGAACTCAATGACCAAGGCTTTCTGGCTTGAGTTGCCCAGGTGTATGCAGGAAATCGAATCAAACACAGATGCGCGGGTCGTTGTAGTGTCATCCACTGGTAAACACTTCTCAGCCGGTATGGATCTTGGAGTCTTCAGCGATCCCAAGGCTGTGCCCATGAGTGGTGATCCTGGCCGTATGGCAGAGAACCTGCGGCGCGTTGTAATGCAGCTTCAGGATACGCTCACATCTCTGGAGAACATTCGCCTGCCGGTATTGGCGGCAATACAGGGCGGCTGTATAGGCGGGGCTCTGGACCTGGTGTGTGCGGCTGATAGCCGTTACTGCACCGAAAACGCGTACTTTACTATCAAGGAAACTGAACTTGGCATGACGGCGGACGTGGGTACTCTCCAGCGTTTACCCAAGCTGATGCCTGAAGGGGTTGTGCGTGAACTGGCCTACACCGGCCGCAGATTTTCTGCGCAGGAAGCGAAAGACCTTGGTTTTGTTAATGCTATCTATGCGGACCAGGACGCTCTTGTCGCAGGAGTTATGGACGTTGCAGCCCAGATTGCTGCCAACTCGCCGCTTGCGGTCACCGGCTGTAAAGAGATGCTGAATTACAGTCGTGATCACAGCGTAGCCGACAGCCTGAAATACATGGCAACCTGGCAGGCTGGCATGTTCCGTCCTACGGACATGATGAAGACCTTCCAGGCAAAAGCGCAGAAGCAGGCGCCCAAGTATGACAATCTGTTTCCGGTGAAAGGTCTCTTCGAACAGTAGATGGCCTTGAAAAAACGGCGCAGACCGACCGTTTCCCCGGTTACCGCCCTGGCCTTTCAGGGCGGAATCGGGGTGGTGGGGATTCTGGTGATTCTGGCTGTAGACATTTCCGTGCAGGTGGCTGAGGCCGGGGTCTGGCCGAGTGTGCTTTATGGCGTTCTTGGTGCATTCTTCACCTATGGCACATTGCTGCTGCTCACCCGTATTCCTGGATTGTTCCCGGACAACCTCGATAGCCAGATGCGTGGTCTGTACAGGTTTGCATCCGGTTATTCGTGGTTTGCACTTTTTCTGCTCTCGGTTTTTGCTGGTATTGGCGAAGAACTGCTGTTCAGGGGGGCTCTGCAGGGGTGGCTCACTGCCCATACAGGCGCTGCAACCGCCATATTGTCGGCATCAGTGCTTTTCGGATTGGTGCACTACGTTTCCTTTACCTACTTTATCGTGGCGACAGTCCTTGGGTTGGTGCTTGGGGCGGCTTATACGTTCACCGACAGTATTCTTCTCGTGATGGTCTGGCATAGCGTTTACGACATGATAGCGCTGTTTTTCCTGCTCCGGTTTCCGGGATGGTTCGGTATAACCGGGCGGTCTGAAGGCTAGGGGTATGCTGCTTTCAATGCGGCTGTCAGCCGTTCCATAGTACTTCCGCTGTTGCGCCAGAAGTGCCAGTAAAGTTCCACATCCAGTGACTGGTCCGGAGCTATGCTGACAAGTTGTCCTGCCTGGATTTCCCGCCTGGCCTGTATTTCCGGAATCATGCCATAACCCATGCCGGCCAGCGCCAGTTTCACGAAGCCTTCTGAAGAAGGACATAAATGGTACGGGAAGGCACCATGGTATCCGTTCCGGGCCAGAAACCGGTGTTGCAACTGATCGTTTGGACCGAACACAATCACCGGTGCTGACTTCAGGCTCTGTTCGTTAAAGCCCTGGCTGAAATACCTGGCTTTGTATGAAGGCGTCGCCAGGGGCAGGTAAGTCATGGTCCCAAGCGGAACGCAGCGGGCCCCTGCTACAGGCTGCGGATTGCTGCACAGGCAGGCGGCAACGTCACCTTCGCGCATTCGTCCCAGTGCGATGTCCTGATCTTCAACCACCATGTCCAGCAAGAGTGATTCGTCATTACAGAACCCCCCAATGGCGTCAGCCCACCAGGTTGCGAGGCTGTCGGCATTGATGGCAATGCGCAGTCGTGCGGCTGGCTCGGAAAGAGTCGGGAGTGATTTCGCCAGATCCCGTTCGAGGAGCTGAACCTGCTGAACGTGGTTCAGCAACTGTTGCCCGGCCGGCGTTGCTCTGGGAGCCGGGCTGCGTAACAGAACGGGTTGCCCGGTGCGAACCTCGAGGGTGCGGATGCGCTGAGAAACAGCGGATTGACTCAGGCCGAGCACAGCGCCTGCGCGTTCAAAACCACCAGTCTCGATAACGGTGGCCAGGGCTTCCAGCAATTTATAATCAATCATAAGTAAAACTTATACATCATTATGAATATGAATTTAAAGTATATCTGCAAGCAGCTATTCTTGCGGCATCAAAAAAGGAGCTGAACGCAGTGCTTGAAAGTTACCTGACAGGTTTGATTGTCTCGGGCGGTCTTATTGTTGCTATTGGGGCGCAGAACGCCTACGTGCTGAGCCAGTCGATTCGCCGTGAGCATCACTGGTGGGCTGCCGGCTTGTGCATGGTAGCGGATGTGTCTCTTTTTACGCTGGGGATGTTCGGGGTGAGCGCTGCGCTGATGGCCATGCCGCAGGCACTGGAAATACTGCGTTGGCTGGGTGTGGTTTTTCTTGGGTGGCTGGCTGTTCAGGCATTTGTGCGAGCTGGCCGGGGCAGGGCTGCTCTTGAAACCGGCGACGTGTCGCGGCGTAGTTTGAAAGGTGTACTGTTTACGACGCTGGCGGTTACCTTACTGAATCCTCAGGTGTATCTCGATACCCTGCTATTGGTTCCGGCGGTGGGTGCACAGCAGGAAAACGCAACGACCTTTGTAGCGGGCGCTGGCAGTGCGTCTGTTTTGTGGTTTGGTTTACTCGCATGGGGTGGGTCTGCACTGGCACCTGTGCTGTCAAGCCCGTTGGCCTGGCGGTTTATCGACGGCATTATTGGCGCGATGATGGCCGCCATAGCGCTTCATCTGGCGTTCAATGGTGGCCTGTAGTATTAACAGAAAGCTTTAATCAAACCGCCTTGCGCCAGAGAACCGGTCCTTCCAGTAGTAACCGTTTAATTCCGACATGATCACGCCGGAAGATGTGGAGGCGTGGATAAAACGGTCGTCTCCCATATAAATCCCTGCATGCTGATCTTTCCCTGCGATTCTGAAGAACACGATATCGCCGGGCCTGACGTCTCGGGGGTGAACCACATCTCCGTAACGTAGCATTTGCGATGTTGTGCGCGGCAGTTGCTGTCCCAGGCCCTCACGAAAGGCCGTAGTGATAAATCCTGAGCAGTCGAAGCCGCGTGCTGTGGTGCCACCATACTGATAAGGCGTGCCCTCATAGCGTTCGAAAGCCTGCCACAGTTTTTCAGCCTTCTCCGAGCCCGGCGCCGATTCGGCGGGTGAGTACTGGTAGGAAGAGATGCCGGACTGGAGATTCTGATTGCTCGCGCAGCCACTCATTACAAGGGCCAGGCAAACCAGCATGAAGGCATATCTGAGAGACGGAAGCATGCAAAATCCTGAGCTGGTGGCCTTTCTTTTAACTGTATTACTGATTTGTCTCGATGTCAGGTTACGGTTTGTCAGATTTGTTATCCTTGCACCATGTTGAAAATATCCAATGCTGTTGAAATAGCTGACTGGGAGCTGGAGATTACCCAGATCCGGGCTCAGGGTGCGGGTGGCCAGAACGTCAATAAGGTGGCTTCGGCCGTGCACCTGCGCTTTGACATATTGAACTCCTCTTTACCCCCGTTCTACAAGGAGCGCCTGATGGCGCTTCAGGATCAGCGTATTAGCAAGGACGGCGTAATCGTGATCAAGGCCCAGTCGTTCCGCACCCTGGAATTGAATAAGGAGGATGCACTCGAGCGCCTGAAGGAGTTGATACAGGAAGCAGTTAAGGTGCAGAAGGCGCGTCGTGCTACTCGCCCTTCAAAATCTGCCCGGCGAAAGCGGGTTGACAGCAAAACGCAGAAAGGCAAAACCAAAGCCTTGCGTGGAAAAGTTCAGGTCTGAACGCCCTGTCGTTTGTGTTTGTCGGACTCGATCTCGCGAATAAATGCTTCGATATCAGCAAATGCCTCTTCAGCGGCCGGTAATGTCGGAGTGAAGATCTGCCAGACGTGAACCATGCCAGGCCAGGTGTGCAGGTCCACCCGTGACCCTTGATTTTTTGCCTTGGTGGCATACCGTCTGGCGTTGTCCAGAAGCATTTCCGAGTCACTGGCCTGAATCAGCGTTGGAGGCAGGTTGGAGAGGTTTCCCCGAAGCGGCGATGCAACAGGACTGGTGGGTGAAATGCGGAAGGCTGCAAGTGTTGCCCACCAGATTACCGGTAGCGGTATTTTCGACAGTCCGCCGAATATGGGGCCCAGCATTGCATCTGTTGCGATGTTATTGCGATTGCTCGGTGCGGTAAGTGTCAGGTCTGTAGAAGGTGAAAAGGCAAGGGCGCAGTCCGCCTGACGCAGACCGCTGTCCCGGATCCAGGCCAGAAGCCCAAGAGTATGGCTGCCACCGGCAGAATCTCCCGTTACCATAATAAATGTGGCTTTACTTATGCCGTCGGGGCCATTTTCCGCCACCCAGGTGTAGGCAATACGGCAATCGCGCACACCGTCCATAAACCTGTGTTCCGGCATCAGACGATAATCCACGGCAAATACAGCGGCATTGGCAATGTGGGATAAACGATCGGTGATGGCTCGATGGCTGCGCGGGCTGCCAGCTGCCCAGGCACCCCCGTGAATATAGAGAATCCGCCGCCGGGGGTCTGCGCCTGGAGCAATAACCCATTCGCCGTCCGGGCTGGTGCAGCGCCTGAATTCTGAGCGGAAATCCAGCCCATCGCTCAGAGTCTCCATGTGCTCTCGCATCGAGATCAGTCGTGCTTTTCCGCGAAGACCTTTGCCTGCCTTGCCCATGTCGCGAATACGTTCCAGAACCTTCTGATTTTCCGGGCTGGGGCCTGTCTCTCTCACGGGATAGGTTTCCTGATCCAGGTAAGACAAATCCTCTGTGCGAAACAGAAACAGGGTCAAGGCAACGATAAGTAAAACAACGGTGGCGATAATCCAGAACATGACTTGTCCGTATGCTGAGAGTTGGCCCTGATAGCGCAGGCACACTATGCTTGGGTATAAAGCATCGCAGATTTTTTCGATTTATGCCCCTCAATGTCACTAAAGGAGACGGGCGTTGCAAATTGCTTATAAGGCTGGAGACATCACTGAGGCACATATCGTTGCGGGCCTGCTGAACGCCCACAATATTGAAACCTATGTGGGTGGTCATTACCTGCAGGGTGCGATGGGCGAAATTGGCACAACCGGTTTCAGTAATGTTCACGTCGAGGATGAGGATCTGTACCAGGCGCGGCAGCTGGTAGCAGAGTATGAGGCCAGTGACCGTGCTGGACTGGTTGAGGACAGCGACGATGACAAGCCGGATTCGTATGCACGCTGGTTCCTGTTGGTTCTGGCTGTACTGGCGCTGGTCTGGCTAAATTTTTAACCAGCGCATGTTCAGTTTTGCCTAACGTTTAACGCTGCGCTGTCTTGGTTTTCCTGCTTTGGGGCGCTTTGACGGCTTCGTTTTTTTGCCTGCGGCGGGCCGGGGGCCAGATGTCCTGGGGCCGGGCCTGGCTTCTGCTCTGAGCCCTGTACCCTGCGGTTTAGGTGGGCGTTTGGGCTTGCTGGAAGCCTTCTTTCCTGCGGCTGAGGGGCCTTCCTGGGTGCCCTCGGAAGATGAATCACGAATCGCGTCAAACAGCACCGCCAGTTCTTTCTCCGTAAGGTCCCGCCATTGGCCTGTAGCCAGGCCTTTCAGGTTAATGTTCATAATACGGACGCGTTCAAGCCGGGTTACTTCATATCCGAAATATTCACTCATTCTGCGGATCTGGCGGTTCAGCCCCTGCACCAGGGTTATGCGAAATACAAAACGGCTCTCCTGCACCACCTTGCACTTTTTGGTCATGGTGCCGAGGATGGGAACCCCTCCAGCCATTCCCTGAATAAACGATTTGGTGATGGGTTTGTCGACGGTCACCACGTATTCTTTTTCATGGTTGTTGCCGGCGCGCAGAATTTTGTTGACCAGGTCGCCATTGCTGGTCATAAAAATCAGCCCTTGCGAATCTTTGTCCAGTCGCCCGATAGGGAAAATGCGCTCACTGTGGCCAACAAAACGCTGAATGTTGTATTTTTCCGCATCATCTGTCGTGCTGACGATACCAACAGGCTTGTTCAGGGCGATGAATACCAGATCTTCTTCGGCGCGGGGCTCAATAATCTGGCCGTTTACCCTGACAGTATCAGTGGGCAATACCTGGTCGCCTACAGCAGCTCGCTTGCCATTTATAAAGACATTGCCCTGCTCAATGTATCGGTCGGCTTCCCGGCGAGAGCACATGCCGCTTTCGCTGATGTATTTGTTGAGGCGGGTGGAGTGATTGCTGGTCATCGATTATCCGGTTGTGTGTCTGGGTGGGGGCATCATAACAGGCGGCTGGTGCTCCCGCAGCCTGCCGGTTGGCGCTTTGGTGTCGGGTCTGCCATTCTTTTGCGCTGGATACTATTCGTCAGGCTAAAGTTTACTACGAAGGAGGGCGCTTGCAGGAACCGACTGTGGTAATGGAAAAAGCACAGGAGCGCGGTGTCTGTGCCGGTTCTGCCTGCTCTGTATGCGGGGGAGGCCCGCTGGCCGGCTTTCGTGTGGTGGACGGGCGTGAATATCTACGTTGCCCGCACTGTGAAGCAACGATCATGGCTCAGGCAAGCTGGCTTGCACCGGATGAAGAGCGAGCGGTTTATGGCCTTCATCATAATGAACCGGGTGACCCAGGGTACCGGACTTTCCTCAACAAGCTTGCCCTGCCTTTGCTTGGTCTCATTGAGCCCGGTAGTTCAGGGCTCGATTTTGGCTGTGGGCCAGGCCCTGCACTGGCAGAGATGCTGCGAGAAGCAGGGATGGATGTGGCGCTTTATGACCCCTTTTTCTATCCGTCTAAGGCCGCGCTGAGTCGCCAGTACGATTTCATTACCTGTACAGAGGTGGTGGAACACCTGCACAACCCTGCAAAAGTGTTCAGCCAACTGGATGGTTTACTGAAGCCAGGGGCATGGCTCGGCGTAATGACGTGCTTTCAGACCTGTGATGACCGGTTTGATCACTGGCATTACCGGCGGGATCCAACCCATGTCGTGTTTTATCGCGAGGCGACCCTGGCTCTTGTGGGCAAGCGCCAGGGTTGGACGATGTCGGTCCCTCGCAAGGATGTAGTGATTTTTCGTAAACCCTTATAAGTCCGGGGGCCATATGCCCCCGGGTATGTATGGGGGCTATAGCCAGGTAAGGCCCACACTGATGATCACGCCTGTGATTATCAGCAACATAAGGCAGTACCCCATAATGTCTTTGGCTTTGAGCCCTGCAATAGCGAGTACCGGCAGTGCCCAGAAGGGTTGGAGCAGGTTGGTCCATGCATCTCCCCAGGCAACGGCCATGGCCACTCGTGGAATGCTGGCGCCAAGTTCCTGAGCCGCCGGTAACATAACCGGAGCCTGCACTGCCCACTGGCCGCCACCAGACGGCACAAAAATATTCACCAGGCCTGCGCTGATAAAACTCCAGAAAGGCAGACTTTCTGCTGTTGCTATGGATACAAAACCAGATGAAATGCTTGCTGCAAGGCCTGATGCTGTCATCACTCCCATGATCCCGGCATAGAAGGGGAACTGAATGACAATACCGGAACCACCTTTGACCGCTTCTTGCAGGCTGCCGAGAAGTCTTTTAGGTGTCTGGTGCAGAATGATCGCCAGAAACAGGAACATGAAATTTACAATGTTAAGGTTCAGGCCGCCGCCTTCCATAAAATACTGAAAAATAAATGCCAGACCACTGAATCCAACAAGCCAGGCCAGTGTTCTGCTGTTTTCAAGATGGTCAGCAGGGCGGTTGATAGAAACGCTGGTGTCAGGTTCGTCATCAAGTATTGCAGGGTCCACATAGATGCTGTCTTCTTCTGAGGGCAGCATCATGCGATTAACCAAAGGAACAACAACAAACAGCGCCACAATGATCGCAAGGTTGAAAAACGCAAAAATGGTTTCACCGGTACCAATAACGCCGATCACGTCTGCGGTAAAGTGCCCGTCTGTTGCGATAACCAGGGGGATTGAGCCGGCAAGCCCTCCATGCCATACGATAAAGCCGGAGTACGCGCTGGCAATCAGCAATGGGTAATGAACCCTGATTTGTCTGGCGAGAGCTTTGGCGAAGAGAGCGCCGACGACCAGGCCAAAGCCCCAGTTAATCCAGCTCGCGATAAGTGCAACGAAGGTAACCAGTACAATGGCCTGGCCCGGTGTGCTTGCAAGCGCAGCAACCCGGTTCAGTATTCCCCGTACGAACGGCGTGCTGGCCAACATGAATCCGGTGACCAGAACAAGTAGCATCTGCATCGAGAAGGTCAGAAGACTCCAGAAACCATTCCCCCACATTTCGATCACAGCCATTGGGCTGTGACCTTCAAACACCATGGCGGCGATGAAAGCGAAGAGCGATAGAATCAGTACAAAAATATAGGGATCCGGCAGGTACTTGTCGACCAGTTTGACCATGGGCCGGGCAGCTCTGTCTAGCATTGGGTAGCTCCTTAATTTTTATTGGATTTTGCATACAGCAGCTTAGGTGTTTGCCAGAAAAATGCCAAACCCTGTGGAGTAAGCAACAGGTGAAGGGGAGCTTCGGGGAAAATGGTATCGGTTGTCAGTGCGGCGGGGATTTCAGCGTTTCAGAATGTTGAAAGCCCGGTTGCTTCCATCAGGCGATAACGCCAGTAACGCAGGGTCGAATCGTCGGCCCAGTGTTCATAGGGGAGGCTCATGACCGGATCGCTCTCGGGCCCAGACTGCCACTGTTGTTCGAAAAAGTCAGTGGCCTTTATGGCTACAGCAGAATCCGGGGGAATGGAGATCCAGACATCGGTTTCCAGGTTCAGATCATCAAGATTGCGCCGGGTAAAATTGGCTGACCCCAGGAGCAGCTCGGTCTGGCTATCTGGCTGACGCAGAATCAGCAGTTTGCTGTGGCATTGTTCTCCAACAGTATTGCACCAGCGGACAGGGATGCCGGCTTTATGTAGCTCCAGGGCAACCTGACGGTTGGGAATGCCGCTTTTCTGGTGGCCGAAGGCTTCATTATTAGCGTCGAGAAGTATACGCAGGTTGGCGCCACGTTCATGGGCGTCGAGTAGGGCGGTAACAATTTTACGGTGCGACAGGTAGAAAAATGCAAGGTCCAGGTGGCTTCCGCTCCGGGCTCCGGAAATCATCTGCAGGGCCGAATCCAGAATGGCTGATTCAGTTTTTACCGCAACCCGGCCATCAGCACTCGGGTCCACTGTCTGGTTGGTGCCCGCCTCACTGATCAGTCTGTCCAGCCCGGGGCTGGCCTGGCCCGACATGGTCAGAACCGCCTGTTCGCTTTTCAGAATATCGGTTACCGCCGGGCCGGTGAAGCTGATGGCTGTGTTGCTGTGCCGGCTGCTGCCATCGTGAGGGTTGGCTGAAGTTACGAGGGCGCGCAGGTTGTCACCTTCGTCGGCCACCAGGACTTTACGATGATTGGCTTTGAAGTTGGGTAGTGCAAGGTAGCTGCGGATGGTGACAGGCTGTGTTCCCAGTGCGTTTGGCAGCCAGCCAGCTTCGGGGTCATTGCCAAACCACTGGCAGCAGAGTCTCCATATTGCAGACCAGGCTGGATTGCTGTCCCGTAGCGGTAGCAGGTTGGTTTCTGTTACCGGGATGCCTGCCTCGCGGAGCGCCTGAAACCACGGCGAAACCGAGCCTCCATAAAGGGTATTCAGCGGATCAGATATCACCACAATTTCCAGCTCAGGCTGTTCAGCCTTTCGCCTGATCAGTGCTTCGGTAAGCTGTTCTGACAGATGCCTGTGTTCCACGCCTTCGGGCCGGCTACTATTGAACAGGAACATGTCGACCAGAATGAAGGATCTGGCCTGGCCGATAAGGCGCAGTATTTCATCGAAAATTTCATGATCGCGGGTTTCTGAGCCATCCTTGTAGTGATATGTCGTATCTGCCAGCAGTGTCGCATTGCTCAGAGGGAATGCGTCGCCGTTGTGACTGATACCGGGAGGCAGGGCTTTGTGGCTGTGATAAAAACCCACACCAGTCAGTATCAGAACAATTATTGCGAGCACTGTCTTCAGAGTCATAAATCGCCCGGTGATGTTCTAGCCTGATTTGTTTTCTGTAACGAAAGCAGAAAAGCGCTCAAGTAACCCGGATGCCTCCGGGGCACCGGTAACCGCGTCGATCATGGCTTGCGAGTCTAACCCTTCGAGTTCCAGTTCCGGTGCCTGCACGCCCAGATAGGCTCTCATGATCCCTTCGGAAAATTCGGGATGGAACTGCACACCCCAGGCACACTTGCCAATCCGAAATGCCTGGTGCGGTTCAAATTCGTTGCGGCCAAGCAGGGTGGCATTCGGTGGCAGGCGCAATACGGACTGTTTATGGGTGAGATGCGCACGGAAGCTGTCTGGCATGCCCCGGAATAACGGATCATTCCGGGCGCTGGCCAGCAGCTCAACGCGCTTTGTGCCACTCTCCCGGCCGCCCGGGTGATAGCCCACATCTCCGCCCAAGGCGTGTGCCAGAAGCTGGTGTCCGTAACATACGCCGAGCAAAGGGACGGCTTTGTCCACAGCCTGCGCCAGCCATTCTGCGGCTTTTTCGCTCCAGGGTTCACGATCGCTGACCATGGCGGGGGAGCCTGTTATGACAATGCCATCCCAGGCAGCAGGGTCTCCCGGGAGCTCTCCGGCTTCGGTATTGACCACGGTAAGGTCCAGCGACTTTGACAGCCCGCGTACGAACCATTCGTCGAAATCACCGAACTTCTCCTTGATGCCGGGATAAGTGCTGCCGGTTTTAAGGATCACTACTCCAGGATTTTGCTGGCTCACTGCTCTGGCAATTCCGCGTTGTGGAAGATGTTCTGCACGTCGTCCAGTTCGTTCAGCATGTCGCAAAACTTCTCGAACATGGGGATATCATCGCCTTCCACAGGGGTTGTGGTTTTGGGCAGGAACTGGATTTCATCCACTTCGAAATCAATGTCGGCAAAGGCATCTGTCAATGCCTGGCGAGCTTTGGCGTATTCTGTGTTTGGCGTAAATACTGTGATCTGGCCGTCTTCGTTTTCGATGTCAGTCACATCGACATCGGCTTCCATCAGGGCTTCAAGTACGGCGTCTTCGTCTTCACCTTTGAACACAAAAATTGCACTGTGATCAAACATGTGTGCAACGGTACCTGGCGTGCCGATTTTGCTTTTGGTCTTGGTAAAGGCCAGGCGGACATCACCGAAAGTACGGTTGGGGTTATCGGTCAGGCAGTCCACGATCACCATGCAGTTGCCAGGGCCGTAGCCTTCGTAGCGAGCGGGCGAGTAGTCCTCGGTAGCGCCGCCACGGGCTTTTTCTATGGCTTTTTCGATAACGTGAGAAGGTACCTGATCTTTTTTGGCGCGTTCAATCAGGCCTCTCAGTGACAGGTTGCCATCAGTGTCTGTTCCGCCGGACTTGGCGCTCATATAGATTTCGCGCCCGTACTTGCTGTAGACCTTGGTTTTGGCTGCGGCCGTCTTGGCCATGGATTCTTTGCGGTTCTGGTAGGCTCTGCCCATTTTTGCGCTGCCTCATGCTTGCTGGAGAAAGGGCTGGATTTTACGCAAGAATAGCCGTTTGGGACAGGCCTATTTGGTTTGCCTGTCCCACGGGCTCTCAGATGTAGTCTGCGGGAGGGCGGTAATTGTCCTGTGTCACCAGGTCAATACCGCATTCTGTGCTGCTGACCCACTCAAGAAAATGGTCCACCATCGCGGGGCCTTCGAAGCGCTTTCCGTGCTGGGGTACAATCATTTCAACATCCATTTGCCGGATCATGTTGGCCCACAGTCTGCACACTTTGTTTGATGCAATGTAGCGTCTATGGAACCCCTTCATGTAAGGAATGTGCCGGTCAAAATCTTTAACTGGCATATGATCATCTTCAGCCCCAATGGACGCGCCAAGATCTCCCGAAAACAGGATTTTCGAAACCGGATCGTAGAACTGCAGATTCCCTACCGAGTGCATGAAGTGAGCGGGAAGGCACTGAAGGTAGGAGTCGCCGAACTTTACCTTGGCACCTGCATCCGGAATGCTGACGATGCGGTCGTACACGCTGCCGGTGAGCTGGGAAGTAACGTAACTGGAAACCAGATGTGGAAGGAATCTGGCCCACAGCCTGGAGGTTACGATTTTCGCGCTGGTGTGCACTATCCAGCGATCAATAGCACCGATGATGTCCGGGTCCTGATGCGATGCAAAGACATAGTCCATATCCCGGAGGTTCATGAACTTGGATGCAGCCACAGCGAGCGGGGTATAGGTGAGGTCGCCGCCCGGATCAATCAAAGCTTCATGTTTGCCGTCAACCACCAGAAACTGATTGGACTGGACACCTTCGCCGGTGACCAGAGAATCGAACATCAGACATTTATGGTGCCCGTTATCAAACAGCACAATTGGCTTGTTTGCCATTTTGATCTCCGCAGAATGAGTGCCAGCTGAAATGGCCGGATAATGCAAGTTGAGCGGAGGGTATAAAATTGACAGGTCGCAGCAATTGCCTCAGGTCAATTATCTGATATCCATCAAGTAACATTTTGTTTCGTTCAGCGATCCGGGCTAGGCCATTTTTGGTACTTGCCTGATTCCCCGGCGAATAGCCTGCTCCAGAGCTATGCTTACCAATTTCCCTGTGAACGGCACAATATCGTCAAATGAAATGCGATAGCGCACGCGAGTATGTCCTTCGGGGGTTTCCTCAAAGCGGATACGGCCCAGGTGGTTGCGGATCGGGCTGAAGCTGATGATGGTGTACTCGATCAACGAGTCAGGTTCGAAACTGGTTATGGTTTCCTCAAGGCCAATGGGGCCTATGCCCAGTTTACGCACAGAGCCGAGGCCGTTGGGATCTGCCTGATTGCTTTCCTTTATCCGTTTTGTCGGGGCCCCGAGGAGTTTTCCGAAACTCTGATGGTCGGCGAACAGAGCAAAAACTCTGCTACGGGGCAGGTCAAAGGTTTCGGTGATCTCAAAACTGTGGGTGGCCATCAGGATGCTCTTGTTGTTGTCGTTCCTGCCAAGACTAGCTGTTAAATCTTTCCAGCAAAAGTCGCGGTTGGCGGCAGGTCAGCGCCAGGCTAGTGTCTCGACGTGTGCCGGTAGTCCCTCGGTGACTGTCCCATGACTTTCTTGAACAGGCGCGAGAAATAGTAGGCGTCGTCATAGCCAAGGCGGTGGCTGATTTCTGTGAAACTCAGGCTGGTAGCATCCAGCATCTGACAAGCTCTTTCTATTTTCAGGTGAAGGAAATGCCGGATAGGGGACGTGCCTGTCTGTTCTTTATAGCGTGTAGCAAAGTGAGTAGGTGTCAGTCCTGCAAGGTCGGCCAGCTGTTCCAGGGTTATGCGCTCATCCAGGTGTTCGCGCATGTAGTTGTTGATGGTGTCCAGTTCGGCCTGGCCTTCGTGACTGGTTTCATCGACGCTTATGGGAACGGCTGTCATAAGCTGTCGCAAACGATTGGCCGCGTGGATCAGGCCGTGGGCCCGAAAGCCGGTCTGGCGGACGGAGAGCAGGCCATTAAAGTCCACCAGCAGCCTGGGTTGCCGGCCCAGATGGCGGATCGGGGTGGAATCATCAAATCCCATATATTTGTGAAACTCACTCGCCAATGGCCCTGTGTAATGTACCCAGTGAATAGTCCAGGGGTTCTCCGGGTCGGCGGTGTAACGGTGGTTGGCCCCGGCGGGCAATAGCAGCAGATCCCCGGCTTCTATCGTATGAGGCTCGCCCTTCACGTTCAGAAAAGCTTTTCCTTCTGTGCAGTAAATCAAAAGATTGTCGCGATGATGTTCCCTGTGCATGTGGTGGCCCGTCGCCCGGCGGTAATGGCCGAAAGCCAGTGGGTACAGGTCCCGGGTAAGAGAATGTTCAGACAAAAGCCTGATGATCGGGGCTGGTACCACATAACGGATGCTGTCTTTTGGCACTGGCCACTGAGAGGTCTGTATCATATTTATCGCTGTTGTTGATTTTCTGGCAATCGAAAGATAGTCCATCAAGTGCGAAATTTAGTCAATCTTCAAGTAGTGGGGGGCGTGCTATTGTCTTTCCACACATTGCTAAAGCCGCGGCGCTTTGGCCCGTCTCTCGCACAACAACAAACAGGGATATTGAGATGAAAAACGTTCCACTGTACTTGGCCGGTGAATTTGTTCAAAGCCAGACCAGCGAATGGATTGATGTCACCAATCCTGCCACCAACGAAGTGATCGCCCGGGCGCCAGCTACCACAGACGCCGAAATGCGTAAGGCTATTGATACCGCCGGTGAAGTGTTCAAAACCTGGAAAGAAGTTTCGGTTTCCGAACGTGCCCGTGTGATGCTGCGTTATCAGGCGCTGCTTAAAGCCCATCATGACGAAATTGCTGAAATCCTGTCCCAGGAAACCGGTAAAACCTTCGATGATGCCAAAGGCGATGTATGGCGTGGTATTGAGGTAGTAGAGCACGCAGCCAACGTAGCCTCCATGATGATGGGCGAGACCGTTGAAAACGTAGCGCGGGAGGTGGATACCCACTCCTGGATTCAGCCGCTTGGTGTCTGTGCCGGTATTACCCCGTTTAACTTCCCGGCGATGATTCCTTTGTGGATGTTCCCCATGGCGATTGCCTGCGGTAATACCTTTATCCTGAAGCCGTCCGAGCAGGATCCGCTCACCCCGATGCGCCTTGCGGAGCTGTTTGAGGAAGCTGGCGCGCCCAAGGGCGTGTTACAGGTAGTACATGGTGGTAAGGCGCAGGTTGATGTACTGCTCTCTGATCCGGCTATTAAAGCCGTGTCCTTTGTAGGCTCCGTGCCGGTTGGCCGTTATATCTACGAGACCGGCACGAAGAACATGAAGCGTGTTCAGAGCTTTGCCGGTGCCAAGAACCACATGGTCATCATGCCTGATGCCGACAAGCAGCAGGTAATCAATGCACTTGTAGGTGCGTCGGTAGGTGCTGCTGGCCAGCGTTGCATGGCTATTTCGGTGGCTGTATTTGTAGGTGAGGCTCAGGCCTGGATTCCGGAACTGAAAGAAGCCATGGCGAAAGTCCGCCCGGGTGCCTGGAACGATTCCGGCGCAAGCTATGGCCCGGTGATCTCTGCCAAAGCCAAGGACCGTGTTGAATCTCTTATTGCCACCGGCGAAGCCCAGGGTGCCAAGTTACTTCTGGATGGCCGCGGCTGCACAGTAGATGGCTTACCCGATGGCCACTGGGTTGGTCCTACCCTTTTCTCCGGGGTAACTACCGAGATGGACATCTACAACGAAGAAATTTTTGGCCCTGTGCTTGCCTGTATGGAAGAGGATAGCCTGGGCGATGCTATCGCCCTGATCAACAACAGCCCATACGGCAACGGTGTATCCATTTTCACCAGCTCCGGTGGTGCTGCCCGTCGTTTCCAGCATGAAATCGAAGTAGGTCAGGTTGGCGTGAATATCCCCATTCCTGTGCCTCTGCCGTTCTTCTCGTTCACCGGTTGGAAGGGTTCCTTCTACGGTGATCAGCATGCATACGGCAAGCAGGCGGTACGTTTCTACACTGAGACGAAAACGGTTACTTCTCGCTGGTTCTCCAGTGAAGCGTCTACAGAAGCGAACTTCTCTATCCAGCTGCGTTAATTGCGTTGACGGTGGGATTGTTTGGGCCGGAACCTGTTTCCGGCCCCTTTTTCATCCTGCGTGACCCAAGACTCTTTAATCTGGAGCCTGACGATGGACTTTAATCTGACTGAAGACCAGCTGGCGTTTCGTGAAGCTGCCCGGGCCTTTGCCGTGAAATCCATGGAGCCTCATGCGTCCAGGTGGGACGACGAGCATATTTTCCCGGTAGATGTTTTGAAAGAAGCTGGTGAAATGGGCTTTATGGGAATCTATACACCGGAAGCTCTCGGCGGCATGGGCCTTTCCCGGCTGGATACGTCTGTTATTGTGGAAGAGCTTGCGGCTGCCTGCCCTTCAACGGCAGCGTTTATAACTATTCACAACATGGCGACCTGGATGGTTGCCAGTTTTGCGTCTGATGATCTCAAACAGGACGTTGTGCCGAAGCTGGCCAGTGGTGAATGGCTTGCTTCGTACTGCCTGACGGAGCCGGGTGCGGGATCTGATGCCGCCAGCCTGAGAACCAAAGCGGTTCGTGATGGCGACAGCTATGTGATCAACGGCAGCAAAGTTTTTATCTCCGGAGCGGGAAGCACCGATATCCTCGTGCTCATGGCGCGTACTGGCGCGGCAGATTCCGGTGCCAAAGGTATTTCCACATTTGTGATTCCTGCGAATGCTGAAGGTATTTCCTACGGCAAGAACGAAGAAAAAATGGGTTGGCACAGCCAGCCTACCAGAATGATAAATCTTGAGAATGTCCGCATTCCTGTAACCAACCGGGTAGGTGAAGAGGGTGACGGCTTTGCCATTGCCATGAAAGGCCTTGATGGTGGCCGTCTCAATATTGCCACCTGTTCTCTGGGTGGTGCACAAGCTGCACTGCTGCGGGCCCGCAACTATATGCATGAGCGTGAACAGTTCGGTAAGCCCCTGGCCGCGTTCCAGGCTTTGCAGTTCAAACTGGCGGATATGGCGACCAATCTGGTAGCTGCCCGGCAGATGGTGCGCCTGGGAGCTTTCAAGCTGGATAAGGGTGATACCGAAGCTACGCTGCACTGTGCCATGGCCAAGCGTTTCGCAACCGATGCCTGCTTCGAGGTAGTGAATGATGCCCTGCAGCTTCACGGTGGCTATGGTTATATCCGGGAATACCCTCTGGAGCGTTATCTGCGTGACCTGCGCGTGCACCAGATTCTGGAGGGTACCAATGAAATCATGCGCCTGATTGTTGCTCGTCGCATACTGGATAACGGTGTGGCTGAGGCCATTCAATAAACCGCAAAAATAACAGGAGAAAGAGATGAGCGATCTGATTCAGCTCGAAAAACGCGGCCACATTGCGGTACTGACTATCAATAATCCGCCGGCCAACACCTGGACAGCGGACTCCCTGCCGGCTCTGACAAAAATCGTCCGGGAACTCAACGAAGACACCAGCATTTTTGCTCTGGTTCTGACCGGGCAGGGCGAGAAATTTTTCTCCGCCGGCGCAGACCTTAAAACCTTTGCCGATGGCGATAAAGCCCGGGCCAACGAGATGGCTCAGCTCTTCGGCGATGCTTTCGCTGCGCTGACTGCATTCCGGGGTGTCTCCATTGCTGCAGTGAATGGTTATGCAATGGGTGGTGGTCTCGAATGTGCGATGGCCTGCGACATCCGTATTGCTGAAGAACATGCTCAGATGGCATTGCCAGAAGCCTCTGTTGGCCTTCTGCCTTGCGCTGGTGGTACCCAGAACCTGCCCTGGCTGGTGGGTGAGGGGTGGGCCAAACGCATGATCCTGTGTGGAGAGCGGGTCAAGGCCGATAAGGCACTGCAGATTGGTCTTGTGGAAGAGGTTGTTCCCAGCGGTAAAGGGTTGGAAAAAGCACTGGAGCTGGCGGAAATGGCCTGCAAGCAAAGCCCATCGTCCATTGCCCGCTGTAAAACTCTGGTGATGAGTGCTCGCGACGGTCGCAGTCACAGCGATGCCTGGCGCATGGAGCGTGAGCTGTTTGTTGAGTTGTTCTCAACAGAAGACCAGAGAGAGGGTGTGAATGCGTTTCTCGAAAAACGTAAACCGGAATGGAAAAACCGCTAAAACCCTCGGGCATGCAGGTTCAAGGATTTTTTTATGAGTAATCAACCGATTGTTTTTGAAGAGTGGACGGCTGCTGACGGCGCATTGATTGCTGTAGCCCGGCTGAACACCCCCAAAGCACTCAACTCGCTCTCCCTTGAGATGATTCGGATGCTTACCCCCAAGCTCAAAAGCTGGGCTGGTGACGACCGGATTCGTGCCGTCTGGATCGAGGCAGAAGGCGACAAAGCGTTCTGTGCCGGTGGTGATATCGTTGCTCTGTACCGGAGCATGACAGAACCACAGAGTGGAGGTGGCACGAGTGAAGGTGCAGCTTTCTTCACTGAAGAATACGAGATGGACTATCTCATCCACTCGTTTCCCAAGCCGGTTGTGTGCTGGGGCCACGGCATCGTTATGGGTGGTGGCATTGGTATTATGGCTGGCGCCTCGCATCGGATTGTTACTGAAACCTCCATGCTGGCGATGCCAGAGAGCAGTATTGGTCTGTACCCGGATGTCGCCGCTGGCTGGTTTCTGAATCGTGCTCCCGGACGCACAGGGCTGTTTCTGGGGTTGACCGGTGCGCGTATGAACGCAGCTGATGCGATGTTTGTGGGTCTTGCCGATCGCTTTGTCAGACATGAACTGAAAGCGGCCGTAGTCGCTGACCTGACGGCCCGCAACTGGCAGGGCGAGGACGCTTTTGCCGTAGTGGGTAGTGTGCTCAGGCAGCATGAGAATCAAAGTGCAGATACCCTGCCAGAATCTCCGGTAAGGGTTCATTTTGATGAGATCAACCGTGTAACTGATGCCGACAGCCTGGTGGATATAGTTACGCAGATGACGGAGCTGACGAGTGGCGATGGCTGGCTGGCCAAAGCAACCCGTGCTTTGAAAACAGCCTCGCCAACGTCTCTGGCCTTGTGTTGGCAGCACCTGCGTAACTGCCGCCAGGACAGCCTCCGTGAGGTTCTCGCCAAAGAGCTCACGCTTTCGCGCAACTGTCTGGATAAGGGTGAGTTTGCAGAAGGTGTGCGTGCGCTTCTGATTGATAAAGACAAACAGCCCAGGTGGCGTTACGCATCCTTGGCAGAAATGGACAGCGAGTGGATCGACAGTTTTTTTGAAAATTAGCCAAAAGGCCGGCAGTTGAGTAGCTCCGGCCTGATTCAACCGAATACAAAAACAAGGGGATGATTATGGCAACGATTACTTTTATTGGTCTGGGTAACATGGGCGGCCCCATGGCCAGCAATCTCGTAAAAGCAGGGCATGAGGTTACCGTATTTGATCTGTCAAAAGATGCGGTAGCAGCTCTGGTCGCCGAGGGTGCAAAAACAGCATCTACGGCTCATGAGGCTGCCAAAGGTGCGGAGTGTGTTATCACGATGCTGCCTGCAGGCAAGCATGTTGAAGCTGTGTATCTGGGTGATGATGGGCTGCTGGCTAACCTGCCTGCGGGCACTCTGGTGATTGATTCGTCCACCATTGCACCGGAAACGGCCCGTGGCGTGGCAGACAAAGCCGAGGCTAGCAATATTCTGTTTCTTGATGCTCCGGTCTCCGGCGGTGTAGGTGGTGCGAAAGCCGGCACGCTGAGTTTTATATGTGGTGGCGATGAAAGCACCTTCAATAAAGCCAAACCGATTCTGGAATCCATGGGCAAGAACATTTTCCTTGCCGGCGGGCACGGTGCGGGGCAGGTTGCCAAAATCTGCAACAACATGCTGCTGGCTATCCTGATGGCCGGCACCAGTGAAGCGCTGGCTCTGGGGGTGAAGAACGGACTGGATCCGGCGGTTCTCTCGGAAGTCATGAAGCAGAGCTCTGGCGGCAACTGGGCATTGAATGTATACAATCCCTGGCCGGGTGTGATGGAAGCGGCGCCTGCATCACGGGGATACGAGGGTGGCTTCCTGGTCGACCTGATGAACAAGGATCTTGGTCTGGCGTTTGATAATGCCGTCAGGAATCATGCCGCAATTCCTATGGGATCTCTGGCCCGAAATCTGTTTGAGCTTCACGCCGGACAGGGTAACGGAGCACTGGACTTCTCCAGCATCCAGCGCCTTTACAAGCCTGAATGATCTCTGCCGGGGCACGGCTCCCGTGCCCCGCTCTTTCTCTCCAGACCTGGAAGGGTCCCCTGCTTTCTGAATCCTTGCCATCCTGCTTTATAACTATTGAGCAAGATAACTATGAGGAGGACAATGAATCATCTCATTGTTGAACCGGTCGCGCCAGATAATCTGGCCGGTTCCTGATTCAGGTTGCAGGCCTATCTACTCATGCTGACAAATACTTTTGTACTTTATTTATCGACGGTGTTGATCTGGGGATCGACATTTATTGCCATACCTCTGCAGTTGGGTGAGGTTCCCGGTGATGTGTCCATTGCCTACAGGTTCGGACTGGCCGCACTGGTGCTCATGTTCTGGTGCCGCATGACCCGGCGTAATATGGTCTTTGGTTTCCGGCAGCATCTCTGGATGGCTGGTCAGGGTCTGATGCTGTTCGGTTTCAACTACATGCTGGTTTATCAGGCATCTGCAGATATCACCAGTGGATTGATTGCCGTGGTGTTCTCCACAATCATTGTGATGAATATTGTAAATGGCGCTTTGTTTTTCGGTAATCGTGTTCCCCGTGCAGTGATTGCCGGGGCGGCTTTGGGGCTGGTAGGTATCTGTCTGGTATTCCTGCCGGAGGTCCGTGCTCTGGATGCAGACGGCGCCACCTTGCATGCCATTATCCTGAGCCTGGTGGGTACATTTATCACCTCATTTGGCAATATGATTTCCGCTCGTAATCAGTCATCAAAACTACCTGTCATGCAAAGCAACGCCTATGGTATGGCTTATGGTGCGCTTGTGCTGGCGCTCATTGCCTGGGGGCGGGGGGAGTCATTTGTATTCGAGACGAGCTGGACCTACACGGGGTCTCTGGTTTACCTGGCTCTGGTCGGTTCAGTGCTGGGGTTCGGGAGTTTTCTGACTCTGCTGGGGCGCATAGGGCCTGAACGTGCGGCCTATTGTATGGTTCTCTTTCCGATTGTGGCACTTGCGCTTTCAACCGTGTTCGAAAACTACCATTGGACGCCTGAGGCGATGGCTGGTGTTTCGCTGGTACTTGCGGGAAATCTGTTGGTGATTGTTCCCAAACAGCAGTTTTTGCGTATAGTGCGGATATTTCGCCCGGCTATAGTGCGCCAAACTCTGAAAAAATAGGCAGTCTCGCAATGGAAATTAACGTCAATTATCTCGACAACCTCCGTATTGAAGCCAAGTTTGACGACTTCTCGGTGATTGCGGACCAGCCCGTCCGGTACAAGGGCGACGGCTCGGCGCCCGGTCCTTTCGACTATTTTCTGGCGTCCTCTGCTCTGTGTGCGGCCTATTTTGTGCGGGTTTATTGCATCGCCCGCAATATTCCCACCGACAATATCCGGCTGTCGCAGAACAACATTGTTGACCCTGAAAACCGTTACAACCAGATTTTTAAAATTCAGGTCGAGTTGCCAGAAGACATTTCTGATAAAGACCGCCAGGGCATTGTGCGTTCAATTGACCGTTGTACGGTCAAAAAAGTTGTGCAAACTGGCCCGGACTTTCAGATTGAAGTAGTGGACAACCTGGATGAAGACGCCCAGGCCCTGCTGATGACCAGGCCCGAGGGTGAGGCCAGCACCTATATCCTGGGTAAAGACCTTCCGCTGGAGCAAACCATTGCGAACATGACCGCCATTCTGGCGGATCTGGGCATGAAGATTGAAATTGCATCCTGGCGCAATATCGTGCCACATGTCTGGTCGCTGCATATTCGCGATGCTGCGTCACCCATGTGTTTTACCAATGGCAAAGGGGCGACGAAAGAAAGCGCCCTGTGTTCTGCCTTGGGCGAGTTCATCGAACGACTGAACTGCAACTTTTTCTACAATGATCAGTTCTTTGGTGAGGAAATTGCCAATAGTGAGTTCGTCCACTACCCGAGGGAACGATGGTTCAAACCAGGGCCCGATGACGAGTTGCCTGAAGAGATTCTGGATGATCACTGCCTGGCGATCTATAACCCGGAAGGTGAGCTCTGCGGTTCCAACCTGATCGATACCAACTCCGGTAATGTGGAGCGTGGTATCTGTTCCTTGCCGTTTGTACGCCACTCTGACGGCGAAGAGGTGTATTTTCCGTCGAATCTGATTGAAAACCTGTTTCTTAGCAACGGTATGAGTGCTGGTAACACGCTTCATGAAGCGCAGGTTCAGTGTCTGTCGGAAATCTTTGAGCGAGCGGTTAAAAAACAGATCATTCAGGAAGAAATTGCATTACCTGACGTGCCTTTGCACGTGCTGGAAAAATACCCAAGCATTCTTGAGGGTATTCAGGCACTAGAGGCTCAGGGGTATCCCGTGCTTGTCAAAGATGCCTCTCTGGGGGGGCAGTTCCCGGTGGCCTGCGTTACCTTGATGAACCCGAAAACCTGCGGAGTTTTTGCTTCTTTTGGCGCGCACCCGACTCTGGAAGTGGCGCTCGAACGCAGCCTGACGGAGCTGATGCAGGGCCGCAGTTTTGAGGGTCTGAACGATTTGCCACCACCGACGTTCAACAGTCTGGCGGTCTCCGAGCCCAACAATTACGTTGAGCACTTCATTGATTCCAGTGGGGTTGTTTCCTGGCGCTTTTTCAGTGCAAAGCCCGATTATGAATTTAACGAGTGGGACTTTTCGGGCACCAACGAAGAGGAAGCGGCCTGCCTGTTCAATATTCTCAAAGACATGGGCAAGGAAGTTTACACGGCAGTCTTTGATGACCTGGGCGCGCCGGTTTGTCGCATACTGGTGCCGGGCTATTCTGAAGTCTACGAGGTAGAAGATCTGATCTGGGATAATACCAACAAGTCCCTGGATTACCGTGAAGATATTCTCAACCTTCACTCGCTCAGCGATGAGCAGCTGGGCGCATTGGTGGAGCGGCTGGAGGAGAGTCAGATCGATGAGCACATGGATATCATTACCCTGATCGGTATCGAATTCGATGAAAACACCGTGTGGGGTCAGCTCACGATTCTCGAGCTCAAGCTGCTGATCAATCTGGCTCTGCAGGAACACGAAGAAGCCCTTGAGCGAGTAGAAGCCTTCATACAGTTCAATGACAACACGGTTGAGCGTGGGCTGTTTTATCGGGCGTTGAATGCCGTGCTGGAAATCACACTGGATGATGAACTTGAGCTGAGTGATTACCTGTTTAATCTCCGTCGCATGTTTGGCGATGAGATTATGGACGCAGCTGTTGGTTCAGTAGATGGCAGCGTGCGCTTCTATGGCCTTACTCCGACAAACATGCAGCTGGAAGGCCTGGACAAGCACCTGCGGCTGATTGAAAGCTACAAGAAACTCCATGCTGCGCGTGCAGTCAGAGCTCGACATGGGAACGGCTAACCCCGCTATGTGGCGGGGTGTTAAAACGATATGTGACACGATTTTGGGCAAAATGATATGAATTTCCCTCTTGTTACATCGGACTGGTTGGCAGATAACCTGGCCAGAAAAGACCTCATTCTCCTTGATGCCAGCATGGTGAATGTGATCGGCAGAGAGCCCATTGTATATGACCGGCCAGAGTTTATTCCGGGGGCCATAAAGTTCGATCTGGAGGGGGATTTCTGTAACCTCAGTTCCCCGATGGCCCACGCTTTTCCATCGGAAGAGCAGTTTGAGCGGGAGGCCAGGAAGCTTGGGATAAACGCCGACAGTACAGTCATTATTTATGATAATCAGGGTGTTTATTCCTCGCCAAGAGCCTGGTGGATGTTTCAGGCGATGGGGCATGAAAACACATTTGTTCTGGATGGTGGCTTGCCCAAATGGCTTGCGGAAAAGAAAACGACTGTTCCCAGCCTTGCGAAGGAGCCGACTGAGCCAGGAAATATCAAAGGTGTGTTTCATTCAGACAGGGTGTGTGATTCCAGCTACCTTCTGAAAGAGTTGGAAGCAGGCTCAGTAGCTGTCTTTGATGCGCGCTCCTCCGGGCGCTTTTTCGGAACAGCTCCAGAGCCAAGAGAGGGTGTTCGCAGCGGGCATATTCCAGGGTCACGGAACCTGCCGTTCTCTCTGGTTCTGGATGACTGCACATTCAAAAGTGCAGAGCAGTTAAAAACGATCTTTGTGCGAACCTTGCCAGCAGACAGTGAACGAACTGTATTTTCCTGCGGCTCAGGCATAACCGCCTGTATTATATTGATGGCTGCAGTTATGGCAGGCTACAAAAATAATGTACTGTACGACGGCTCCTGGGCTGACTGGGGGAGTAATCTGTCATTGCCGGTTGCCACATCAGAGTGACCCGGCTTTACATACTTTTCTGAACAGCTCGTTTAAAACTATGTACAGTAGCGAATGATGATAGATGCGATAACCGTTCCAGACCCCAGTATTAGTTGTACAAGTTGCCAGGCATGCTGCTGTCGTCTCGAAGTGATGCTGATCACGGAGACAGGTGTGCCGGAAAGGTTTATTGAGACGGATCACTGGGGTGGTCGAACCATGGCGCGTTCAGACGACGGTTGGTGTGCAGCGCTGGACCGCAACACCATGTCATGTTCGATTTATGAGAAGCGCCCGTTGATCTGCCGGGAGTTCGAAATGGGCGGCTACGAGTGTAAAATCGAACGCGGCTCTGATGCTCCGGTAGTGTAAAGTGCCGGCCTGTCGCAGGCCGGTTATTGTTCTTTGTCCTGGGCGAACTTCACCCGGATTTTGTTTTTACTGATGCGGGCGTCGTTCAAGCGCGCCTTGGCCATCTTGGCTTCTTTTGGATCTGGCATTTCTACGAAGCCAAAACCCTTTGACAGGCCAGTTTCTTTATCCAGAACCAGTGTGCACTCAGTGACCGTGCCGTGAGCAGCAAACAGCTCCTGAATTTCCTGTTCTGTTGTTGTACGTGCGAGGTTGCGGACTAGTAGTTTCATGATTGACCATATAAAAAAATGATGATTAATGCCTTGTCTGGCTCCGGTTAAACCGGAGCCCGCGCGAGTATAGGGATCAGGTTAATCTATAATACCCAAGCGTTGTGCTGTTTCTATAGTAATTGCTCCAGAGGCAAGGCCGTTTTCGGTCTGATATTCAGCGAGGGCATTAAGGGTGTCGGGGCCGGGTAAGCCGTCCAGCTTCCCGGGACTGTAGCCCAGATTGAGTAGTTTGTTTTGCATCTCCTGAACCATGTCCCGCGTGAGATCCCGGTCGCATACGGCCTGTCGTGCCACGACGTGGGGGCGCCCCTCATATCGCTTGATGTCTACATTCAGTGTTTCTGCCGGCACTTCGCGCTCTTTTGTCTGTGCAGGTTCCACCAGTTCAGTAATTTCGAGCGTATCGACTTCGTCATCCAGTTCGACCGGGATTATCTGGGCCGGGGTATCAACCAGTCGGCGCAAAACTGTTTTGTACTCGGCCGGAATGACCTCTGTGCGGGTAACCTCTGGCGTTATCAGCCTTGATACGGTTACGGTTTTGGTTCTGGCCGGGATCTCTTTGGCACAAAAACCAAAGACAGCTGATGAAGCTCCATAAGCGGCCGCGCCGGAGGTCCGGCAAGCCTCAAGTTCGGTTCTGGCTTGCTCCAGAATCACCTCTTCCTGGAAATCCTTGTAGACCGCAGGCTCTACCACAAGGCGGGTTGTCTCGGGTTTAACCAATACCTGTTCTTCGATTTCTCTGTATGAAGCGGGTATTACCCGAAAGGTCTTGGTGCCTTCTCTTGTCACAACCTGTTTGAAACCCCGGCGGAACTCGGCTGGAGTTACATCCAGTCGCGTCTCTGAGTCCCGGACATTGACGGTAACACTATCCATAACCGGGCGAGGGTGAATCTGTGCATAAACCCAGCACTGCCCTGGCCGAATATCCAGCTCCTGGGCATCGATCTGTGGAGGTATCATCGGGGGCAGACCGGGACCTGCACTTTGCGGTTGCTCACTAAGCTGGGTATCGGATATCTCGTCTGTATTTCCGGAAACAGCTTCGACAGATTCTGGGTCGGGCAAAAGGTCCTTGTCGCTACTCTCCAGCGGCTCTGTTCCGTTGGCAGGCGCATCGGTATTTTTTACAATTTCGTAAGTGTAAATGTTCTTCACGTACGAGGCTGGCTGTTTCTTTTGTACTGCACATCCACTTATAACCAATGAGATGAATACGCCAGCCAGCCAATAGGGTTTATGTATAAATGAAATTTTTGTACCCATGGAGTCTCTCAAGGTTGGCTGGCAGATTGAAGGATTGCAGATGTATGACTACCCGACCCGGTTGCGCTCACCTGCCATCTGTATGGCGCTGTAATTATCCGGATGGGTGCTGTTGCAGCCAGAACGGGGTGGTTGCCTGAATATGTTTTAAGTATACCCGAGTAAGGTGAAGTACAGTCGGTCAGATACCATAATTAACAGAAATCAGGCATCCCGGGGCCGGACAAGGTTGCAAGATTGCTATGGCAATACTGTTGGTTGGGCGCAGCAGTGTTTCCTGGAACTGTTCGGGAACCCGCAGAAATGAGTGATCAGCATGGGTTAGTCAGATTCTGTCAGGTAGTTGTGGGCAAATGCCTGTAAATCCTCTGAAACATGCTGGCGAATGGTCGCCCGGTCTTGTGGGTCAATGCCATACTTCCGGGCCAGCAATTCGAAATCCTCATCTTTGAGGGTTATGGTCAGCCGGGGGCGGGCTCTGCCCTTCTTGTAGGGCAGCTGCAGAACTTTCCGGACCATGTCTGAGGCAGCCATGTCCTGCAGTGCTGCAGATACCCGAAAGGCCCGCTGAATATCGTTGGAAAGGTCGAAGGCCATTTGTACTGCCTGAACAGCTTTCTCTTCCTTTGACCAGTCCGGTTTACCTGTCATGGAAATAACCTGAAAATTGGGCCCCCATGTTGCGGGGGCTCCGGATTTATTGTGCGGGGCTGTCTTTCAGGCGAGCGAGTACGTTGTTTACTGCATCTTGCTCGCCATCGATGCCAGCAGCCTTCAGCTTTTCGTCCAGATCTGCGCCGGTGAGCTCTTTTTCGAGGGTGGCGCTGGCGGTCTGGCGGTCTTCTTCCCGAGCCTGGCGTTCCCGAATACGTTCCAGGGTTTCCTTTGCGGTGCTCAGTGAGGATTTTTGGCTGTTGATGCTGGTGTCAATCTGGGCTGTGGTGCGAAGCACTCTCTCGTTGGTTTTTACTACCTGGAGTTCACGGCGGTAGTCGGCCAGTTGTTTTTCTGCCCGCTGAACACGCTCTTTCAGTCCTGCAATCCGCTGTTGCAGCAATTCCCGGGTCTGCGTCAGTTCTGCGGCACGGCGCTCATGGCCAACAATGCGTTCGGCTACTTCTCTGGCCAGATCTTCCTGGCCGGCAACGATGGCCTTGCGGGCATCCTGTTCGCGTTTACTGGCGCTATCCTGTTCAGAACGGATCTGCCGGGCGAGAGAGGCAGACTCGGCCATCAGTGCGGCCAGCTCCTGCTTGGCCTGTTTCAGTTCCTGTTCGGAATCCCGCAGCTCTTGTTCAAGAATACGGTTGCCTTGGCTATCTACTACAGCTTCGCCCAGCTCGTTAACACCACCGCGCATCGCGGTCAGAATTTTATTCAGTACGGATCTCATGTTTCAGTCCTCACTTAAGCCAGGTAGTCTTCAAATGTCTGCAACAGGTCGATTGAATTCTCGGCCAGTGTGACCAGTTCCTGCATGATTTCGGCTGCACCGGAGGTTGGGCTGAGAGCACCGTACGCCACATAGTGGTCACCGGTTTTGCCAAGTGAGCTCAGGGGCATGGGTACACTGATGCGCAGCATGTTTTCGTGCAGCTCTGCCAGACGTTCCGGGTTCAGTTCCTGTTCATCAAAAAGATACACAAGGCACAGAATCTGAGTGTCGGTTACGGTAACGTATACCGGCGTTTCTTCTGCTCCGGAAACTGTAACCTGAAGTACCGGCTCTTCTCCCGCTATGGGCATGACGTCGAAGGTTCGGCCAGCATGAGTAGAGTCACCCAATGCCAGGGTGAGAGTTTGAATATCCACAAATAGCTCCTTCCTGTGGCGTTGAACAGGTTCTGCCGGTTCGGGCGAACCTCTCCTGAGATTTGACATTTTATGTCAATGATTCGAGTCTATACCTCGCAATTAAACATTTGCAAGAAATAGTTTGTATGCGTTATAACGATGCTGTCGTTTGACACAAACTGTCAATTCACAGGTTTACCAGAACGGGTGTCTGGCCGCGTATGGAAACATTTTTCGTTGTAGCCTTCTCTTTCCCGACGGTGGTCTTTTCCGTCTTGTTGTGTGTGGCCATTGTCTATTGGCTGATCTCCCTGCTCGGCATGGGCGATATAGACGCGGACGGCGACATCGATGCGAGTGGTGACTTCAGTGGCCTGATGGTTACTTTGGGGCTTCAGGGGGTACCCCTGCCGTTGGTGCTCACTCTCCTGTTTCTGCTTGGCTGGCTGGCCAGCTATTTCATTGATCTGATTTGCGGGGCGCTTGTCCCTTCGGGTTTGTTGCATTGGCTATATGGAATCGCTGTTATTTTTGCAGCTTTGGTGGTCGGGGTACTGACAACGTCAGTTGTGATACGGCCGCTCAGGCCTCTGTTTCGCCGGGCTTTTCTGCCACCTCTTCAAAAGCGGATTGTCGGCACATCCTGTGTTGTGATTTCGTCGAAGGTTACGGAGGAAACTGGTCGGGGAGAGGCTATTCTTGATGGTGCTCACCTCGTACTTCAGATCCGAAGCCAATCATTGCTCTCTCACCGTCAACGGGCAGTCATTATTGAACATATTCCGGAAAAAAATGCCTGGTGGGTAGTTCCGGAATCCGAATTTTATTCCGGTGATTCTGCCGGATAACCCAGTGCTTATGCCTTTATAACCAGCTTAGGAGAATTCTGGATGGACTTGTCGTGGATGATGCCGATACTGACAACCGTTGGTGTTTTTGTATTGCTGATATTGGGTGTGCTTGCTCTGTTCAAGGCGTTCTACCGAAAGGTAGATCAGGGGCAGGCTTTGATCGTGAACGATTTGTCTCCTACGCCAAAGGTATACTTCACTGGCGCCATGGTGCTGCCGGTTATTCATCGCTCCGAAACCATGAAGATCTCGGTCATCACTCTGGAGCTGAACCGCACCGGCAAGGAAGGCTTGATCTGTAAAGACAACCTGCGTGCTGATATCACGGTTGCCTTCTACCTGCGTGTTAACGAAACCGCTGAAGACGTACTTCGGGTGGCTAAATCTGTAGGGGTCGGGCGCGCTTCTGATCGCGATGCGGTAAACGAGCTTTTCAACGCCAAATTCAGTGAGGCGCTAAAAACCGTTGGTAAGAAGCTGGAGTTTATGCAGCTGTTCGAAGAGCGCCAACACTTCCGTGACTCCATTATCGAAACTATTGGCGAGGATCTCAACGGCTACGTTCTTGAAGATGTGGCCATTGATTACCTGGAACAGACGCCAAAAACCTCTCTGGACCCCAACAATATTCTGGATTCGGAAGGTATCAAGCGGATTACTGAAATCACTGCATTCCACAATGTGGAGACAAACCGCCTGGAGCGCGATCAAGAACTGGAGATTCAGCGTAAGAACGTGTCTGCCCGTGAAGCCTCGCTGGAGCTGGAGCGCAGTCAGGCAGATGCAGAGGCTCGTCAGCGCCGGGAAATAGAAACCCTGCAGGCACGTGAAACCTCCGAGACTGAACAGGTACGTGAACAGGAACGCGCCCGTGCTGAAGCTGCTCGTATCAAAACTGATGAAGAGCTCGCCATCGCGGAAGAGAACAAGCAGCGCCAGATTGAAATGGCCATGAAAGCTCGTGAGCGGGCAGTACAGATCGAAGAAGTGCGAATTCGCCAGGCTCGCGAACTGGAAGATGTAAATCGTGAGCGTGCGGTTGAAATTGAACGGATTGGTATGGAAAAAGCGCTTGAAGGTGAGCGCAAGGAAATTGCTGAAATTACCAGCCAGCGGATCGCAGTTGAGCGCAACGTGGCGGAAGAGGAAGAGAATATCAAGGATGTTCGCAACCGGTCCGAAGCTGAGCGCTTGAAGGTTACGAAAGTGGTGGGGGCTGAGGCCGACGCCGATGAGCTGAAGCTGATGGATGTGAAAGCCGCGGAAGCCGCATTTGAACGCTCCAAGCTGGAGGCAGAACAGATTCGTGTCACTGCTCAGGCGGAACTGGACGCAGCTGAGAAAAAAGCCATTGCCGATGAAAAGCGGGCTCGTGGTCGTCAGGCCATGTCTGCCTCTGACGGGCTGGCTGAGGCTCAGGTCAGGGAAGCTCAGGCGTCTGCCATTCGCGCTGATGGTCTGGCCCGTGCCGAGGTTAAAACGGCCACAGCCAAGGCGGATGAGGACGCCGGGATGGCTGAAGTCCGGGTGCTTGAACAACGCCTTGAAACGGAAGCCATGGGTGAAGAGAAGCTGGGTCTGGCCAAAGCCGACGCCCGCAAGGCTATGGTGCTGGCAGAAGCCGAAGGTGAGGAGCGCATGGGGCATGCGAAAGCCGGCGCTCGTGAAGCTATGGCCAAGGCTGAGGCATCCGGTCTGGTTGAGAAGTTGAAAGCCTACAATGGCATGTCTGAAGAAGCCCGTCACTTCGAAGAATTCCGCATGAACCTGGAAGTTCATGAGAAAGAAGTGATGGCCAAAATTGAAGCCCATCAGACGGGCATTCTGGAAAATGGCCGCGTGATGGCGGCTGCGTTGAAGGATGCCAAGTTTGAAATGATCGGCGGTGATGGCGGTATCTTCGAGAAGTTTGCTCAGGGTATGGGGTATGGCAAGAGCGTGCAGGGGATACTGGACAAAGCACCATCACTGCAATCGGCCCTGGCAGGTATCGCCGGGCGGGTTGCTGCTGAAAAAACCGGCAACTCCTCTGAAACTGCTTAAAGCTCCAGGTATCGCCAGCGTCTGAATTTGTGCTGGTGGTACCTGTTTTTGTTCAGGTTTTTCCTCGGTTCAGGGTAATTTGGTATGTCGACGGATCGCACCGGTCTTGAGAGTATTGTTCAGGAAGGTTCTGCTTTTGAAACCATTCAGCGCCGCCTGAAAGAGCAGGGCGGGCAGCTTCGGGAGCAGGTGACCGGGCTGAATCAGGCCCGCGAAGAGATTTTCGGCAGTGCCGGCATGAATGTGCTTGGGCGCGCTCGGGTAAGAACCGAAAATAACGCCATAGCTCGTGATGTGGTACGCCTTGGCGATAAGCTTCTGTTTGGCTTTAACCTGCAACTGGGGTTGCGTAAAACCCTGGAAATAGACGATGTCTTTTGCCTGTATCACCTGAGCGACGGTGACGATGGTTTTGAAATGACCGAAGCCGCTATTGAGGGCTCTTTCCTGAAAGACGCCCGGTTTGCTACAGACTTCCGGGAGCTTCAGCAGTACTACAATACCGCCACGCTATCCCAGTTGGTGATCCTCAAAGGTATGCTGCTGATGGCGTTTCGCATCGGCGACAAGCTGGACGATCTGCGGATTTTCCGTTGGGAACTGACTCCGGGAGGCGATGTTAGCCGTTATATCGACAATCGGGGTGAGCGGGATCTTACTTTCCCTGAACGTTTCAGTTTTCCCTGGAAAACCGTTGGTCGTGATTTGCAGGTTCAGGGTCGCTCTCCGCACCTGAATATTGCCGACACCCTGTTTGTGGATAACCTGCGGGGTGATATTACCTTCAAGGTAGAAAACAATACCGCCACCGGAGAAGGCATTTATGCAGACCCGGTAGAGTCGGACTCCCAGTCTCTGGACGATGCTACTTTTGAATACGCCGACCTGGGCGAGATTCTTTTAGTACGGATTCTGCCTTTCAATGAAAAACTATGGCGTTATTACCTGTTTAACCGTACTCAGCGGAAAATTGAGCGGGTGGATAGTATGGCGGGTTCCGTGGCGTCGCTACCGGATAATCACGGCCTGATCTTCCCGTCCGGCTACTACCTCACCACCGGCGAACTGAAAACTTTCCAGGTTCCTGATGGAGATTTCCGCCTCAAGCGTTCGTTACGCTCGCCTAACGGTGAGGACGTGCTTTATGTGTTTTTCGAACAGCTCACCGGACAGGTCATTCTGTTCCGCTATAACCTGATCCGTAAACAAGCCGATGTGCCGTTGGTTGGCCATGGATTTGCGCTCTTCGAAAATGGCCACCTGGTGATTTTCAATGCCGGTAGCGAGCCAGCTCTGGTGCACCCTCTGCAGGTCTGGGAAACGCCCTTTACCTCGGAGAGCTTCCACGCGCAGGCGAGTGTTGCCAACGATTCAGAGCTGGCACGCATTGGTAACCCTGACTTGGTGCGTGGCATTGCGGAACTGAACACCGTCATCACTCTGATGGAGGCCGGGAGCGCCAGTGAGCGTCATTTCACGACACTGATCCGAACCGTAGACCGGGTTCTCGACCAGTTTTACTGGCTTACCGCGAGGCAGGATGAAGCGCTGTTTGCTGGTCTGCATGAGCAGCTGGGCACTATTCGCAATACCGCCGAGCTGGTGCTGGACGAATACGAAAAGGTTCAGAGCATCCGGGCCCAGACAGAAGCTGCTATCAGTGAAGTGGCAGATGTTCAGGGTGCCTTGATGCGGGATCTGAAACCGGATAGCTGGAAAGCGCCAGACCAGTTTGTGGGTTATCTGTCCAGGCTTCGGGAACACCGGGGCCGGGTGCGGACGCTGAGCGATCGCCGCTACGCAGACAAGGATCGCATAGACGCCCTGGAAAAGGAGCTGGTGGAGGCTGAAGAGCGGCTGACGGATCGAACGTTCCGCTTTCTGGCTTCGCCCGAGGCTTTAGAGGGCTACCGCAATACCCTGGCAGAATTGCAAGCCGCGCTGGCTGAAGCCGGGAGCCGGGATTCCCTGAAAAAAATTGTGGATCGCTACCGGGAGCTGACCGCCGGTCTGGATATGATTCAGGGCATGCTGGCCTCCATGGCGGGTGATGATGCTGCGCTGGAAACGGCCATTACCGATAACATTTCG
>Ga0209345_10000499_pt1 | contig 50223 bp, 55 predicted proteins | sample Cruoilmetagenom7_FD_187294 | JGI IMG/M metagenome (GOLD analysis project Ga0209345, IMG submission 187294) | Oil polluted marine microbial communities from Coal Oil Point, Santa Barbara, California, USA - Sample 7 (SPAdes) (version 2) | ecosystem: Environmental > Aquatic > Marine > Oil seeps ... | reverse complement strand
GTAAACAGTGAATTTTAAATATTTACTATTAAAATTTTATTTTCTTAACAATTACTTCAACTTATTAAAGGTTGAAGTGATACTACATAATTAATTTTAGCTTCGTTAAATTTCTGTTAAACAAAAAGAGGTGAAAACCCATTCATAAAATATTTCTTAAATTGTTGGTTTAAATCAATAACTAACTAAATTTTTAATATGATTACACTTCGTATTAATGGAGAAAAACACGCTATAGATGTTGCTCCAGATATGCCATTACTTTGGGCAATTAGAGATATTATAGGACTTACAGGAACAAAATATGGATGTGGAATTGGAGTTTGTGGTTCTTGTAAAGTACTTTTAGACAACTCTCCTGTTCAATCATGTATGATTCCTGTATCATCTGCTGAAGGAAAAGACATTTTAACTATTGAAGGTAAATCTGATAATTTACAATTATTACAAGAATCTTGGGTAGCTCTAAATGTTGCACAATGTGGTTTTTGTCAGCCAGGACAATTAATTGCTGCTTCTGCTTTACTTGATAAAAATGAAAATCCGAGCGATGAAGATATAAATGAAGCTATGATTGGGAATATTTGCCGATGTGGAACGTACCAACGTATTAAAGATGCTATTCATAGAACTGTTGAACTTAAAAACCAAGACTAATTATGAGTACTATAAAAAATATAAGTCGTAGAAGTTTTGTTAGAAGTATTGGTTTAGCTTCAGGTGGTTTAATTTTAGCTTGTAACACCTCTATTTTTTCAGATAAAGAAGAAATTAAAAACTTAGTAGATTTCAACCCAAATTTATTTGTTCAATTAAATTCTGATGGAAGCTTAATTTTAATTGCTTCACGTTCAGAAATGGGTAACGGAGTACGAACTTCATTAACATCAGTTATTGCTGATGAAATGGAAGCAGATTGGAGTAAAGTAATTGTAAAACAAGCTACTGGAGATGCCAAATATGGAGATCAAAATACTGATGGCTCTCGTAGTATTCGTTATTTATATGAAACTATGCGACAAATGGGTGCAATGGCAAAAGCGATGTTAATTACAGCTGCTGCACAAACTTGGCAAGTGCCAGCATCAGAATGTACTGCTGAAAATCATTTTATAACCCATTCAAGTGGTAAAAAAATAGCATTTGGAGATTTAGTTGAAACTGCCAAAACTTTAGAAGTACCAGCTGATATTCAATTAAAAAGTCCTAAAGATTTTAAATATATAGGTAAACACTTACGAAGTGTTGATGCCGAAGAATATTCAAACGGAAGTGCCGTATTTGGTTTAGATAAACGTATTCCAACTATGAAATTTGTTGCAATACAACGTTGCCCTGTTACTTTTGGGACCGTAAAATCTTTTGATAAAACAGCAGCTTTAAAAATTACTGGTGTTGAAGACGTAATTGAAATTCCACGAATTGAAAAACCTTTTGGAGCATTAGGTGGCGTTGCAGTTATTGCATCAAATACTTGGGCAGCTTTTAAAGGTAGAGATGCTTTAAAAATTGAGTGGAATTATGGAGATAATGAAGTGTATGATTCAGAAGAATACATGAATCAAATTACTAAAAATGTTCATAAACAAGGAAAAGTTGGAAAAGATACTGGAAATGTAAACAAAGCCTTTAAAAATGCCAATAAAATTGTAGAGAGTACTTTTCAATTACCACATTTATCTCACGCACCTATGGAAGTTCCAAATGCTGTAGCTTGGGTTCAAGGAGATAGCTGTGAAGTTTGGGCTCCAACGCAAGCACCACAGTCTGCAAGAAAAGAAGTCATAGATTATTTAAAAACAACTGAAGAAAAAGTAACTATTAATGTTACTTTATTAGGTGGTGGTTTTGGACGAAAATCAAAACCAGATTACGTTGTTGAAGCGGTTATGGTTTCAAAAGAAATAAACGCTCCTGTGCAAGTTGTTTGGTCTCGTGAAGACGATATTAAACATGGTTATTATCATACAGTAAGCTCACAATATTTAAAAGCTTCATTAGATAAAAATGGAAATGTAACTGGTTGGCTTCATAGGTTTGCTTTACCCTCAATTGTTTCTACTTTTTCTCCTGGAGTTGATTATGCTGCTGGTTTTGAAATTTCAAGTGCAGCTAACATTCCTTTTGATATAAAAAATATAAAAGTTGAAGTTGGACAAGCGCCTGCTCATGTTAGAATTGGTTGGTTACGTTCAGTAATTAATATTCCTCATGGATTTTCAGAAAATGTATTTGCAGATGAATTGGCTTTTGCTGCAGGAAAAGATCCTTTAGAGTTTAGATTGAATTTAATTGGTAATGACAGAATTGAAGATACGCCAGACGAAATTAAATATGATACTGCAAGACTTAAAAATGTATTGAAAATAGCTGCTAAAAATGCCGAATGGGGAAAAGAACTTCCTGAAGGACACGCTTATGGTTTAGCAGTTCATTATAGTTTTTATACATATGTAGCTTCAGTTGTTGAAGTTTCAGTATTTAACAATAAAGTAAAAGTTCATAATGTATTTACAGCTATTGATTGTGGTACAGTTGTAAACAAAAGCACTGTAGAATCTCAAATGCAAGGATCGGCAGTTTTTGGAATGTCGTTAGCATTTTACGGAAAAATTACTGCTAAAAATGGAGCCATTGAACAAAGCAATTATCATGATTATCAAATGATACGTATACAGCAAGCGCCAAAAGTTCATGTTGAAATTGTTGAAAGCAGCGAAAGACCAACTGGTGTTGGAGAACCTGGTGTTCCAGTAATTGCTCCTGCAATTGTGAATGCTATATTTAAAGTAACCGGAAAACGATATTATAACCTGCCTTTATCTGATTATGGATTAGTTTAATTTTTATGAATAATTGGATAGAATTATTACACGCATTTAAACTTAAAAAGCAACCCGTTGCTTTGGTTACAGTTACAAAAATATTAGGGTCGGCACCTTGCAAAGTGGCTTCAAAAATGATAGTTACCAAGCAAAAAGAAATTTTTGGAACTATTGGAGGTGGTAAATTAGAGTTTCAAGTAATTGATGAAGCCATAATTTCGATTTCTGAAAATAAAATAAAAGAATTCTCATACACTTTAGGTCCTGAATTTGAACAATGTTGTGGCGGAAAAGTTGAATTAATTATTGAACCTATGAATAAAACTCCTGAGTTATATCTTTTTGGCGCTGGACATATTGGCGTTGAAATCTGTACAATTTTAAAAGACACTCCGTTTAATATTACATTATTAGATACTCGTAAAAATTGGGAAGAATCAATAACCATTGACAAAAGTATTAGCTACTCTAATATTGATTTTGATTTATATAAACAAACTATAAATTGGGGAGAAAATTGTTATGTCGTAATTATGACTCACGACCATAAATTAGATTTTGAGATTACAGCTTTAGCGTTACATTCTGAAACCAAGTATATTGGTTTAATTGGCAGCAAAACCAAAAAAAATAAATTCAATAATATGCTTAGAAATGAACTGAATTTTGAAGCTGGCATTTCACAAGTTCATTGTCCGGTTGGATTAGATCTAGGTGGTCACACACCAAAAGAAATTGCAATTAGCGTTGCTGCTGAATTACTGAAAGAACACTATGGAAAATAACACCATTTTTGTACTGTTAGCTGGCGGAAAATCAGAAAGAATGGGTATTGACAAAGGTTTACTAAAATATCAGCATACTTTTTGGATTTTAGAACAATTAAACCGCATATCAAAAACAACGATTACTGAAGTACATATAGGTTTAGGTTACAATTACCAACATTATTTTAATGCTATTTCTTGGTTTAAAAATGCAGTTAATAATTTTGTGAATTTTCAAGGATTAAGCATCAAAGTTACTATAAACCAACATCCTGAACAGGGTTCATTTTCAACACTACAAACTGTTTTAAAAACAATTGATTCAAATTGCTACATACTTTTAAATCATATTGATATTCCTATTTTAAATTCAAATGAACTTCAACAAATTATTGAAACAAAAAACACGGTAGTTATTCCAAATTTTGAAGAAAAAAATGGGCATCCTATAAAAATGGATTCATCTTTCTGGAAACAACTATTGACTTTAAAAGTAGATGATGAAAATGCTAGATTAGATTTTCAGATAAAAAAAATAAACCCTGCCAAAATTTCAAAAGTTGAAGTTTCTGACAGAGATATTTTAACGAATATAAATACTAAAAAAGATTGGATATCTTTTTTAAATAATACTAATTAAATGCTTCTGGATTTTCTGCGATATGATACCTTGGATCATCAATATCATTTATAATAACTTCACGAAATTTAGCATTAGATTTATATAAAAGCACTTTACATTCTTCACTTAAGTGCTTCAAATGAATTACTTTTCCTGCCATTTCATATTTTTCAACAATATTAAAAATTGCTTCTAAGGCTGAGTGATCACTAATACGAGACTCCATAAAATCTATCTCTACATTATCTGGATCATTTTTAGCATCAAATTTATCATTAAATGTTGTTATTGAACCAAAGAAAAGAGGTCCCCATATTTCATAAATTTTTGTTCCGTCTTCTCTTATTGATTTTCGAGCTCTAATTCTAGTTGCATTTTCCCATGAAAAAACCAATGCGCTTACAATAACACCAGCAATTACAGCAATAGCTAAATCAAAAATAACAGTTAAAGCTGAAACCAATATCAATACAAATAAATCGGTTCTTGGTATTTTGTTTGAAATTCTAAAACTACTCCATTCAAACGTCCCAATAACTACCATAAACATTACACCAACAAGTGCTGCAATTGGAACTTGTTCAATATATGATGAACCAAATAATATGAAAAACAACAACATTACTGCCGCAACAATTCCTGATAATCTTCCTCTACCTCCACCTTTTATATTAATAATAGATTGACCAATCATTGCGCAACCTCCCATTCCACCAAACAAACCTGTAATTATATTGGCGCTTCCTTGAGCTACACATTCTTTATTTCCGTTACCACGAGTTTCTGTTAAATCATCAATTAAATTCAATGTCATTAACGATTCTATCAATCCAATTGCTGCTAAAATTAAAGCATATGGTAAAATAAATTTAATTGACTCTAGTGTAAATGGAACTTTTGAAAACGTTTCTAAATTTAGCATTGGCAAACCACCTTTTAAACCTTCTCCACCACCATCTTTAATAAATGAACCTACTGTTGCTACATCAAAATTTGAAAAAATAGCAATGGTACTTACAACAAGAATAGCAATTAATGCCTCAGGTAATTTTTGAAGTTGTTTAATTTTTGGTAATCCCCACATAATTAACATAGTTAACCCAACTAAACCAATCATTAAATACAATTGACTGCCTTCTAACCACGTTTTTTCTCCATTCACTGTTTTTTTAAACATTCCTAATTGAGAAAGAAAAATAACAATTGCCAACCCGTTTACAAAACCCATCATTACTGGATGTGGAATTAAACGAACAAATTTTCCTAATTTTAAAACTCCCGCCAACACTTGAATAATTCCCATCAAAATTACGGTTGCAAATAAATAGTACAAACCTAAGTTTTCACCAGGGTTTCCCATTTCATTTCCTCTAGCAACCAAAGTAACCATTACAACTGCCAATGCACCTGTTGCACCAGAAATCATTCCAGGTCGTCCTCCAAATATTGAAGTAATTAAACCAACCATAAAAGCGGCATACAACCCAACTAATGGATCAACTCCTGCTACAAAAGCGAAAGCAACAGCTTCAGGCACAAGTGCCAAAGCTACAGTTACACCAGATAAAACATCGTTTCTAAAATTTGCCGTTTGCTTTTTAATAAATTCAGTCATAGATAGTTATATGTAAAAAGCGGCAAATATAAGGTAATTATTCAATTGAGAGTGGTAAATTTTATATTTACACCGTACTATTTTTAACGAAAAGGTTTTAGTTACAACTTAAAATAGCAATTTTATATTTTGGTAGGTGTTTTTAAGTGCCTCATTAATTTCTAAATCATTTTTAAAAACAACTTTTTCTATACCTTCTTCTGTTTGAGGAGTTAAATTACCTTTATAGTTTGAATGCATTAAAAACCAATACGTGATTTTTAAAATTGTTTTCTCTTTTCTTTTGAAAATATGATAGGTAGTTTCAAGTTTGTTTTCAATATTCAAATTGGAAATTCCACATTCTTCTTCAACTTCTCTAATTGCACATTCCGAAATAAATTCACCTTTTTCTAATTTCCCCTTAGGTAAATCCCATTTATCAAAACGATAAATAAAAAGTACTTCCTCTTTGGAATTTAACACCTTACCTCCTGCTGCTTTATGAACTTTAAAACAAGATTGAAATTTTTGCCAACACACTTCTAAATCATTACATAACAAACAAATACCGTTCTTCTTATTTTGAAATAGCGTATCAATAATTTCAGAAATATTACAACTGTCAAAGTCAATTATTGTAAATTTTGTTGAAACATTCTTAGAATCTGTCAAAATAATTGGACAGTCATTCACAAAAACTTTATACATTTGCATTATGATTTTGAACAAAGATACTGCAAAAAAAACAGCCGAATTATTGTTACAAATAAAAGCTATAAAATTGCAACCTAAAGAGCCTTTTACTTGGGCTTCAGGTTGGAAATCACCTATTTATTGCGATAATAGAACTACGCTTTCTTTTCCTAAAATTAGAAATTATTTAAGTGAAAATTTAGCGAAAATTATTGAGCAAGAATATGGTAAGCCTGATGTTATTGCTGGTGTTGCAACTGGTGCAATTGCAATTGGGGTATTGGTAGCTCAAGAATTAAATGTTCCTTTTATATATGTAAGACCAGAACCTAAACAACACGGTAGAAAAAATCAGATTGAAGGTTCACTTGAAAAAAATAAAAATATTGTTGTTGTTGAAGATTTAATAAGCACTGGGAAAAGCAGTTTAAATGCTGTAAAAGCGTTAAAAGAAGTTGAAGGAACTAACGTAAAAGGAATGGTTGCTATTTTTTCATATGGATTTGATATTGCAACTAAAAACTTTGAAAAAGCAGGAGTTAACTTAAATACATTAAGTGATTATGAACATTTATTAGAACAATCACTTGACAGTAATTATATTTCTGAAAACGAATTAGATACACTTCAACAGTGGAGAACAAATCCAAGTAAGTGGAAACAAACTATTAATACCAAATTATGAATTTAGAAAGTAAAAAAGCAATTATAAACAAATCTCAAAAAGAGTTTTTTGATTTTTTATGCAATTTGAAAAATTTTGAACAATTAATGCCTGAAAATACTGATAAATTTGAAGTTGACGGAGATTCGTTTATTTTTAGTTTAAAGGGAATGCCAGAAATTAGATTGGTTGTTAAAGAGAAAAATGAATTTGACAAAATTACATTAGGAGCTGCAAGTAGTAAATTAAATTTTTCGCTAACGGCAATTATTAATGAAGTTTCTTCAACTACTTGTGAAACACAACTTTTGTTTGATGGTGATTTTAATCCTATGATGGCAATGATGGTTAAAAAACCACTTCAAAATTTTATTGATACTTTAACAGAACAGGCAGAAAAGCTTTAAAAAAGCAGAACTATTTACGACTTGCAAATTTAATTTCTTTTAAATTAAATTTGCAAGTCGTTTCATTTTCTAACTCAATTACCAACCTACCGTCTTCAAAAACATCTACTATTTTACCTAAAAAAACGCTTCCGCTAACATCTTCAAACATTGTAGGTTTATTAAATTTGTAGAGTGAAGCTATATACAGTTTTTTTAATTCTTCAAATTTAGCATCTTCAATATAGTTGATATACTTTTTAATAGTAGTTACAATATCTCTCATTAATTCGTCTTTATCAAAACTCATTTTCGAAATATTTTTTAACGAAGTTACGTTCCCAATGTCTTTTGGAAACTCTTTTTGATTTACATTTAAACCAATTCCAATTACAGACTGTTTTATAAATTTTCCACTCAATACATTTTCAATTAAAATTCCCGCAACTTTGTCTTTTTCTGCCAAAATGTCGTTTGGCCATTTAACTGTTAATTGTATGTTAATACGTTTATTTAAAACTTGTAAAACACTTAAAGAAACAACCATACTTAAATAAAATTGATCTTCTATTTTAAAATTTTTTAAATTAATTAACGTACTGAATGTTAGATTTTTACCGCTTTCAGAAACCCATGAAGTTCCCATCTGCCCTCTACCACTATACTGATGTTCTGCAACAACTACTGTATAACTTTCTAAAGCAGTATTTTCAGCTTGCTTCTTCAAGTAAGAATTTGTAGAATCAATGGCATTAAGTTTGATTATGATCATATAGAAAGCTAATATTTTAACAAAAATATTTAAAAGCTAAATTATTATAAAAAAACAATAACTTTGCACCTAATTAAAAATACTTTAATGACAAAGAAAAATATAAATGCAGACGACACAATAGCAGCAGTTTTAAAAGCTATAGATGAAATTAAAGGTGTTGATGTTCAAGTTTTAGATTTAAGAGAAATTGAAAATACAGTTTGTGATTATTTTATAATATGTACAGGAACTTCTAATACACATGTAAACGCAATTTCTGGCATTGTTCAAAAACAAGTTAGTAAAACTACAACAGATAAACCTTGGCACGTTGAAGGAGAAGGTGCTGCTGAATGGGTTTTATTAGATTATGTAAATATTGTAGTTCACATATTTCAAAAGCATATACGTGATTATTATGATATTGAAAGCCTTTGGGGAGATGCAAAAATCACAACTATTTCTTCATCAAATTAAAAAGTTTTATAAACTTATTGAAAAAAAAATATGAGTCAAGATAAAAAAGATACTTCAAAAAATAAAAATATAAAAACACCTAAATTTAATTTTTACTGGATTTATGGTGCCGTTTTCTTATTAATAATTGGTTATCAATTTTTAAATAGTGATAGTTTAGGTTCAAAAAATTTAAGCCAAAATGAATTTAAAACTATTTTAGTTGAAAATGATATTGAAAAGATTGTAATTGTAAATAGAAGTGTAGCTAATATTTACATTAAAAATGAAGCTTCTGACAAAGAACAACATAAAAAAAATAAAGGGTCTCTTTACACTGCAAATTCGCCAATGTACAATTACTCTTTTGGAGATTTACAAAATTTTGACAATGAATTAAAAAAAGTAAAAACAGAATCTGAATTAGATTTTGATTTAAAATATGAAGAAAAAACTAATATTTTAGATCAACTATTTATGTACTTACCATTTATATTTTTAATTGGTTTGTGGATTTACTTTATGAAACGCATGTCCGGTGGTGGTTCTGGCGGTGGAGGACAAATTTTTAACATTGGAAAATCTAAAGCAAAATTATTTGATCAAGATCAAAAAGTAAAAACTTCATTTAAAGATGTAGCAGGTTTAGAAGGTGCAAAAGAAGAAATTCAAGAAATAGTTGATTTCTTAAAAAGCCCTGATAAATATACATCACTTGGTGGTAAAATTCCTAAAGGAGCTTTATTAGTTGGTCCTCCAGGTACTGGTAAAACATTATTAGCCAAAGCTGTTGCAGGTGAAGCAAACGTTCCTTTTTTCTCACTTTCAGGTTCAGATTTTGTTGAAATGTTTGTTGGTGTAGGAGCTTCAAGAGTTAGAGATTTATTTAAGCAAGCACAACAAAAAGCACCCGCAATTATATTTATTGATGAAATTGATGCTATTGGTAGATCACGTGGTAAAAATAATATTACAGGAGGTAATGATGAAAGAGAAAACACTTTAAATCAATTACTAACTGAAATGGATGGTTTTGGAACTGACTCTAATGTAATTGTACTAGCAGCAACTAACAGAGCTGATGTTTTAGATAAAGCATTAATGCGTGCTGGTCGTTTTGATCGTCAAATCTATGTAGACTTACCTAACTTAACTGAACGTACTGAAATTTTTAAAGTTCATATAAAACCATTAAAATTAAGTAAGAATGTTGATCTAGATTTCTTATCTCAACAAACTCCAGGTTTTTCAGGTGCTGATATTGCAAATTTATGTAATGAAGCTGCACTAATAGCCGCTAGAAAGAGTAAAAAATCTGTACAACATCAAGACTTTTTAGATGCTGTTGATAGAATTGTTGGTGGACTTGAAAAGAAAAATAAAATTATTACGCCTAAAGAAAAGAAAACTATTGCTTTTCATGAAGCTGGGCACGCAACTGCAAGTTGGATGTTAGAGCACGCAGCACCACTTGTAAAAGTTACTATTGTTCCTAGAGGACAATCATTAGGTGCTGCTTGGTATTTACCTGAAGAACGCCAAATTGTACAATCTGAACAAATGTTAGATGAAATGTGCGCAACACTTGCAGGAAGAGCAGCAGAAGAACTAATATTTAATAAAATATCAACTGGAGCTTTAAATGACCTTGAGAAAATAACACGTCAGGCAAGAGCAATGGTTACTGTTTATGGGTTGAATAAAAAAATTGGTAATATAACTTATTACGATTCTTCTGGTCAGTCTGAATACAATTTCACAAAACCTTATAGCGAAGAAACTGCAAGGGTTATTGATAAAGAAATTTCAGAAATTATTGAAATTCAATATCAAAGAGCTATTAAGATTTTAACTGAAAACAAAGACAAATTAACAACACTTGCAGAGTTATTACTTCAAAAAGAAGTTATTTTCAAAAAAGATTTAGAGGCTATTTTTGGTGAAAGACCATTTAAAACAGAAGAACCTGTAGCTACTAAAAATAAAGTTGAAGAAAATGCTGAAAAAACAAACGGTGAAAATTCATCAGAAACACAAGAGTAAATTCATATCTTTTTTATAATTTTGAAATTATTCTAAACAATCCATGAGTTTTTTCAAAAAGTTATTTAAATACCCTAGTGAAAATGAACCTAAGGAGCTCTCATTAGAAGAAAACGAATTACCGTTGGATCAGATATTTGTACAAAATTTCTTAAAAAACAACGGTAAGTTTCTTTATTGCACTTCTTTAGAAGAAGTAACTTTAAATTTAGCTAATATTACTGAAGAAAATTCTTGGGAAACAATTACTTGTAATGATTATGACTTATTAAAATTAGTTAAAACTATTCAAGTTAAAACAATAGATAATTTTAATAGCTCACATCCTATTTTTATAAGCTGCGAACACTTAATTTCTGAAAACGGAAGTATTTTATTTTCCTCAAACCAGCTAAAAGAGTGTAAAATTTCTGAATTATCAGAAAATTTCATAGTGTATGCAACCACTAGCCAGCTAGTAAAAAATAATGGAGATAGTTTAACCGGAATAAAAACACGTTACCAAGGTAACATACCAAGCAATATTAGCGCAATTAAAAACTACAATCCAAATTCAAAAGACATAGATTTTATGAATTATGGAAATACTAATGCAAAAAACTTATATTTGTTGCTATTTGAAGATTTATAATTTATGAATAACTTTTTAAAACGTGCACTTTCAGGCTTAGTATTTGTAAGTGTTTTAATATTTTCAATTCTTTATAGTAAAATTTCTTTCATTGTACTGTTCTATCTTTTGATGATGCTTTGCTTGTATGAATTTAAAAAAATGATTCAATTAAAAAGTGTATTTCCTTATATAATTGGATCACTACTTTTTGTTTTTGGAAACATATTAAATGTTGAAGATGTACCCTCAAAAATGATTTTTGAATATGTTGGAGTTGCTTTATTCTTAACAATATTCATCACATTTGCCTCAATTCTTTTTGCTAAAAAAGAAGAAGTTATCAGTCATTTAGGGAAAATATTTTTATCTATAATATACATTGTTGTTCCTTTTACACTAATTGTGCAAATTCCATTTTTAAACACTTCCTTTAATTATGTAAATACAATAATTTTAGGCGTTTTTCTTTTAATTTGGACAAATGACTCTTTTGCCTTTCTAGTTGGTAAAAACTTTGGAAAACACAAACTGTTAGAACGCATATCACCCAATAAAACTATTGAAGGATTTATTGGAGGAATGATATTCACTTTTATATTAAGTTATTTTTTAGCAGAAAGGTTTACAACACTTACATTAATACAATGGGTTGTAATTGCAGGAATTGTAAGTATATTTGGTGTTTTAGGAGATTTAATAGAATCTATGTTTAAAAGACAAGCTTGTGTTAAAGATAGTAGTAATTTTATACCAGGTCACGGTGGTTTTTTAGACAGGTTTGATAGCGTTATTTTTGCTGCTCCGTTTATTTTTATTTATTTATATTTCGTTCAATAATTATGTTTCACAAAGAAGGTTATCCCATTATTTTAATTTCCACGTTTATTGTTGGTGGTGGAATTATACTAGCAGACAATTTTGCTGTAAATTGGTTAAGTAAACTAATAGCAATAATTTTATTGTTATTTTATATTATAGTTCTCCAATTTTTTAGAAACCCAAAAAGAAACACTGTTTTAAATGAGCAACATATAATTGCACCAGTTGATGGAAAAGTAGTTGTTATTGAAGAAGTATTTGAAAAAGAGTATTTTAAAGATAAACGTTTACAAGTTTCAATATTTATGTCGCCAATAAATGTTCATGTAACAAGATATCCAATCAGTGGAAAAATTAATTATAGTAAATATCATCCTGGAAAATATTTAGTAGCTTGGCACCCAAAAGCATCAGAAGAAAATGAACGCACAACAATAGTAGTTGAAAATAATACTGTTGGCGAAATATTATATCGTCAGGTTGCAGGTGCATTGGCAAAAAGAATTGTAAACTATGCAAAAAAATCTGAAAGTGTTATTCAAGGAGAAGATGCTGGTTTCATAAAGTTTGGTTCACGTGTAGATTTATTTTTACCTTTAAACACTAAAATTAACGTAAAATTAAACGATAAAGTACGAGGCGGAGAACAAATAGTAGCTTCTCTTTAATCTTTTATATTTATGGGAAAAGATTTAAATATAGAATTTGAAACCGCATATACATTTGCTTGTAATACAAGTATAAAACTACCTCCAGATGTAATGCTTAAATTTTATGCATATTATAAACAAGCTACAAAAGGAAATAATTACGAGCAACCTTCAGGTAATGTTCAATTAAGAAATTCTTTTAAATTAAATGCTTGGTTTCAATTAAACCATTTAACCGAAGACGAAGCAAAAAAAGAATATATAAATCTTGTAAATAAACATTTAAAATAATTAACCTTATGAAAAAACTACAATTAATATATATCTTGTTTTTAGCTTTAATTACTTTTTCATCTTGTAAAGAAACTATAAAAAAAGAAAATAAGCCAACCGAAAAAAATTATGTTATTGAAGCTAAATCAACCATAATTAATTGGACTGCCTATAAAACTACCAATAAAGTTCCTGTAAAAGGAAAATTTAACAGCGTTACTATTGAAAGTGCTAAAACGGCTTCAACAATTACTGAAGCATTAGATGGCTTAAAATTTAACATTCCTGTAAGCAGTATTTTCACAAAAGATACTGTTAGAGATACAAAATTGAAGAAATTTTTCTTCGGAAGCATGAATAATACTGAAACTATTTCTGGAACATTAGCAATAATTAATGAAACTACAGGTGCTGTAACTTTAACAATGAATGGAATTTCTCATGACCTACCAATAACATTCACAATTAAAGACCAAACAGTTACTATAGAATCTTTAATGGATTTAGACAATTGGAAAGCACAACTTGCTTTACAAGCTTTAAATGCAGCTTGTAAAGATTTACATTCTGGTGAAGATGGAATTCCAAAAACTTGGAACGAAGTTAAAATTGAAGTTTCGACTAATTTAAAATATCAATAAAAAAAAAGCAGTTTAAATCTGAAACTTGTTATTTTATTAACGGTTGTTTCAGATTTAAACTGCTTTTTTTTAATAATCTAGCTTTACTAAGTAAGCTAACTTAGTTTTCCAAGTTTTTAATTTTACATTATAATCATTTATATTATCCATTACGTTTTTAAGTAAAGGATTATCTGCAGATGCATTTGAAATAAACCCAATATTATTTTCTAATTGTTGAATTTCTCTAACTGTTTCATCAATCTTTTTTCTAACAAAAAGCTGCTCTCCATTCAATTTATGATAATTCTTTTGCTCTAAATAACCATTTATTAAGTTCTCAAACTTAATCATCTCAATTTCAACTTTATCAATAGAGCTAGCGTTTGATATTTTATCTATAAGCTTGTGAAATTTAGCCTCAATATGTTTCTTTTCAAAAGGCACTCTACCCATTTCTCTCCAACTATTAATATATTCTTTTAGCTTATCTAAAGTAATATTTGCACTGTCTTCTAACTCTTTTTTAATTGTACTTAAAAATTCTTTCTTCTTATTATAAACCTCTAATTCAACTTTATTTCCTGCGTCTTGTTCAGAATGTAGTCTATCAAAATAATGGTTACAAGCATCTTTAAATTCTTTCCATAACTTATCAGAATATTTACGTGGTACGTGCCCAATTTTTTTCCAATCGTTTTGAATTTTCTTCATAACATCAGTTGCACTATCCCAATCTTCACTTTCTTTTAATGCAATTGCTTGCTTTAAGAGAGCTTGTTTTGCGTTTAAATTTTCTAAGTAATCTTTTTTAATATTCTTAAAAAAGATATTCTTTTCATTATTAAACTTTTTGGTGGCTCCTTTAAATTTATCCCAAATTTCTTTATTTTTTACTCTTGGCACCTGACCAATATCAAAAAATTTAGTTCTTAAACTTTCTAATTCTTTAATGCTTTTTTGCCAATCACTTCTATTTGCATTTTTTGAAGTGTCAATAACTTCTATTGCTTCAATAACAGCTAATTTTTTATCAACATTTTCGTCAAATTTAGATCTTAAATCTTTGAAAAAATCATGTCTTTTATCGTGTACTTTTTTGGTTGCAGCACTAAAACGGTCCCAAACCTCTTCTCTATGCTCACGCCCAACTGGCCCAACATCTTCTTTCCATAATTTGTGTAAAATTTGAAGTTCATTAAATGCAAAATTAATATCTTCTAGCTCAGCTAATTCTTCAGCTTTAACTACTAATGAAAGCTTTTCTTCATAATTATGCTTAAAATCTAAATCACGTAAATCATTATTCAAATGCAATAAATCATAAAAACGCTCAACGTGATGGTGGTAAGTTCTCCAAGTGTCATTATATTTTGCTCTAGGTATTGGCCCAATATTTTTCCAACCATCTTGAATGCCTTTAAACACTTTATACATTGTTGTTCCATCAGCATTATCAATTAAATGCTTCAAATCTTCTATTAGTGAAAGTTTGTTTTCAAGGTTATCATTTAACTGACTATCTTGCTTTGCATAAAACTCAGTTTTTTTAATTTTATAATCGTAAAGTATGCTGTTATAATTAGATTTTATTGGGTTATTATATTTAAAATCTACAACATCTCCACCTGTTTCTATAAAAGCTGCTTTTTCTTTTTTTAGTAATTCCCCAAATTTAACATTAAATGTATTTTTAATATTATTTACGTTATTATGTATGCTTTGAACTGGATGTTCTTTAACCAATTTACTCAACTCACCAACTAATTCTTCAAGGCTAAGTTTTTCGTAATCAACTAATTCAACAACATCATAATCAATATTTTCAGAAGTTTCAGCTATCTTATTTTCAATTTCATCAATAGCAACATCAGCTGAAAGTTTTTCTTTTTTAGGCAAATCTTCTACTGCTTTATCAATAGTTTTTTCAGAAGTTTTTTTTGTTAATTCACTTTCGTTATTTACCACTAATTTAGTTTCTTCATCTTCAATATTTTCATCAGTATTAGATGGAGGATTATTCTCTGAAGTTAAATTTGTTGGTTTAATTTTTTCTGAAATTTCAGAAGTTTGAGGAGTTAAATCACTTTTTTCTTCGCTTGGTACTATTTTACTTTCGTCTAACATATGAAAATGTTTAAGGTTCAATTCATTATAATTATTAATAACTTAAAAATAAGCATTTTTAAAATTACTATCTCCTTATAAGATGTAATACTTATTAATAGTTGCGTAAATTTAATGAATTCTTTTTTAGGAATTCCATATTTCCCAAGACTTTTCTGCTTGCATTTCAAGCATTTCAAGACCATTTTTTATAGCTGTACCTCTTTTTTCACCTTCGTGTAAAAATTTAGTTTTTTCTGGATTATAAATTAAGTCAAATAGTAAATGTTTACCTGTTAAAAACTCATAAGGAATATTAGGTGAATTCTCAATATTTGGGTGTGTTCCTAATGGTGTACAATTAATAATTACAGTATGTTTTTCTATAATTTCTTTATTTAAAATTGAATATAACAAACTACTATCTGATATATTTCTAGAAACAAATTCATATTTAATATTTAGTTTCTCCAAAGCGTATGCAACTGCTTTAGATGCTCCTCCAGTTCCTAAAATAAGTGCTTTATTATGATGTTTTTTTAATAAAGGTTCTATAGATTTCTGAAATCCATATACATCTGTATTATAACCAATTAGTTTATTATCACTGGTAACTTTTATAGTGTTTACTGCTCCAATTTCTTTTGCATCGCCTTCAACTTCATCTAAATATTTTATAATAGATTGTTTGTATGGTATTGTAACACTAAACCCTTGAAATTCATCTTCTTGATGATAAATAACAAACGGAAACTCTTCAATTTCAGGAATATCATAATTATCATATTTGCAATTATTTAAACCTAATTTTTGAAATTTCTCTTTAAAGTATTTTCTTGAAAATGAGTAGGAAATATTTTTTCCTATTAAACCAAATTTATTACGATTATTCATCTATATATTCTTTACGTTCTGTACCGTATGTATCAATTAATAAAATAATTCCTAAACCAACTAAAATAAATAAAATAGCTATCCAGGTTTCCTTTTCTGAAAAACTTGGAAGATATCTTTGAAAGTTTTCTATAACTTTATTTCCATGAACATCTATTAATTCTATTCCGTTTTCAATCTTATACACTTCTTTTTTCCAAGGCCAAACAATACCTAATGATCCTGTTATAAAACCAATAATTACTGCAGTTACTATTTGGTGCCAGCGCTTTAAAACATATCCTAAAATATGTGATGTAAAAACTAGACCAAAAGCTGAACCAGCTGTAAATGAAGCTATAATTTTAAGATATCTTATTCTTTCTTCATTATTCATAAAACTAAAATCTCCTGTGAAAATTTCAGCAAAAGTTTTATACACCATGGTCACAGAATCTACTAGCAACAATACATAGTTTCCTAATAAAATTAATATAAACGACCCTGAAAGGCCAGGTAAAGTCATTCCTGAAACTCCAATAATACCACAAGCAAAAACAAACCATAAATTATCGTTTTCTTTTGCCGGATTCATAAAACTTATGGCAACACCAAGCGAAATTCCAATAAACATTGAAACTATATTACTTGTTCTCCAATCGTTAAAATCTTTTGAAATATAGTAGATTGATCCTAAAATCATACCAAAAAAAGAACTCCAAACATACAATTCATAATGTTGTAATAAATAATCTAAAGCTAAAGAAACACTAAAATAACTAAACATACTTCCAACAAAAACAAGTAGTAGAAACGTTGCGTTTGTATACTTATAAAAGCTTTTAAATCGGCCATTTATAAGCAGTAAGAAAGCTTTGTAGTTTATTTTTCTGAACGAGTAAATCATTTCTTCATAAAAACCTAACACAAAAGAAACTGTACCACCAGATACACCAGGAACTTTATTTGCAGCACCCATAGAAAGCCCTTTTATAAAAAGGAAAAACTTATCTAATATGCTACGCTCTCTTGCCATTTTAATTTTTTGCTGAACTATTTGCTATTCGTTCTAATAAAATAATCACTGCAAATCCAATTATAGATAATAGAATTGCCATTGCTAATTGTGAATCACCGTTAAAAGAAAATGGTGAAACACTTTGTTGATTAAATGGAACTTGTATTCCATGAGAATTCGTTCGCCAGGTTAAGGTTTCTTTCCATGGCCAAATTTTATTTAAAGAACCCAAAATAAAACCTGTTAATACTGCTAAGGTATAATTTCTATAATTATTAAATAACCATTTTAATACTTTCGAAAAAGATAACAATCCTACAATTGCTCCAAATGCTATAATTGCTATTAATTTAAAATCTCTATTATGAATTGCATCTAAAACCGGCTTATATGCTCCTAATAACACCAAAATAAAAGCTCCTGAAATTCCAGGTAAAATCATAGCGCAAATTGCTAAAGAGCCAGCTAAAAACAAAAATATAGGTGATGAAGTTTCAGAAATTAATGGCTGTAATGTAGTAATATAATAAGCCACTACAGCTCCAGCTAATAAACCTGCAATAGCAATACTATTCCAAGTTGTTATTTGTTTTCCAATGTATAAAATACTTGCTAATACCAACCCAAAAAAGAACGACCATACCAATATTGGATGATTATCTAACAACCAAGAAATGAGCTTTGCTAAAGATAAAATACTTATAAAAACACCAATTACTAATGCCAATAAAAAGTTACCATTTACAGCTTTCCAAGTTGCTTTAAAACCATTTGATTTTAGAAGTTTTAATGTCTTAAAATTAATCGCACTAATTGAAGATAACAATTCTTCGTAAATTCCTGATATAAAAGCAATTGTACCACCTGAAACACCCGGAACAACATCGGCTGCGCCCATTGCCATTCCTTTTAATGAAATAATAAAATAATGAATAAATTTTCGTTGCTGCATTTGTCTTTTTAACTTAGATTGACAAATGTAGCATTTTATTATGAAGTTTTTTTAGAACTATTTATAATATCAATTACTTCGGGTAACTTGTACACTTCAGGAAATAATTCTTTTAAAATAATTTGATATTCAAAGTCTATTAACAATGCAGCTTTTAAATGTTTTTCCCCGTTTTTAAAATTTTTAAATTTAAAACACAAACCACTTAACCTATATTCAATTTCTGCAAAATCTTTAAAGTAAGTTTTTGCTTTTAGTAAATTTTTTAACGCATCTTCATATTCACCTAAAAAGCATAATGTATCACTTAAACCTAACCAAATAACTAAATCATTATCATTTAATGAAATGCATTGTTGAAATGCATTTACAGCTTCTTCAAATAGATCTAAATTTAAATTAATTTCAGCATATTTACGCCAATATATAGAGTTTTGCTCGTCAATTTCAATAGCTTTATCAATATAAAATAATGCTTTTGAGTATTTTTTTTCTTTTACATATAAATTAGTAATTGCCATCCATCCTTTATCTAATAAAGGGTCTTCATGAACTGCCTTTTTATAATATTGAATGGCATTTGTTGTTTTATTCAAATTTTCAAAGCACTCACCTATTCGTAAAAACACAAACGATGTTGGGTCATCTAAATCTAATGTAATTTTGTAATTATCAATAGCTTCATCAAAGCGTTTTAATTCTTCTAATGTTTTGGCTTTTTCAAGGTATGCACCAACAAAATATTCATCAATTAAAACTGCATAATCAAATGCACGCAAGGCTTCTTTATAATTTTCTAAAATAAAATATTGTCGGCCTAGTTGATGCCAAGCAATTTCACTGTATGGGTCTTTGTTAATGTAATCATTCAAATAATCTATAGCTTCTAGATGCTCATTTTGCATATCAAAACAATAAATTACATTGTAAAGTGATGAGTAATCTTCAAAATCTACCACTAAACATTTTGCAAAATTTAGCCTTGCTTCATTAAAATCATCTAAAAACAAGTATTCCATCCCAATCATAGATAAAATATCAGCTTCATCATCCGTAAATTCTAAAGCAACTGTTAATAAATTAATTGCTTCTGCGTGTAAATGCTTTTTAGAATACAAATTTGCTTGTTGAACATAAATTTCTGAGTTTGTGGGTTCAATTGCTTGTAATTCTTTTAATAAGCTTGAAGCGCTCTCATTCTCTCCATCAAAAATCAATAATTCAGCTTTTAGCAGTTTTAATAAAACTGATTTAGGGTGTTGTGTTAATCCTAGTTTAATTGCTTTTTTTGCCAATGAAACTTTTCCTGAATCTAAATAATAGTGTATAATTTCCTCAAACTCAACCGAGTCAAAAAAATAAATGCTATTTGTTTTAAGCATTGATTCAAATTTTGATAACGGAATATTGTTTTCATTAGGAGTCAAAGACATATCTGCAGATTTCTTTTTTCTATAAGAATAAATGTACAAGAACTTTTTAGTGTTTTTAAAATTAACTTCTAATGTTTTTAACAAATTAATTAACAAAATGCTGTATATTTGTATTCCAAACAATGTTTGGTATTACCATGAGTAAAAAAACACTACTTAACTCAAAAGAAATTCACATCATATTACATCGATTAGCGTGTCAGCTAATTGAAAATCATAACAATTTTAAAAACACCGTTCTTATAGGAATTCAGCCTAGAGGTATTTATTTAGCAAAACGTTTAGTTGCCATTTTACAAAACGATTATGCTATTGAGAATGTATTACTCGGTCATTTAGACATTACTTTTTATAGAGATGATTTTAGAAGACGTGATGAGCCTTTAGAAGCTAATAAAACTTATATAGATTTTATTGTTGAAGATAAAAATGTAGTTTTTATTGATGATGTACTTTTTTCAGGTCGCAGCATTAGAGCTGCTTTAACTGCAATTCAATCGTTTGGAAGACCGTCAGATATTGAACTTTTAGTATTAATTGACAGGAGATTTAGTCGCCATTTACCTATTCAACCAGATTATATTGGACGACAAGTTGATGTAATTAACGAAGAAAAAGTTACTGTACATTGGAAAGAAAAAGACAATAAAGATGCAGTATATATTATAAATAATTAATTATGAGTCAATTAAGCACACAAAACCTTTTAGGAATAAAACACATAAATAAAGCTGATATTGATTTAATTTTTAAAACAGCCGATCATTTTAAAGAAGTAATTAACAGACCAATTAAAAAAGTACCATCACTAAGAGATATTACCATTGCCAATTTATTTTTTGAAAACAGTACCAGAACTAAACTTTCTTTTGAACTAGCAGAAAAGAGATTATCAGCTGATGTTATTAACTTTTCAGCAAACCAATCATCAGTTAAAAAAGGAGAAACTTTAATTGATACTGCCAACAACATTTTATCAATGAAAGTTGATATTATTGTAATGAGACACCCAAATGTAGGTGCTTGTGATTTTTTATCGAAACATGTAGATGCAAAAATTGTAAACGCAGGAGATGGAACGCACGAACACCCAACTCAAGCATTACTAGACTCTTACTCAATTCGTGAAAAATTAGGAAATGTTAATGGTAAAAAAATAGTTATTATTGGTGATATTTTACATTCTCGTGTTGCGCTTTCAAATATATATGCTTTAAAATTACAAGGTGCTGAAGTTAAAGTTTGCGGACCAAAAACCTTAATTCCAAAATACATTGAAAGTTTAGGTGTTGGTATTGAATACAATATAAAGAAAGCGCTAGAATGGTGCGATGTTGCTAATGTTTTAAGAGTTCAAAATGAACGTATGGAAATTAATTATTTTCCTTCAACTAGAGAATATTCTCAATTATTTGGCATTAACAAAAAAATGCTAGATTCACTTGATAAAGAAATTGTTATAATGCACCCTGGACCTATAAATAGAGGTGTAGAAATTTCGAGTGATGTAGCTGATTCTAACCAATCAATCATCTTAAATCAGGTTGAAAATGGAGTGGCTATTCGTATGGCAGTTATCTATTTGCTAGCACAACAAATTAAACAATAACTATTATGTTTATTTCTAAAACAGAAAATTATACACTCTTAAAACTAGACAATAATTCTATTCAAAATTTTTATATTAAATTTAAAAATCGTTATTCTGAATTTGAAAAAGAACATTTAATTATTGATTTTTCAGAAAAAATTAACATACAAATTGAAGAAATAATCTTATTTTTGGAAATAAGTAACCAACATTTAAAAAACGGCACAAGTTTTGTGCTTATTTGTAAAGATGTAAATATTGATGATTTACCTGAAGAATTAAATGTTGTGCCAACATTAACAGAAGCAATAGATATTCTAGAAATGAACGCTATTGAACGAGATTTAGGATTTTAAAACAAGTGCTTATTGATGAAACAATTACTTTTAATAACTTTTCTATTCATATTTACTTTTTCTTTTGCACAGCAAAATGAAAAGGATATTAATGTTATTAATAAAAATAAGCATCAACCTATATTGTCATCAGTTTCTGCATATCCAAACCCTTTTAATGTAACTACCAAAATTAATTTTGAAGCTTCTAAAGAGCAAATCGTAGAATTTTCTGTTAAAAATTTATTAGGAAAAACGGTTTACCTTCAGCAAGTTAATACTAAAATTGGCTACAACGCCATCACATTTTATCGTGATGATTTAATTAAAGGAATGTATATTTACACGTTACAAGCTGAAAACGAAATTATATCAAAAAGATTGGTAATTAGATGAGTTTAAAACTCACAATTTTAGGTTGTCATTCTGCTACACCAAGAGTTAACGCTCACCCAACCGCACAGTTTTTAGAAATAAAAAACCATAACTTTTTAATTGATTGTGGTGAAGGAACTCAGGTTCAACTTAGAAAGTACGGCGTAAAATTTTCAAAAATTAAACACATTTTTATTTCGCATTTACACGGTGACCATATTTTTGGATTGGTAGGTTTAATTTCTACTTTTAGATTATTAAATAGAGAATCTGAATTACACATTTATGCACCAAAAGGATTGAAAGAAATTATTACAATACAACTAAAACTTTCAAACTCTTGGACACATTATCCACTACATTTTCATGAACTTACCTCAACCAAAAGTGAAATAATTTTTGAAGACAATAAAGTTGAAGTACATACTATACCTTTAAAACATAGAATTTACACCAATGGTTTTCTGTTTAAAGAAAAAATAGGAGAACGTAAATTAAATATGAACGCAATAGTTAATCACAAAGAAATTGAAACTTGTGATTATCAAAACCTAAAAATTGGTAGAGACTTTAAGCTTAAAAACGGAACTATTTTAAAAAATGAAACACTTACTTTTGAACCTCTAAAACCAATAAGTTATGCATTTTGTAGTGATACATCTTATTTCCCAGAAATTGTACCTATTATAAAAAATGTAAACTGTTTATATCACGAAACTACTTTTTTAAACGATAAAGAAGAGTTAGCTGCCACAACTAAACATTCTACTGCAAAACAAGCAGCTAGCATTGCAAAACAAGCAGATGTTAACCAACTAATTATTGGTCATTATAGTGGTAGATATAAAAATATTGAGAATTTTAAAACTGAAGCCCAAGAAATTTTCGAAAATACTTTTTTAGCTGATGCAGGCAAAGTTTTTGAGATTAATTAATAAAATAATATTTTATAACTTCCTTAACTTCTAACTTGTTATTCAAGCAACTAATTTAATATCATTAACAAGGTAGGGTAATTCAAAAATAGTTTGTTTAAATACCAACGAGCATTATTACTTTTTGCTTTTTGAATAAGTTAAAAATACGTTAATAAGAATAATAATTGTATTCCCATTTCGTTTTAAACGACTACTTAATTCTAAATAACACAATAATGATAAAAAAAATATTTTTAAGTTTTCTATTTATTTGTACAATTTCAATAATAAATGCTCAGGAATGGCAAACCGATTTTAAAATTGCTAAAGAAATTGCATCAAAAGAACATAAAAAATTAATACTTGTTTTTCAAGGATCAGATTGGTGTGGCCCTTGTATTAAATTAGATAAAGAAGTTTGGAGTCAAGATGAATTTAAAACTTATGCAAAAAACAATTTTGTAATGGTGAAAGTTGATTTTCCAAAAAGAAAAAAGAACAAATTAACAGCCGAACAGCAAGAAAAAAATTATCAACTTGCTGAAATTTATAACAAACAAGGTTTCCTTCCAAGAGTTATAATATTAAATGAAAATGGAAAAGTTTTAGGTGAAACTGGATACAAAAAAATGACACCTGAAAAATACATTAAATTACTTGCTTCATTTTAAATAGTTAACTGTTGAAAAATATATTTAGCATAATTATTCTCGTATTAACAACATTTAACTTGTATTCTCAACAAGAATTTAAACGTACGCTTAAATTAATGGGAAGTAGGTTTGATATTACAGTTGTTGAAAAAGATGCTGAAAAAGCTGCAAATTATATTGATATAGCCATTGGAGAAATTTCAAGAATTGAAAAAGTAATTTCGTCTTGGGATATTAATTCTCAAACTTCAGAAATAAATAGAAATGCAGGTGTTAAACCTGTTAAAGTTAATTTAGAATTATTAAACCTTATTAACCGAGCTATACAGATTTCAAAAATTACAGATGGTGCTTTTGATATTAGTTACGCTTCTATGGACAAAATTTGGAAATTTGATGGAAGTATGACCAAAATGCCTTCTGAAGAAAAAATTAAAAATTCTGTAGCAAAAGTAAGTTATAAAAACATTGTTTTAAATAAAGAAAACTCAACTGTTTATTTAAAATTACCTGGAATGAAAATTGGCTTTGGAGCTATAGGAAAAGGGTATGCAGCTGATAAAGCAAAAGAATTATTAATTAAAAAAGGTGTATCTGCAGGAATTATTAACGCATCTGGAGATATGAATACTTGGGGGAAACAAGCTAATGGTAATGAATGGAAAATTGCAATAAAAAATCCTTTTAATAAAAATAAAGTATTTGCTGTTTTACCAATTAAGGAAGGTGCAGTTGTAACGTCCGGTAATTACGAAAAGTATGTAACTTTTAACAACAAAAGATACACGCATATTATTGACCCAAGAACAGGAATTCCTTCAAGTGGAATTATAAGTGTGACCGTTTTTGCTCCAAAAGCTGAAATTGCTGATGCATTAGCTACTTCAGTTTTTGTAATGGGAAAAGAAGTAGGCTTAAACAGAATAAACCAATTACCAAAAATTGAATGTATTATTATTGATGATAAAGGAAATATTATTACTTCAAAAAACATAAAAATAGAAAAATCATGATAAAAAAACTTGTTTTGCTTGGCTTAGTAACTTGTTTCTTAACCTCTTGTGTAGTAGTTAAAGGATACGAAAAAGTAAAAATTAATGACCCTGACATGTCACTTAGTGACAAAAGTTCACACCGTTTGGAAACAACATTTCAATCATATCGTGAAGCTTCAGCAGGAGCAAATGGAGGAAAAACTGGCGGAGGCTGTGGATGTAATTAAATTAAGAAAATGAAAAAAATATTTATTAGCATATTAACTTTTACTGTTGCAATAGGATTTGCACAAGAAAAAAAACAAGATTCTATAAACACATATAAAAAACGTGTATTAGAAACAATTGAAGTAGATTTTTTAACTAGTTATTATTCACAAGATGGTGATAATGCTGCAACAAGTGGAGGAATTGGAAGTGAGGAACTAACTGATGTTACTGCTACATTTATTGTAGCTATTCCACTAAATGATGATGATGTTTTAACTATTGATACAGGAGTTTCAGCATATACATCAGCATCTTCAAGTAATATTGATCCTTTTGATAATGATATTGCAGACCCATTTCAAGCATCTTCTGGTGCATCAAGTGGAGATGTTTGGACAAATTTAACAGGTTCTTACAGCCATAGTTCAGATGATAGAAACAATATTTGGTCAGCAAAACTTTCAGTTTCTTCAGAACATGATTATTTTTCTCTAGGTTTTGGCGGTAGTTATACCAAACTTTTTAATGAAAAGAATACTGAAATTAATTTAAATGCTTCTGCATATTTAGATACTTGGAAACCATTATATCCTTCTGAATTAACCACATCAAACCCAGGTAAATATGGTACAATCACAGGGAATTTAAATTATAATCCTATTTTTTCAGAATTTGATAGTAAAAACAGAAACTCTTATACTGTAGGATTTGGAGTTTCTCAAATACTTTCTAAAAGTATACAAGGTTCATTAATGCTAGATTATGTAAACCAGCAAGGTCTTTTATCTACACCTTTTCATAGAATAAATTTTAATGATATTGAAGATTCATTTATTGATAATTTTCAATTAGCTGATGCCATTGAAAAATTACCAGATAGCAGATCTAAAATTGCAATTGGAGGACGACTAAATTTTTATATAAATGATATTTTTGTAGTTAGAACCTACTATAGATATTATAACGATGATTGGGGAATTAACTCACATACTGCAAGTATTGAAGTGCCAATTAAAATTACTGATAAATTTACTTTGTACCCTTCATACAGATATTACAAACAAACTGAAGCTGATTATTTTGCGCCACATGAACAACATGCATCTAGCAATGAGTTTTATACTTCTGACTTTGATTTATCTAAATATACAGCAAACCAATATGGTTTTGGAATAACATATACCGATATTTTTACTAAAACACGTATTTGGAAATTTGGATTGAAAAGTATTGATTTAAAATACAATCAATACGAAAGAAATACCGGGCTTAAATCTGATATTATTACAGCTGGGTTTAAATTTATAATGGATTAATATTTTGATTTTCACAAAAAAACTATAATTTGAAGCTAATTACTCAAATTATAGTTTTTTTTTGTAATTAAATTATAGCAGCAATTCATATGATTCAAAATATTCCTGAAATATTTAGAAATACTACTCAAAATCAACCAAGTTTATTTGTACATGATTTTAGAATGACTGATGATGTTGTAAAAAGTAAAGTGAAATTAAATTTACACATGTTTAGCTTTTTACAAATTGGAGAAAAACAAGTTCATTTTGCTAATAATTCAGTTGCCGTTAATGAGAAGCAATCTATTATTATAAAAAGCGGAAATATTTTAATGACTGAGCTTCTAAACAAAGACTTCGTTTATTTTTGTAAATTGTTTTTTTTCTCACAAAAAAATGTAGAAGATTTTTTGCACAAACATCATAAATCTTTTTCGTTAGAAATAAATAAGATACCAGATGAAACTCCTTATTTTGTAATTGAAAACGATGAGTATACAGCTTCGTTTGTAAATTCTTTAACATCAATACAAGTTTTAGACTCCAAATTTTCAGAGAATCTTTTAAGTGTTAAATTTGAAGAATTGATGCTTTATTTAGCAGATAAATATGGTGTTAATTTTATTCAATACTTAAATTCTTTAACCTCATCAAATAGTGATTATTCTTTTAGAAAAATAATAGAAACTAATCTTTATACTAATTTAAAATTAGAAGAAATTGCTTTTTTATGCAACATGAGTTTATCTACATTTAAGCGTCATTTTTTTAATGAATATGGTGTAAATCCAGGTAAATGGTTTCTAAAACAAAGACTACTTAAAGCAAAAGAAAAACTACAAGTAGAAAACGTAAAACCTTCAGAAATTTACGAAGATTTTGGGTATAACAATCTTTCAAACTTTAGCACTGCTTTTAAAAAAGAATTTGGTTTTAGCCCAAAATTAGTTAAGCAAACCAATTAATTGAACTTTTTTCATAAGTTTTTGAACTTAAACCGTAAACAAGCGGTTTATAGTTCAATTATATTTGCAGTAATAATAATTTATTTACTAAAACAAAAAAATGAAAAAAACAGTATTATTAGTACTATTTACAATTTGCTCTTATGTAGGATTTAGCCAAAATGGTATTTCTTTAGAACAAGCAGAAAAAATGATTGCAGTAGCAAAAGAAAAAGCAATTTCTTTAGATACAAAAATGAATATATCTATAGTTGACGCTGGAGCTAACTTAGTTGCTTTTGTACGTATGGATGGAGCTTGGTTAGGATCAGCAGATATTTCATTAAAAAAAGCTAAAACAGCTCGTTTCTTTGATATGAATACAGGTGTAATTGGTAGTTTATCTCAACCTGGAGGCGCTTTATACAATATAGAACATTCTAATGGAGGTTTAATTACTTTTCCAGGTGGAGTTCCTATTAAAAATGAAGCAGGAGAAGTTATTGGAGCAATTGGTGTTAGTGGAAGTTCAGTAGAAAACGACCATGCTGTTGCAGAAGCAGGTGCTTCAGCAAAATAGAATACCCCAACCCCTTTTTTTAAAACGTGTAACTGGCTATTTATTTTATAGTTTAGTTACACGTTACTTCTTTTATAATAGTATATCTTCAATTTCAATCCTTTATTTTAGTTTAAGTATTCTATATTTGTAGCATCTCAAAAAATATGGATTACAAATTACTTTCGTCACCCCTTCAAGGATTTACAGATTTTAGATTTAGAAATGCCTTCAATCATTATTTTGGAGGAATTGACACCTTTTATTCACCATATATAAGATTAAATGGTAAACGAACTATTAAACCTGCTTATGAACGTGATATTCTTCCTGAAAATAATGTTGGTTTAGAAGTTATTCCTCAAATTATTACAAATGATGCTGATGAATTTTTGTTTGTTGCAAACTACGTTCAACAATTTGGTTATAAAGAATTAAATTGGAATTTAGGTTGCCCATATCCAATGGTTACAAAATGCGGAATGGGTTCTGGATTGATAAACAATTCAGAAAAAATTAATGAGATTCTTAAAAAAGTACATGCTGAATCTGATATTGTAGTATCTATGAAAATGCGTTTAGGATATGAAAACAGTGACGAAATACTTAAAACATTACCAATATTAAACACCTACCCTATTAAAAACATTGCCATACACGCACGTATTGGAAAACAATTATATAAAGGCGGTGTAGATTTAGATTCATTTCAAAAATGTATAGACAACTCTATGCATACACTCTATTACAATGGTGATATAACTTCGGTTGCTAAATTTAATGAAATGCAGCAACGGTTTCCAAGCATTGATCACTGGATGATTGGCAGAGGGCTTATTTCTGATCCTTTTTTACCAAGTATGATAAAAAATAACACTTCAAATTATCCTGAAAACAAAATTGAACTATTTAAAGAGTTTCATGACACACTTTATGAAGGTTACAGCAAATCATTATCTGGAGCTTCACATTTATTATTAAAAATGTATCACTTATGGGAATATTTTGCTACACTTTTTTCAAACCCACGTAAAGCGCTAAAAAAAATAAAAAAAGCTAAAAATATTAGAGCTTATGAAACTGCTGTTAAAGAAATTTTAAGTGCTGAAGAAAATTTCTAAGAGTTAAAAATTACAACAATTATATTCTGCTTTGATAGGTATATAAATCAAAATATCGTCCTTTTATAGCAATCAGTTCATCGTGTTTTCCACGTTCAACAATATTACCGTTTTCAATTACTAATATTTGATCTGCTTTTATAATAGTACTTAACCTATGTGCAATTACAAACGTAGTTCTGTCTTTCATTAATTTCTGTAAACTTTTTTGAATAAACGATTCACTTTCTGTATCTAAATTTGAAGTTGCCTCATCTAAAATTATAATTTTAGGGTTGGCTAATAAAGCTCTAGCAATAGTTATTCTTTGACGCTGACCTCCTGATAATTTAACACCACGCTCACCAATAACGGTATCTAAACCTTCATCAAATCTATCTGTAAATTCATTTACATAAGCTCCTTTAACTGCTCTTAATAATTCTTCTTCAGATGCATTTGGTCTTGGAAATAAAATATTTTCACGAATAGTTCCTTCGTATAAAAAATCATCTTGTAAAACCACACCTAACTTACTTCTAAAACTACTTAAATTAACTTGTGATAAATCAACTCCATCAATAGTAACTGTTCCTTCTGAAGGATTTAAAAAAGTGGCTGCTAAACCTGCTATTGTAGATTTTCCAGAACCTGATGAACCAACCAAAGCTGTTACACTTCCTGAAGGTGCTTCAAATGAAATATTGTGTAATACTTCTTTATTTTCTTCATAACTAAAAGAGACATTTTTAAAAAGCATATCTCCTTTAACATCGTCCAATTTTATAGTTCTAATTTCAGGATTATCTTCTTCAGTCATATTCATTAACTCTTCAGTTCTATCTAACCCAGCCATAGCTTCGGTTAATTGACTTCCAATATTACTCATTTGAACTATTGGTGCAATTAGAAAACCTAAAAACAAGGTGAAAGAAATAAATTCACCATATGTCATACTATTATCCATAATAAAATAACCTCCAATTCCCATAATTCCTGCGGAAGCCAATCCTAACAAAAAAGTTGAAGAACTAGTGATTAAAGCTGTAGCAGTTAAACTTTTTTTCACATTTAAAAATAAACGTTCAACACCAGCTTCAAATGATTTATTTTCCTGATTTTCAGCATCAAACCCTTTAATTACTCTAACACCGTTTAGTGTTTCAGTTAATCTACCAGTAACTTCAGCATTAATTTTTCCACGCGCTCTAAAAATAGGACGAATATATCCAAAAGCCTTTAAAGCTATAATTGCAAAAATTGAAACGGGTACTAGTACAAAAAATGTCATTAAGGCATTAATTTTAATCAAAATAACTAATGAAATAATTGCTGTTAAAGTACCTCCTACCAGCTGAACCAAACCTGTACCAACCAAATTACGAACACCTTCAACATCCGTCATTACACGAGAAACTAAAGCGCCAGATTTATTATTATCGAAAAAACTAATTGGTAATGTAAGTAGTTTCTTTTGAACTTTTGCTCTTAATAATGATATTAAATGTTGTGCTTCAACACTTAACAAACGTGTTAATGAAAATGAACTTATGGCTTGTATTAATATGGCAATACAAACAACTATTAACAAGTTTATTAATGCTGTTATATCTTGTGCCGGAATAACATCATCAATCAAATTTTTACTTGCATAAGGCAATACTAAACCTGCTAAACTTCTAAAAATTATTAAAATGATTCCTAAAAAAACGATGTTTTTTCTTGGCCAAATAAATTCTTTAAATGCCCAATAAAATGATACTTTATTTTTACTCATAGTTAAATATAGTCTAAAATTAAGCCAAAATAGTACAAATGACAATTAGGCAGAAGGTAATATATACTTTCTTATTGTATGTTCGTAAGCTCAATTTGAATTCTCATTAAAAAAAAGAGTATATTTACTTTTTTGAGTATTTAAAGGCATTATAATATGAAAACCAACGAGTTAAATACCATTTATAAAGATATTTTTGAAACTTTTGGAGAAATTGAGATAAAAGAACACGTAAAAAAATTAATAGAATTAGATTTTTATTATCCGTATAATGCTACATTTTTTTGCATAACAAATACTGTTTTGCAAAGTTTTGAATATGTGAGTAAAAATTTCACTTCTTGTACAGGTTTGGAAAATCATGAAATATTAGAAGGTGGCATGAAATATTTTTGGTCAAGATTTCATCCTGATGATATTGAACTTTGGGTAAAAACATTACAATCTCTAATGGAGTTTACTATGACTGATTTAGATCCAAAAAAGCGTAGTAAAATGAGCTATACTTGGAACTATCGAATCAAAAACTCAAAAGGAAAATATGTAAATATCATTCAAAATACAACTCCTTTACAATTTGACGACTCAAATAAACCAATTATTGGTTTAGCGCATTACACAGTTATAGAAGCAGGTATAAAAATGGATATTTGTGCTTCAGCAAAATATTTAAACGACAAAAAAGAGTATGAAACATTGTACTTTTCTAACTTTTCAAATAAAAATTTATTAGATGCTGTTAGTAATAGAGAACGCGATATTATTAGACTTTTACTTCAAAAAAAAACAAGTAAAGAAATTGCTGAAAAATTAAACATTAGCAAACATACTGTTGATACACACAGACGTAATATTTTAAAAAAATTCAACCTTTCTTCAACTGGCGGATTAAGAAGTTACTTTAACAACAATATTAATTTACTGTAAACCCCGCCTTTAAAACTTAAAAACCAATTAGTTACAACAAAAATACTCAATATGAGTATTGTATATTTAATTTGACAGTTTTAAGTTTACTTAACTAAAAAAATTAAAAAATGCTAAAACAAAAGTCGTTACTCGTTTTGTGGGGAATGTTACTATGGACAGGATTTACTTTACATGCTCAAATAGGAATTGCAGTTGCAAAAGATAACAACGGCTCTTCTTTAAAGTGGCAAATAGCTTGGAATAATGGATACAAAACAGAAGCTACTGCCAAACAAAAATTAAAAGATAAAGGTTTCAAAAAAGTGTACACTTTAACTGGTGGTGAATCTCGAGGTCACAAACTTACAAGCGGTTATTGGGTAGTTGTTGAAGCTCATAGAACAAATTATAAAGACATTGCAATTACCTCTTTTGGCTTGGGAGCAAGTAAAAATTCTTATGCCGAAGCTGAAAAACGTGCTGTTAGTAATTTAAGTCAGTATGATTGGTCTTGGAAAAAAAGTGATGGCTTTTCTGTTTCAAAAAAAGGAACATTTTAAAACATTATCTTTTCAAAAAAATTAATTAACTCTTCTTATAACTCCCAAAATGAAAAAAATACTACTTTGTGTATTACTTATTTTTTTTACAAAAATAAACGCCCAAAACAACGAAATATTAGTTCAAAACCTAAATGGCACATCGTTTGATTTAAACAAATTAATTGGAGGAGAAAAAAATCAACCAGTTATATTCTTTACATGGGCAAAAAGTTGGTGTTGGCCATGTGTAAAAGCACTAGATGAGTTTAATAAAAACTTTACTGAACTTCAAAATAAGCACAATTTAAAAATTGTAGCTTTAAATTTAGATTCAAAATACTCACGTCAAGAAATTAAAGAATTCGCTCAAGAAAGAGGTTGGAATTTTGATGTTTATGTAGATACTAATAAAAACTATATAACTGCTACAAACACAACCAATGCCCCTATTACTTTTCTTATTTTTAATGGTAAAATAATAAAAAAATTAAATGGTTTTACTGACGGAATTGCGAAGCCAGAATCTACTGCAAATTTCTTTATTGAAATAACAACTGGTTTATTTAGTAATGTAATTTATTTTGATAAAGACTGGAAAAATACGACTAAAAAATTTGCCACATACGTACGTTACAAAGATAAAATTGGTGACAAATATGAGGTAACAGACCGATGGATTACAGGAGAAATCCAAATGAGAGGTTCTTATACAGATTTACATTGCACTATACGAACAGGTGAATTTAAGTGGTATAATAAAGATGGAACGATAAGTAGCTCTGAAACATTTTAAAAATTAATACCCCATTTTCTTAAAAATATTAGTAAATACTATTGATAGTAAACTTTAGAACATTAAATTTTATGTATTTTAAACTTTCTAGAAAAAATAATAACTTATAAAACAACCTAATTTCAATCTAAAACTCCTGAATAATTATAAAAATACGAACATGAAATTTAAACTTATAGTCCTCATCAGTCTTATTACAATTACAATTTATTCGCAAAACGGTCCTCACAAAACATACTATGATAACGGTCAACTAAAAGAAATTGGTAATTATAAAGATGGAAAAGAAGATGGACTTTGGAAATATTATCACGAAAATGGGCAAGTTGGAGCAATTGCAACATTTATTAATGGTGTTCCTTCAGGAATAGTTAAAGGATATCATGAAAATGGGCAACTTGAAGCTGAAGGAAACATGATGAATGGCGAAAAAAATGGTACTTATAAAGAATATAATGAAGATGGAATTTTAGTAAAATCTGGAGTTTACAAAGCAGATGAAGAAATAGGTGTTTGGAAAAAAAACGATTTTCACCGAAATGGAAACCTAAAAGAGGAAGCTTCATTTATTGGCAAGAAGAAACAAGGAGCCTATAAAACATACTACGAAAATGGGACATTAAAATTTTCTGGAAATTATATAAATGACAAAGAAGATGGCCATATTAAAGAGTACCATAAAAATGGAAACCTTAAATGGTCTATGACTATTATTGATGGATTAAGAAATGGTGTTTATCTCCAAAAATATGAAAATAACAATACCAAGCGTAAAACAAGTTATAAAGAAGGCAAAAGACATGGTAAGTATTTTTTATATTATGAAAATGGAAATTTAGATGAAGAAGGAAGCTATTTAAAAGGTGAAAAAAATGGTTATTGGAAAGAATATAGCGATAATGGAAAAATGATAATAGAAGGAACTTATATTAATGGCGTAAAAGATGGAAAATGGAAAATGTATGATAAATACAGTAATGGAAATTTAGATAAAGAAGGAAGCTATTTAAAAGGTGAAAAAGATGGAGAATGGAAAGAGTATATTACAAACATACATTCAAAAAAACACTATTTATATAAAATTGGAAACTATATAGTAGGTGAAAAAGAAGGGAAATGGCTGTATTATAATTCAGATACTACACAACAATATTATAAAATATACCAAAACGGAAATGAAATTAAGAAAGTAAAAGATGGCATTATTTATTTAGTAAATGAAGAAAATTACATTAATGGCGAAGAACATTATAAAAGTAATGTACTTACTAAAACCATTAAATATGTATTTAAAAACAATAAAATAATTGATAAAGAAACTTGGGTTAATGGTGCATTAACAAAAAGAGAAAGTGATAAATACGTAAAAAAAGAAGAATATTATAAAATTCATATAAAAAATAAATGCCGTAATAAAATTTCTCTATTTATTAGACTTAGAAAAGACAATGGCACATGGGTTTCTAAAGGATGGTACAATTTAAACTCTGGAGAAGAAGGATATTTAGGAAACACAAAAAATGGAATAATTTATTACTACGCTGAACATAAAAAAGGTAAATGGAAAGGATCTCTTTATAAGATGTTTAAAGGAAAAAAGTATGGTTTAAAAAAATGGGATATAAAAGGAAATAAAGGAAAGGTTACTAAAGGACTAACATGTAATAAATAATTACTGAAAATTATTTATATTCATAATAAAACAAAGATTCAATTTATAGAGGTTCTAAAAATTAATAACGAAATTTCATTTGAAGCTGTTTCTTCTAAAAAATACAATTAAAGTTCATTAATGTGATAAAAAAACTATTAAAAGAAAATTACGAAGCAGATATAATTCTAGCATTAAAAGAACTATTTGTAAGTAATTCAACTTTTTCTTCTGAAGACATAAGCAAACTAAAAAATTATGACACAGAAGATTACGCTCTTATTGGTATTATTGGACTTATTTTAAAAAATAAAGCCCGTATACTTTTAGGTAAAAAACAACCTTTTGATATTGAAATAAAACAATGGTGTGAACAAATTGAAGTTTCACTTGCTGAAATGGAAGAAATAGCAATGAAATTTCTAGATGATGATTTTAGCGAAGAACAAGAAATTATATTAAGAAAAGTAATGTTAGAATATCCTAAAAATTCTAGTAATATCTCATAAATTGTGCTATAAAAAATTATTCTGAAATAAATTAATACGCATCTAAACTTATTAAAACCAACGTACAAGCCCGTTCAAAGTTGATGTTATTTTTAGTTAATAGTTGCTCAAAGTACGGATTCTCTGTTCCTGGGTTAAATAACACTCGTTTTGGTTGTAAACCTATAATATAGTTATAAAATTCAGGTTGATTTTTGGCACTTAAGTACAACGTAACTGTATGAATATCTTCAAACTTAATCAAGTTAGTTTCAATTAAAATATCTTCTACAATTCCTCTTCTTCTACCTATTGCTTTTACCTCAACACCTATTGACTTCAATCTCTTTATTGCAATATTTGAATATCGTTTAGGGTTTTCAGATGCGCCTAATATCAATGTTTTCCTAACCATTTGTTAAATTTAGTTAAAGTATGTTAAACCGCGTAACATATTTTTTCTTGTATAGTCTACTTGTCATAGTATAGCTTACAATACTTTTTCAAATATGAAATTAAATTACAACAATGTTAAATATTTCATAAAATAGTACTTTGTTTTGCATAGTACTATAAAAACAACATACATTTGCAGTAACAAAACTAAAAACAAACTATTATGAAATCAATAAATAAAAAAACTAGTAAAACAAATCAATCAATTTTTGAAGTAATCACAAATTCAAAGCATTCAACTTGGAATAACAGAAGACGTTATTCAAACATAAATCAATTCAGATTTATTTAAACTATAAACAGCAGCACTAAATTAACTTATCTCAAATGAAAAAAATAATATTTTTATGCAGTCTTATTATCTCAATGACTGTTTCAGCACAACTTCCTTCAAATAGCAATCCTAGAACTGGTGTTATTTCAGGAAAAGTAATTGACGCTACAACTAACGAAGCACTACCATATGTTAGTATAATTGTAAAAGATGCAACAAACAAAACTACCACAGGTGGTATAACTGGCGACAACGGAATTTTTACAATAAAACAAATACCTGAAGGGGAAAATAACATTGAAATTCAATTTATTGGTTATAAAACTGAAATTAAAAAAATTAATATTACTAGAACCAATTTTAAAATAGATTTGGGTACTATTAATTTAAAAGAAGAAGCTTCAAAACTAGATGAAGTTACTGTTATCGCAGAAACTTCAACTATAACCCAAAAAATTGATAGAAAAGTTATTAATGTAGGTAAAGATTTAACCTCAGCAGGGACAACGGCATCAGAATTATTAAACAATGTGCAATCTGTTAGTGTTGATAGCCAAACTGGTGCTATTAGCTTACGTGGTAACGAAAATGTACGTGTGTTAGTTGATGGTAAACCAACAAATTTAGACCCTGCACAATTGTTGAAACAAATACCTTCTACTTCAATTAAAAGTGTTGAGTTAATTACAAATCCATCAGCAAAATACAATCCTGAAGGAATGAGCGGAATTATAAATATTGTGTTACACAAAAATGCAAATTTAGGTTTCAACGGTTCTGTAAATACAGGATTAACAGTTGGTGAAAATACAAGGTTCAATGGTTCTTTAGATATGAATTTAAAAACTGGAAAAGTAAATTTCTTTACTAATTACGGTGTAAATACTGGTAAAAGAGATAATTACGGTGTAATTACAAGACATGATAATAATTCGTTACAAGACTTTTCCTTTTTAGATGACAGAACTTCTCATATGCTAAAAATTGGAGCCGACATTTATTTAAACGAAAAAAATACATTATCATTTTATACCATTCAGAATAAATCTGAAAACACATTTAATGGAAATACATTGGTCTATTTTAATGATATTTTAGACACTGAAAGTCCGATGTTGGTATTGGGTGAAACTAATTCTGAAACATATAATTTTAATTATACTTTAGATTTTGAAAAGAAAGGTCATAATTTAGAATTTGAAGCCAATTTTTCAAGTTCTGATCAACCAGAGAACACATCGTATGAAGAATTATTTGACCCAAATGATTTGGTATTAAATTATACTGACATTATTAATAATGACAGAAGTACAACTTTATTAAATATAGACTATACAAACCCTCTTTCAGAAAATTCAAAATTAGAATTAGGTGCTGAATTTAGAGTAAACGACACAAAAAATAACAGAGTTACAACTCAGTTTGGTGAAGATAACTCTTCATTTAAATATGATAGAAACATCTACTCTGGATATGTAAACTTTAATCACAAATTTGATAAATTATCTATGCAATTAGGTGCTAGATTAGAGCAATATGAAGTTGACGGAACGTTTAATAAAGGTTTAGAAACATTAACATATTCTGATGAGATATTTTCAGTATATCCTTCTGCATTTTTCACGTATAATCCTTCAGAAAAAAATCAATATCAATTAAGTTACAGTAGAAGAGTTGATAGACCTTCAATTGGGCAAGTAAACCCAATTAGAGAATGGAGTACGCCACAAATTACTTCAGTAGGAAATCCAAATTTAAAACCTCAGTTTACAAACTCATTTGAATTAAATTATACACATCAATACAAAAAAGGATCGTTTACATTAGGTACATTTTACAGAAGAGTAAATGACAATATTACAAGAGTTTTAAATGAAGACCCTTTTGATGAAAATAATGTAGAAATATCTTACTTCAATACTGAGAGTAATAACCGTTATGGATTAGAACTATCTAGCAATCATAAATTTACAAATTGGTGGAGAGTAAATGCTAGTTTTGATTTATACACACAAAATGAAAGTGGTATTGCTAACGGCGAAGAACTTGAAATTACAAATAGTTCAGTCAACTTTAGAGTAAGTAATAACTTTAAAGCTAGTAAAAACTTACGCTTTCAATTATTTGCAATGTACAGAGGTGGTGGAGAATCTATACAATTTAAAGTTGATCCAATGTGGATGATTAATACTGGGGCTAGTTTAAATGTATTAAAAGGAAAAGGAACTGTTAGCTTAAGAGTTAATGATATATTCCAAGGAATGAAATTTAAATTTGAGTCTGAAAACCCATATCCATTTGATGGTCAATTTAACTGGGAAAGTAGAACAGCGTATTTAGGATTTATGTACCGTTTTGGAGGAGGAAAAAACAAAGCAAAGAAACGTAAATCTAGAGATAATAATGAAACTCAAGGCGGTGGAGGATTTATGTAAAATACATAAACAGCTGATATTCTGAATTATATATGTAAAGCTTAAATTAAATAAGCGGCTACAAGAAATATAATTTAAAAAATAAAAGGAAATGATAATTATTTGAATTAGTTAATCTGAACCTTTTACAAAGCCTCTAAACTTGCATTTTAGAGGCTTTTTTTAAACTCTTAAACTTGAAATCAAATTAATTAAAAGTGATGCTTAAAAGAAAGTTAACTATACTATTATTTTTTATATGCTTTGCAAATAACTTTGCAAACAGCACAGATAATATAGTTTTCATAAAAGCAGAATTCCTTAACAAAAATACTGTTAGAATACCCTTTAAGCTTATTGATCATTTAATTATTGTTGAAGCAAATGTATTAAACCAAATAGGAAATTTTATTATTGATACTGGTTCAGAAACATTAATATTAAACAAAATCCATTTTCCATCAAAGTATAATCACAATGTAAAAAATAATGAAACTACAGGAATATTAAGTTATATTGATAACCCTATTGAAAAAAGATTGAAATCATTTAATTTACAGCACTTTATCTTAAAAAATAAAAATTCAGACATCATTGATTTATCACATATTGAAAAAAGTAAAAAAATGAAACTTTTAGGAATAATTGGCTACAGTATTTTAAAAGATTATGAAATTTTCATAGACCTCTACTTAAATCAAATAACCTTAACTAAAGTTGATAAATATGGCAACAGGTTAGACCCAAAAGTGCACGTAGAAAAAATTGTAGATAGCCTCAATTTCAAATTGAAGAAACATACAATCGTTATAAACGGAACTATCAATAATCAAAAACTTAAGCTTGGTTTAGATACAGCTGCCGAGTTTAATCAAATTAATAAAAGTGTAAATAAAAAAACACTTAAACATTTCGTCCCAAAAAAACGAATCAATTTATCAGGTGCTAGCGATAAACGCATTGAAGTTATTGTTGGAGACTTATATCGTTTAAAATTAAGCGAAACAATTTATCTAGGCCCAATGAAAACAATGCTTACAAACCTAACTAGAATGTATGAAGTTTTTGGCACTCAACTTGATGGTGTTTTAGGGTACGAATTCTTTAAATACAAAAGAACTATTATTAATTATCGAAAAGAAAAACTATATTTCATAAATTATCCTATTATTAGAAAATGAAAAAAATAATAACACATAACATCCTATTATTTTTACTTTTAGTAACAACACAAACTTTTGCACAAAACGAGAAAGTAAAAGGGTATAGAATTGAGGGAGATGAAATTGTATTTTCTTTTGATAAAAGAGATTATACAAAAGTATCAAAAAATAATTATTGGTCTAAATCAGATTTTGAGGATATTGATATTCATAATGTTGTAGTTTCAGGTGAATTTAATAATTGGTCATTACACAAATGGAAAATGATTAAAATAAATGAAAACATATATGAACTAAGAAAAAAAATTAATGATTTTAATGATGAATTCTTATGGGAATTCAAATTTGTAATTAATAACTCCTATTGGGCAGAGCCCTCGAAAGAAGATTTCAATACTAATGAAGCAACAAAAAATGGTCATCAATTAGATGTTTATAACTTAAATTTTACAACTGCTTATGTTGATAAAAATGGAAATGCTACGTTTAAAATAAAAGGTTATAAAAATGCACAAAAAGTTATTATATCAGGAACATTTAGCAGATGGAATGAAGACTATTTTAACATGTTAAAAACTGAAGATGGTTGGGAATTAACATTACAATTAAGGCCTGGAGAATACGAGTATAAATTTATTGTTGATGGTGAATGGATTATAGACGCTGAAAACCCTTTAATGAACAAAAATGAGTTTGATGGATTTAATTCTGTAATTAGAATTGGGAAGCTAGTTACATTGAAGTTGAATAACAATTTAAATGCTTCAAAAGTTATTCTCACTGGTTCATTTAATAACTGGAATGAAAATAATTGTAAAATGATTAAAACCGAAAATGGATGGGAATATACTTTTAAACTCTCAAGCGGAAAACATCATTACAAATTTATTGTTGATGATAATTGGATTGTTGATCCTAATAATCCAATAAAGGAATACGACTATGAAGGGAATATTAATTCTGTTTATATTGTTAAATAAAAAAACACCTTTTAAAAGGTGTTTTTTTACTACAGATTATTATTTATTTTATATTTCTACCATCTCATAATAACACTTCCCCAAGTAAATCCACTACCAAAGGCTGCTAAAACTACCAAATCATTATCTTTTATTTTCCCCTGTTCCCAAGCTTCTGTCAATGCAATAATTACTGATGCTGCAGTTGTATTTCCATATTTCATAATATTGTTAAATATCTGATCGTCAGATAATTTAAATTTTCTTTGAACAAATTGTGAAATACGTAAATTTGCTTGATGAGGTATTAACATATTAATATCTGAAACCTCTAAATTATTTTTTTGTAAACCTTCCATAATTGCTTCGGAAAAACGAACAACTGCATGTTTAAAAACAAATGTTCCGTTCATGTATGGAAAATATGACTCGTCATTTTCATCATTGGCTTCCATAATTTTAGGTACCCAATGTCTAATACTTGGTGCTAACACCGTTAATTCCTCTGCATGTTTTCCTTCTGAATGTAAATGAGAAGATAAAATTCCTTTTGTATTATCCTCAGTTCTTGAAAGTACTGCTGCTCCTGCTCCATCTCCAAAAATTACTGAAACACCTCTTCCTCGTGTAGTTTTATCTAAACCACCTGAGTGAAACTCTGAACCAACAACCAACACATTTTTATACATACCCGTTTTTATAAACTGATCTGCAACCGACATAGCATAAATAAACCCAGAACATTGATTTCTAATATCAACTGCTCCAACAGTTCTCATATCTAACATGTCTTGTAATTGAACTCCTCCTCCAGGAAAATAATAATCTGGACTTAAGGTTGCAAAAACTATAAAATCTATATCATCTTTGGTCAATCCAGCTCTTTCAATAGCTATTCTAGATGCTTTTGCACCCATAACTGCTGATGTATCTTCACTTCCTTCTTTTATCCAACGTCGCTCTTTTATACCAGTTCTTTCTTGAATCCACTCATCATTAGTATCCATCATTTTGGATAAATCATCATTTGTTACCACATTATCAGGCACATAGTAACCAAGTCCTGTTATTTTAGAATTGTACATATTGTAATATTTTATTTTTTCAAGATAGTAAAAATTTCAACATGAAATTATGCCTTAATACACCTTTAAAATCTTACTTAAAGGTTTACGCTCAATATTTGGAACATAAGCTTTATCAGACTCATAACCAACGGGTAATAATAAAAATGCTCGCTCATTTGATGGCCTTTCCAATATTTTTTCAAGAAAACGCATTGGGCTTGGTGTGTGGGTTAACGTAACTAAACCTGCATTATGAATTGCTGAAATTAAAAAACCGCAGGCCAAACCCACAGATTCATTTACATAGTAATTTTGATGTTTTATACCATCATCATCTAACTCATAAGGTCTTTTAAAAACAATTATTAAATAGGGTGCAGTTTCTAAAAAAGGTTTCTCAGCGTCAGTTCCTAAATGTTTTAAATCTTCCAACCATTCATCACTCATCCGTTCATTATAACTTTTACGCTCTTCTTCTTCAGCGGCTTCTCTAATTTTTTTCTTTATTTCAGTATTTTTAACAACACAGAATGTCCAAGGCTGTTTATTTGCTCCTGATGGTGCTGTTGAAGCAGCTTTTATAATATTCTCAATAACTTCAATTGCCACAGGTTTATCGGAAAAATGACGAACTGACCTTCTTTTATTTAGCCAATTAAAATAATCATTTGATCTTTTTAGCATCTCATTTTCAGGATAACTTTCTTGAAAATGTCTAATATGTTTATAGCCATCAACTAAAATATAATCGTCTTCTTGCATAATCTTTGTATAAAATTCAAAATTAAGGAATTAAAACTTATGTCAGTTTGTCACAGAAAGAAGTTTGGTATTTTTTTTGACTAATAGAATACTATAAAATAATAAAACTAAAAATAATAAAAATATGGCAACTGGAAGTATTAATGTAACTGCTGAAAATATTTTTCCTGTAATTAAAAAATTCTTGTATTCTGATCACGAAATATTTTTACGTGAATTAATTTCAAATGCAACGGATGCAACTTTAAAACTAAAACACCTTTCTACTTTAGGTGAAATTAAAGGTGATATAGGAGAACCAAGAATTGAAATAATAGTTGATAAAGACAAGAAAGAAATTAGAATTATTGACCAAGGTGTTGGTATGACTGGTGAAGAAGTTGAGAAATACATCAATCAAGTCGCTTTTTCTGGTGCTGAAGAATTTGTTGAAAAATACAAAGACAAAGTTGAGAACTCAGGAATAATTGGTCATTTTGGATTAGGATTTTACTCTTCATTTATGGTTGCAAGTAGTGTAGAAATTTTCACTAAATCATTTAAAGACGATTCAAAAGCTGTACGTTGGGAATGTGATGGAAGTCCAAAATACACTTTAGAAGAAACTGACAGAACTGAAAGAGGAACTGAAATAGTTTTACATATTGATGACGATTCTACTGAATTTTTAGAAGAAAGTAAAATTACAGAACTTTTAAACAAGTATAACAAGTTTATGCCAATTCCAATTAAATTTGGAACTCGTGAAGAAACTTTACCAAAAGCTGAAGACGCTCCTGAAGATGCTGAAGCTGAAAAAATTACTGTAGATAATATTGTAAACAATCCAAATCCAGCTTGGACAAAAAGCCCAAGTGAATTAAAAGATGAAGATTACAAAGGATTTTACAGAGAATTATACCCAACTCAATTTGAAGAACCTTTATTTAACATTCATTTAAATGTAGATTACCCGTTTAATTTAACAGGTATTTTATATTTCCCTAAATTGAATAAAAATTTAGATCCTGCAAAAGATAAAATTCAATTATATCAAAATCAAGTATTTGTAACTGATAATGTTGAAGGTATTGTACCAGACTTTTTACAAATGTTACGTGGTGTAATAGATTCACCAGATATTCCTTTAAATGTTTCTCGTTCATACTTACAAGCTGATGGAGCTGTTAAAAAAATAGCAAGCTACATTACAAGAAAAGTTGCTGATAAACTAATTAGTTTATTCAAAAACGATCGTAAAGCATTTGAAGAAAAATGGGATGATATTAAAATTATTATTGAATATGGAATGCTTTCAGAAGAAAAATTCTTCGAAAAATCTGACAAATTCGCATTGTATCCAACTGTTGACAAAACCTACTTTACGTTTTCTGAATTAGAAGAAAAAATTAAACCAGCTCAAACTGATAAAGATGGTAAATTAATTGTGCTATACGCTTCAAACGAAAAAGCGCAACACAGTTATATTGAAGCTGCTAAAGAAAAGGGATACGAAGTTTTATTATTAGATTCTCCAATAGTGTCTCACTTCATTCAAAAATTAGAAGGCGCTAAAGAAAACATCCAATTTGTTAGAGTTGATGGTGATCATATTGATAATTTAATTAAAAAGGACGAAGATAAAATTAGTAAACTTTCTGATGAAGAGAAAGAAACTTTAAAGCCAATTATTGAAGAAGCTGTTCCTAAAGAAACTTACACTGTTCAATTAGAAGCTATGGATTCTAATGCAAATCCGTTTATTATTACACAACCTGAGTTTATGCGTAGAATGAAAGAAATGCAAGCTTCTGGTGGTGGCGGAATGATGGGAATGGGTAATTTTCCAGATATGTATAACTTAGTTGTAAATACTAATAATGAGTTGGTTGGCGAAATTTTAAATACAAAAACCAAAAAGAAACAAGAACGTTTAATTAAACAAGCTTTTGACTTGGCTAAATTATCTCAAAACCTATTACATGGTGAGGAATTAACCAATTTTATTAAGCGTAGTTTTGAAATGATTAAATAAGTTTTATCATTAAAAAATACAGTTTAACAAACAATTAATACAAAGCCTCAATACTAATTGAGGCTTTTTTTATTATTTTTATCACCTTAAAACTTCACAATTGTAATTGTTGGCATTTTTTTTGTGGATATACAGAATTAAAATAAGAAAATGAAGAATACTTTTAAAACTATAATTTTAACAGTCCTAATTAGCTTTAGTACACTTACTTTATTTTCGCAAAGCGATACTATCAAAACAGTTATTAAAGACTCTAGAATTAATAATGAAATTTCTACTAATGGTAATTATCAATTAAAAGCTGTTTCTGCAAATGCCAAAGTAAAACCTGTTTCAGATTTTGATATAAGAATTGAAAATAAATTAAATACTGAAACTGTTAATAAACAACTCAGTAAAAATAAACCAACATCTAAAACACAAAATTTCTTATTAGAAGAGTTACCAGAAGATAGAGATATTATTGGTAAAAAATATTGGAAAGGAAAAGACGTAACCAATAAGAAATTAGAGAGTCATTTAAGTTTAGGAACCTTAACTAGTAAAACAAAAATAATTAAAATTGAATGTAGAGATTTTGGAGAAGTTGACGGCGATAGAATTAGAATTTATTTAAACAACAATATTGTTAGTGATAATGTTGGATTGAAAGGAAACTATTATGTGTATTTTGTAAACTTAGAAAAAGGTTATAATAAAATTGATTTTGAGGCTTTAAATCAAGGATATGCCGGACCAAACACTGCTGAATTAAAGGTTTATGATGATAACGGAATACTTCTTACTGCAAAAGGTTGGGGTTTAAACACAAAACAAATAGCTACAATAGGTATTCATTTTTACTAATTAAATTATGATTTTAGCAGCATCAGGTGTTATTTTACAGGATAAAAAAATATTATTACTTCAACGTTCAAATTACACAAAAAACTATCCTGAGTTTTGGGGCTGCCCAGGCGGTAGAGCTGAAATAGGAGAAACTGCTGAACAAAATGTAATTAGAGAAGTAAAAGAAGAGTGTAATTTAAGCTTCTCACCTACTTCAATTTTAAAAACTGGTGTTTGGCAAGACAGAAACTTTTATCGTTTTCTAGGAAATTGGATTGGTGAAATTAAAATTCAAGAATTAGAAGTGCTAGACTACAATTGGTTTACTTACAATGAAGCTATAAAATTAAAATTATCTTTCGATTATAAAGAAGTTGTAGAATTACTTTACAAAAAACAACTACTATAACATAAATATATCACAATCAACACATTACACTTTAACAAATTATTAGCACAATAAAAATACTGTAAGTGTAACTTTAATGTTTTAGTATCGTCTTTTAAATAAAATAACTAATCCAATTAAAATTATTAAAACTATCCATTCTCATACTGTACCAAAAGGAGTTGAAAACATTCGATTACAAGATTATGCTCCAAAAGCTTTTCAAACATTTATTCCTTCAAATAGCGGTATAAAAAAAGCAATTAAAAAAGGTCAGTTTTTATCAAACGGTGAAATTGCTAAAACTGGTACTTGGGTAAGCTTTGGACAGGTTTTAGAACTTATTGAAACCTCTACCACACAACCAAAAATATATAAATTTGATTTAGACGTTATTTTTGAAGATGAACATATGGCTGTTATTAATAAGCCTGCAGGCATATCAGTTAGTGGTAATACTTTTAAAACGGTTGCAAATGCATTACTTCATAATATTAAAAGAAGCATAGAACCAGATGCGCTTTCTATCCCAACACCAGTTCATAGACTTGATAACCAAACTTCAGGATTGTTACTTATAGCTAAAACTAAAACTGCTCAAATAGAGTTGGGAAATCAGTTTAAAAACAAAACCATTCAAAAAAAATACTGTACAATTGTTGTTGGAAAAATACACACCAATCAAATTATAAATGTACCTATTGAAGAGAAAGAAGCTTCTACTAGTTTTGAAATTATTAAAGTAGTAAAATCTTTAAAATATGAGAATTTAAGTTGCTTAAAAGTTTCCCCAAAAACGGGAAGAACACATCAAATTCGTATTCATTTAGCATCTATTGGTAATCCCATTTTAGGAGATAAACTGTATGGAAATAAAGAAACCCTTCACAAGGGAAAAGGACTATTTTTATGTGCTTCTGAAGTTACTTTTTTGCACCCAAAAACATTTAAAACTACCCAAATAAAATTGGAGAAAATTCCTCAAAAATTCAATACAATGCTTATTCGAGAAAAACGTAGATGGAATACGTATAATTTGTAATTTATTTAAATAAATCGTTTAAAACTTGAGCCAAACGAATTCCGCCTTTTTGTAATTGAGAACGTACCAAACCAAAATTATCATACATATATTTATAGCCTAACTTATCACCACTATCAGCTGATGCATACGCTTTAATGGCTAAAGTTTGTGTTTCATTTGCCCAATCTATTGTAGTTCCTTTTTGCAAAAATTTTACTTGTTCTTTTGATATTTCATCTGAATTTTTAGCAATTTCAGTATACGTCATATTAAAATGATTTATCATATCTGAATCCCAAACTCTATGTAAATTAGTACCTCTATTAAACCATTGTACTTGAACGTCATTTCCTCCTTTATCTTCTTTTCTACCAACATGCATTGGCTGATGTAAATCTCCAATTAAATGCACCAACATTTTTAAATAAAACACTTTATCTTCTTTTGTTGCATTTTCATCTAATATAACTTTTTTACACTTTTCAATTCCTGTTACCAAATCACCTTTAGGATTCTTTTCTGCATCTTCATATTTAACACCAAAAGGCATATTTACATAATGCCAAGAATAAAATTCATTATAACGTTTATCTGATTTTATATCATCTCCAAAAGTAGAAACCAATGCTAAACTTTGTCCATCTAAAAGGTTCAAAATTGCACGTTTGGTTTTTCCTTTTAAGTAGTTATTAGCAATTTCACCTATGGCTCTGTGACCTGTTGCTCCCCAATCTGGATTATTTGCTTTTAAAGGTAAAAAAACGATTAATAAAACGACTGTTATAAATATTATTTTTACTGATTTCATGAATTAATTATTTTCAGCTAAGATAAAAATAAAGTTTGTTAAAAATTTGGAAATAACAAAAAATAATATATATCTTTGTGATATCATTTTAATATCATTTTAAAATTAACTATTATGACAGAAGAAAAAATTATTAAATTATCAAGTGGTTATTCAATGCTAATCATGTTCGTTATATTCATTATTGGCGCAATTACAAATATTGTATTGGGGATGATTCCTCTATTCTTCATTTTTTTAGTGCTAATAATTGCCAGTGTCCCTGGTTTCTTTTTGGTAAACCCAAATACATCAAAAGTAATTTTACTATTTGGAAAATACATTGGAACTGTAAAAGAGAATGGTTTTTATTGGGCAAACCCATTATACACAAAAAGGTCTATTTCTTTAAGAGCCAGTAACTTTGATAGTGAGCGAGTTAAAGTAAATGACAAATTAGGGAATCCAATTATGATTAGTACTATTGCTGTTTGGAAAGTAAAAGACACTTTTAAAGCTGCGTTTGATGTAGATAATTATGAAAATTTTGTACGCGTACAATCCGATGCTGCTGTAAGAAAATTAGCAAGTTTATATCCTTATGATAATTTTGAAGATGATGGCAAAGCAGAAGAAATCACACTAAGAGCAAGTGTAAACGAAGTAAGCGAAGCTTTAGAAAAAGAATTATCTGAGCGTCTAGGTATGGCTGGAATTGAAGTTTTAGAAGCTCGCATTGGTTATTTAGCATACGCACAAGAAATTGCAAGTGCTATGCTTAAAAGACAACAAGCTACTGCAATTATTGCAGCACGTCATAAAATAGTAGAAGGTGCTGTTAGTATGGTTGAAATGGCTATTGATAAACTAGGTAAAAATAATATTGTAGATCTAGATGAAGAACGAAAAGCTGCAATGGTAAGTAATTTAATGGTGGTATTGTGCTCTGATAAAGATGCATCGCCAATTGTAAATGCAGGAACTTTAAATCACTAAAATGGTTATTTATATTATTGTAATTATTATCGTTATTTTAACAACAATACCAATTAGTTTATTTATTTAAAAACACATTATGAAAGAATATAAAATAATTAAGCCAGATAGTATGTGGTCTTATAAAGATCAAACATTTGAAGATATGTTTAACAAATTTGGTTCTCAAGGGTGGCGAGTTATCAATGTCTCTTTTGACCAATCTGGTAATATTAGAAAAGCAGTCCTTGAACGAGATAAAAATAGGTAACCTAAAATCATGAAAGAATATAAAATAATTAAGAAAAACTTTTGGAAAAAAGATGATGTTTTTGAAGATATACTTAATCAGTTAGCTAGAGAAGGTTGGGAAGTGAAAAGTGCTGTTGGAGATAACCATGGAAATTTCTCAAAAGTTATATTAGAACGAGATAAAAATAGATAAACAAATGAAGTCAAATTATTCTAAAATTGGTGCAGGTATTGCAATTGGTGTTGCTCTTGGCATTGCTTTAAATAATGTTGGACTTGGTGTTGCACTTGCCATTGTTTTTTCTGCTGCTTTTAATCAAAAAGAAATAGCTAAAAAAAAATAAAATTTATAGCATGAAGGTTTTCATTGAAGAACAAAAATTTACACAACCATTAGTTATTATTGGTTTAGCTATTGCTTTTATAGTTGTAGGGATTACAAGTTATAATGAATGGGTAACAATTTCTGAAGGTACTATTAGTAAAAAACTAAGTTCTTTAAGTGGATTAATTATCATTTTATTAGTTGGGCTTTTATTTTTAAAAATAAAACTAAAAACTAGAGTTGATGAAAAAGGTATTTATTATCAATATTTCCCTCTTCATCTATCCTATAAATTAATAACTTGGAAAAGCATGTCTAAATGTTATACGAGAAAATATGATGGTATTTCTGAATTTGGAGGCTGGGGTATTAAATTTAGTTTTAATATAAACAAAGGAAAATCTTTTACAACAAAAGGAAATATTGGCTTACAAATTGAGTTAACAAACGGAAATAAAATTTTAATTGGAACTCAAAAAGAAGAAGAACTTCAACGTGTTCTCAATTCATATCAAGATAAAATTAACAGCCATGAAAATTAAATACTTCACATTATTCATCCTATTGGTTTCAACTTTTGCAATTGCACAAGAAAAAAACTATACAGAAACAGAAATAAGCATTCCTACAAATACTGTAACCATAAACGGGACTTTATTATCACCTAATGCTACCTCAAAAAGTGAATTGGTTATTTTTATTCCAGGATCTGGACCAACAGATAGAGATGGTAATAATAGTGCAATGAAAAATAATTCATTAAAATTTTTAGCTGAAGAATTAACAACTAATAATATTGCAACTTATAGATATGATAAAAGTGTACTTTCTTATACAAAAGAAGATAAAGAGAAAGTAGATTCATTAACTTTTGATGTTTTTATTAATGAAGCTAAAACTGTTATCAGTCATTTCGCCAATACTAACAACTATTCTAAAATTATAGTTGCAGGCCACAGCCAAGGAAGTTTAGTTGGAATTATTGCCTCTCAAAACACTGTAGATGGATTTATTTCATTAGCTGGTGCAGGCAGATCCATTGATGTTATTTTAGTTGAACAAATTGAAAAACAAGCACCTTTTTTAAAAGATGAAACTGTAAATATTTTAACTGAATTAAAAAAAGGAAACACAGTTGAAGAATTTAATCCTATGCTAAATTCAGTATTTAGAAAATCTGTTCAACCATTTTTAATTTCTTGGATAAAATACAATCCTCAAGAAGAAATAAATA
>Ga0209345_10000498_pt1 | contig 50248 bp, 43 predicted proteins | sample Cruoilmetagenom7_FD_187294 | JGI IMG/M metagenome (GOLD analysis project Ga0209345, IMG submission 187294) | Oil polluted marine microbial communities from Coal Oil Point, Santa Barbara, California, USA - Sample 7 (SPAdes) (version 2) | ecosystem: Environmental > Aquatic > Marine > Oil seeps ... | reverse complement strand
GTTGCGCGAGAGGGGTATTTCACCTTCGCAAGCCTGCCTGCTCACCGTTGCGGGTGACAGCATGGTCCCGACTCTGAACGACGGCGACCTGGTCATGATCGACGAGCGCCGCACCACGATCCGCAACCGCCACGTCTACGCCTTCGTCGACACCGATGGCAGCGCCCGCGTCAAACGCCTAGACTTGGTCGACAATGAGATGATGGTCCTGACCTCCGACAACCCAATCCACGCAACCGAAACCCGCCGTGGCCCCGACATGAATCGCATGCGTGTCCTGGGTGAGATTGTCTGGTCTGCGCATGCGTGGTAGCACCTATATAGTGCCTGATGAGTTCCCATTGCTTTATAACAATAAAATCTAAAGGAACTTTGATGAAAAACCTTACTCTGGGTCTGACTTTGGTCATAGCCGCGGCTTGTGCAAAACAGCCTGATAACATCGCTGCTGTCGACGTCGGAACGAGTCAATATGAGCGCTACTCCTGTGCACAGCTGTCTGAGGCCCGTCTCAAATACGAACAAGCCCTTCAAAACTTGAGCGCCAAACAGAAAAGCGCCGCCAGTGGCGACGCTTGGGGAGTATTCCTTTTAGGGCTACCTATATCCTCGATGTCAGGCGGCGATCAAGAAACCAACATAGCGGTCACAAAGGGCCATATTCAGGCGGTCGACGTGGCAAGGCAAAGGAAGGGATGTCGGGACGCTTAGTTCTGGCCTTCCAATGCAGTCTCTACGTGCGGCAACCGACTTGAGCTTGGAAACTAACGAAGCCCCTTGATCCGAACCGTTTAGGCGAAGCGTCGATCTTTTTCTCTGGTTTCAAAATTACCAGGCAAAGCGTCTACAAATCTAGGGGACCTCAGCTTGGCTGGCAAACGCCTGCCGAGTTCTCCCAGACCTTCACGCCGCAACGCGGCCTGACGCTACGCAATCCGAAAAGCTCCGCGCCAGCCCCCGTTGCACAACCCGCCCAAAAGGGCAAAACTGCAGCACGGAGTCCCGCTCACGCTGGATAAACATAATAGGGAAAAGCTGACGCGCCATGAAGGCACAACAGCAAATTCTTGGTAAGGGGACTGTTCTATCCAGCTGAACCACTAGAAAGCAGGTTTGAAATACATTTTTACGCCGCGGCTGCATTATAGGATGGGCTCTCTATGAAATCTCGCAGCCTAGCAAGTTCACAAAGTTGATATGCGAGTGCTCTCTTCGCTCTTGGCGTAGGGAAATCGCTGTCGCGCATGATTTCTGCATGGAACATATTCACTTCATTTTCAGCCTGCGTTTTTTCCACAAGATCGTGGATACTGGTGACACTGACTTGTACCCAGCCACGAAAGGCTTTGCCGCGGTTTTGGCCCATCATCACGCCCAACGGGTCAAGGTAGGGAATACGTTTGTGCTGTACTTGGCCAATTCCAAGGCGATCCACAGATAGGCCACCCGGTCTCTTGTCAATGAACACGTCAATCTTATAGTGGCGATGACCATTGTCCTCAGAGAATATGTCCTTATCCTTGCCGAAAGCGCGACGCCCGATCAATTCATTATTGTGGATTTTAGGCTCAGGCTCTTTGATCGGCAATATTGATTCTCACGCAAATTGATTTCTTGCAAATTCCACTACTTCGAGCAATGAAGCGGATGGATTCTCATAGTGAACCGACCGGAACTCACCGGCGTCAATATAGAGCAACTCTACTTCACTCTCATCAAGCGCAAAGGTTACTCGATCTTCCAATTTGATGTAATCGACCACCAAGGCACCGAGCCCGTCTTCGTACGGCTCGGATGCACTAAAACCTGCTTCCGCGAACAAAGGCCCAAGCAAAGCAGAATACTTATTCATCATTGTGTGTTTAAGCGAAGCGGTTTGGATCGCGTTGTAGGATGCTCTGTCAAACAGTGCGGATGTTCTTGAAACTTCAAGTAAAACCATGCTCGCAAGTGCGGGAATATAGTTACCGACTAGCGCCCCTACCTTGGCAGCGTTCATGAGCCTAGAGAACTTCAAGCCGTAGTAATTTGCAATCTCATGCTGCCGGTCGCGCTCAACGATAACTCCCTCGGTGAGAACACTGTGTGAAAGCGACTTTGAGAAGAACAAGTGAATCGCGTTCTGGCGACTGTGCCAGTTTTCACGTTCTTCCCGATCGGTATTGTCGTCAGATACAACAAAAGGATCGTCGTGCCCGCCGAATGAGGTATCAATCGCGATTCTCGGCAGTTTAATATAATCCAAGTACGGGTTGCCTGTTTTTGTCGGTTCTGGATACGTAAAATATGCACTCCTATTTGCTGCGGTTCCGACAAGTCCCGTTGTTTCTGGGTTGTTGGATTCCTCGAAGAAATCCACGGTAGGAGTGGTCGCAATCTCTATCATTCTGGGATCTCCAAAATATTTCCGAACTTCTCCTTCAACTCAGTTGAAGTGGTCTTGTCAAACAAGACATGAAGTGTCGCATGGGCCTCATCATACCAAGAAAGAAGAATTTCTTCGGACTGATATCCCCCAGGCATCGCTCCGTCACAGTGAAGTTCCAAAATCACTGCATCGCGCCCATCTGACTGACCGGGTGCAATTCGAACGCGCGCAGTTGAACCGATGGGTGACTTCACCGCAAATCTGGTATCGGCGGAATATGTGATTTCTTTCGGACTTGCAGCAATCTCGTCGACAACTTCGGGCCGAATTGGTCTGGCCACACCCAAATGCACATCCACAAAATTTGAATAACCATCGAGTCCATATTTTGCGTCAAAGACATCAATGTACCGAAGATGGGTTCGTAGTGGATGGAGCGTTCTCTCCGCCATCGGATATGACGCGTAGAGCAAATCAAAAGCCCATTCGATGAACTTCTTGAATTCCGCCCAACCTGCATAGGGAGGTACGATATTGACCGTCATCACACCCGGGCCGATCTGAACAAGAGGCCATCCAGCCTTCGTTGGTCTGAGTCGTAGGTGCGGTTGATCCGATACAAACTCTGCAGGTATTTCCGAAGGCACAAGTTGTTCGACGATCGGCAGTTTGGCCTTGCAGTTCTCAAGAAAAGCCTCGCGAAACAGATCGTAATACGGATCGATTGCGGCATTGGGAGCAGAGCCGAGTGGTTTGATTTTCCAGTGAATTTCTAAAATCACCTCAATCAAAGGAGCTCTTTCATAAACAAAATCTGGCATCAGAATTTACGGCGATTAGCCATACCCATTTTCTCCCCGGAGCCCAAACCTGACCAGCACATGACACAGTCGTAAAGTAGTCGTTGCGCCACCGGTTTTCAATTTTTTGCCTTTGTTTCTCAGGGATCTTAGCTACTTCGGAACCTTTTGCAACTGCACCGTCGGGCGCGGGTCGGAACGGCTGAGTATGCGCTAATTGCGGTTTTTCGGGCTCTCAATTCGTTCAAACAAGCTATACTTACGTTTAATCTCGTCTTTCGACCTAGTCATGTTCTCAACTGCCTCGTCCAAGGCCGGGCGGGCGCGGTGCTCACGCTGTCTCCGCTTCAAAGTGACGAAAGTCAAACCAACCAAAGCTCCCAACATTGTCATGAAGGCTGGAACAAGGACAGTGGCCAGAACGTTACGAAAGTCAGGTGAAACCGTGATATGAGGTGTCCTAAAACCGTCCAGGAAAACGGTCGCAAAGCTCATGAGAGCCGCAACAGAGCCAAGAGAGGAAGCCATTATCAACGCGAACCCCTTTGCGTCTCGATCAAAACTGGAGGGTTTCATATCGTCCTCCTGCTTGCGAACGGACGAGCCAAGCGTTGTTAGTTTATCGCAATATGCAATTTTTGTCCCCGTTGATATGAAACTTGAGTCCATCACTTCTTTTATCAACTCCTGGCAAATTTCGGGGACATCAAACAGTTTCACAGGTGGAACGTTGTGTTTTCGTGCTGTGGCCTTGATAAGATTTTCTAACACTGTAAGAGGCGGGAGTTCCCCCTCCGGGATACAGCTGCGAATAGAATAAACAACTTCTTGGTTAGCGTTCGCCACTTGGCGAGCAATCTCTCGTTTGCCCCGGTCAGAGAAAATCCAACGTGTGGCCAAGAAAACGACAAAACCACTAACTATGCCGCCAGCTATCCCAACGAACCAGGGGTTGTTCAAAAGTTCTGACATAGTTGCCCCGCTATCCTTAGAAACAGTCTTAAAACATTTATGAATCCCAAAACGGATCCAGAAGTCTTGGAATAATAGTCAAACTGCTAACCCGAGAAACTTGGAGATAGTAGTAGATTCTTTGATTTTGCGACCTTGTTAGGTTGGGGTTGCCAACGGGCGCAAAGTCTCCTCAAGGTAAACAATGTTTAGGTAACATATGATCCCTTACGAGACTGGTGACCCCCGCCGCATTTTGCAGAGAGGGTCACGTATTTCAAAGCGCTGGCTTACTTTGGAACCAAAACAGCGTTGACAACATGGATCACGCCATTCGACTGATTAACATCAGCGACGGTCACCAGTGAAGCGTTCCCGCTTTCGTCGTAGATGTAGACGTTGTCGCCGCGCACCTGTGCAGACAATGCGTCACCAGACACCGCGTTAAAATGGTAAAACCCGTCAGCGCTTGACCGGGCGGCGGCGATAATTTCGGCAGCCGACCAATCACCTGCGACGACATGTGCGGTCAGGACTTTTTGCAGCATCGCCTTGTTCTCAGGCAGCAGCAGCGTTTCGACAGTACCAGCGGGCAAGGCGGCGAACGCATCGTTGACTGGTGCGAACACAGTGAAAGGTCCTTCACCTTGCAACGTGTCAACAAGATCTGCCGCCTGAACTGCCGCAACAAGTGTCGTGTGGATAGGAGAGTTCACCGCGTTTTCGATGATGTTGCGTTCAACAAGCATCTCCGCGCCACCAACCTTTGGATTTCCCGTATGATCATCTGCAAAGGCGGGTGTGGATGCGATCGCAAAAGTGAGCGCGAAGAGCGTAGATTTAATGGGTGTCATAGCTGTTCTCCTTGTAAATGGGCCACGCTTTTGTGCGGCTATACAAAGATCCACGAAACCAACCGCGAAACAGTTTCAATTACTCGCAAATACTGACGATTTTCCAATCGTTGAGCGCATCGTCACCGGCACAAGGTGTTCCTGTTTAGCTGTCGGCGAAGTTCAAGAGCAGATGTTCATATCAAACGCGGCGAACCTCGGCTCTCCGCCTTTCGTTACGCATGCTGCGCTCCTTGGCCTCGGCAAGAAGGAGGGCCGAGACCTGCGCCCAGAGGGGGTCGCGGCGGAGGGCTGCGGCGAGGCCGGGGTGCGAGGTGTGACAGAGCATCGGCATTGGCTTGTCATAGCGGTTCACGCCGCGCCGCCAGAGGGCGCAGACCTCGTTGAGGGCCCTCAACCGGAGGCTGGCGCGCCGCTCCATTCGGGCAGGGGGAAAACCTTGTCGTAGGCCCAGTTAAATCCGAGTGCGTAGACCATGTAGAACAGCGCAAAGGACAGATCCATCACGAAAGCCTGCCAGAGTGAGATACCGAGATACCATGCGAAGAATGGCATCAAGACGATCAAGAGGCCGGTTTCAAAGAGGACGGTGTGCAGAATGCGCAGCGAGGCCGATTTCTTGGTTGTGCCGGACAAGCGTTGCAGGGCCACATCGAACACATAGTTGTAGATCATGTTCCACAGCGTTGCGAGGGTGGCGCTCACAATGCCGACCACACCGATGTCGTGTATCGGGACGTGAAACGCGACCGCGCCAAGTGGGACCACGAGAAGCAAAGCGATGATTTCAAAACTCAGGGCGTGGCGGAGACGATCAAGCGGGGAGCGCATGGCGACCTCAAACTAGGTGCCGGGTCGTCCCGGGCTGTTGTCCAGATGTGGAGGTCGTCCTCGCTGGATAATATCGCACCTCTGCAAGGGTGTTTCAAGGAGGTCAAAGTCCTTTTTGGCGATTGGGGACGAGAGCCCCCTGTGCATGACCTGAGCGTCCAATGGTCCAAGCCGGATACGGAACGGGCAATCACTGGCTCAGGAACGAGGCCATGTGTCCGGCCGCATCAAACCTCTGTCAACCATGCGCAGAACGAAAGTTCGAACCCATAAATCAAAGCGCCCCGCACCTGGGTTTCGGGGCGCTTTGATTTTCCCATCGAGACGGTTTCAGAGCAACAGCACCTGTGTGCCCACTGCCACCTTGGCGAACAGCTCTTCGATATGGGGGTTATAGAGACCGATACAGCCGGAAGACGATTGCCGACCGATCTTGCGGGTGTCGTGGGTGCCATGGACCAGATAGGCGGGCCAACTGAGATAGAGAGCATGGGTGCCAAGCGGATTACCCGGACCCGGGGGCATGTAGGCGGGCAGGGAGGGATCACGCTCGCGCATGGACTGGGTTGGGGTCCAGTCGGGGCCGACCCGTTTGCGCACCACCTCGGTATAGCCCCGCCGCGTGAGTTCTTCGGTCAGCGGAACCGACGACGGGTAGAGCGCATAAGTCTCGCCATCGGGGCCCCAGTAATGCAGCGCACGGCTGTCGATATCGGCCAGAATGGCGCCTTTGCCCAGAGTATCGAAGTGATCGCGCCAATCTCGGGTGACAAAGGCGGACGCGTTGCGACGGTTCGTCACTTCGCTCAGGGGGTCAGCGCGCAGGATGCCGGGGGTTGCAAGTGCTGCAAGGCCAGCGGCAATCGCGTGGCGGCGGGTAAGTCGACTGGGGGTCACTGGGCTCGATCCTCTTTATTGTGACTATTGGCGGGAACATAGGGACAGCAGCGGGTAAAGCGAAGGGGTTGACGGGCAGAAACCCGCATCACCTCACGGAATTGTCATCAGGTGTTCTCAGGTGCTTGTGCTCTCACGTTATGCGGCACGTTTGCACCTCATGGTTGCGCGACTGGCCCTGCCGTGCTTTTCTTTCACCCAAGAGCAAGTCATTTCAGCAGCCTATTTCAACGGAGGGCATAACCATGCCACAAGAACACCGGGTCGCCGTGGCGGTCATTCACGGTATGGGCAGTCAGGGCGACAAACCACAAGCCGACAACGCGGTCAGCTTTTCCCGCGATCTTTATCAGGCGTTACGCCGCCGGATGGGGGAGGCACGATTTGACAGTCTTGTCGGGTGGCGCGAGATCTTCTGGTCGGACATCCTGCAAGAGAGACAGCAGGGTTACATGGACCGTGCGCTCAAGGGCGAGGCCAATTGGATGGGGTCGCGGGATTTTGTGATGCACAGGTTGGCCGATGCAGCCTCTTATCGTTGGGAAACTGGCGATCATGCCTATGTCTACCCAGAGGTGCATGCCCGCGTCACCCGTGCCATGGCCCATTTGGAGGGGGTGACGGGCGCGCGAACGCCGCTCATCGTGCTGGCGCATTCATTGGGCGGCCAGATCATTTCAAACCACATCTGGGATTTGCAAAAGGGCCATAGCGCCGCGCCAACCAAGTTTCAGCGCTTTGAGACGATGGCCGGATTTCTCACGTTTGGGTGCAATATTCCGGTCTTTACGTTCAGTTGTAGACCCGGAGAGGTCAAGGCCATCGACCGGCCCGGTACTGCCATTCCGGCGGGAAAGTGGTTCAAGCCGTGGTGGATCAACCTCAACAGCCGCAATGACATTCTGGGCATGCCTCTGGCTGGTTCGGGGGCAGGCTATGATCTTCTGGCGGCAGATGGTCAGTTGCGCGATCGTTGGATCAGCGCGGGCAATATTCTGACCGCGTGGAATCCGCTGTCGCACAATGCCTATTGGACGGATGGCGATGTACATGGATCTGCGGTGGCGATGATTGAACAGGCAATGCAGATTGGGCCTGTGGGGTGACGCAAAAGGCCCCGGCATCTCTGCCGGAGCCTTTGATGTTGGGCGATTGGGCGCAGGATCAGTCCATTGCCTTGAAGTTGAACTCGCCACCTTCCTTGATGCCGGATGGCCAGCGGGACGTGACGGTTTTGGTCCTTGTGTAGAACTTGAACGAATCCGGGCCGTGCTGGTTGAGATCACCGAACCCGGATTTTTTCCAGCCACCGAAGGTGTGATAGGCGAGCGGCACCGGAATGGGGACGTTGATGCCGACCATGCCGACGTTCACACGCGCTGCGAAATCGCGGGCGGCGTCACCGTCGCGGGTAAAGATCGCGGTGCCGTTGCCATATTCATGGTCCATCGCCAGTTTGAGGGCTTCTTCGTAAGAGCCCGCGCGCACGGTCGAGAGCACGGGACCAAAGATTTCCTGCGTGTAGATGTCCATATCCGGCGTCACATGGTCAAAGAGGTGCGGACCGACAAAGAAGCCATCCTCATAGCCCTGCAGTTTGAAATCGCGGCCATCGACGACGAGTGTCGCCCCCTGTGCAATACCCGAGTCGATCAGTCCGAGAATGCGCTTCTTCGCCTCACCGGTGACAACGGGTCCGTAATCCACATCATTGCCAGCGGTGTACGGCCCGACCTTGAGCTTTTCGATGCGCGGCACCAGCTTTTCGATCAGGCGGTCGGCGGTTTCATCACCCACCGGGACAGCCACGGAGATTGCCATGCAGCGTTCACCGGCCGCGCCGTAGCCCGCACCGATCAAGGCGTCTGCGGCCTGATCCATATCGGCATCGGGCATGATGATCATATGGTTCTTGGCACCGCCAAAGCACTGCACCCGCTTGCCGTTGGAGCAGCCACGGCCATAGATATACTGTGCAATCGGGGTCGAGCCGACAAAGCCGATGGATTGGATCACGTCATGGTCGAGGATCGCGTCCACAGCCACTTTGTCGCCGTTGACGACCTGCAAGATACCCTTGGGCAGCCCAGCCTCTTCCATCAGTTCGGCCAGCATGAGCGGCACCGAGGGGTCACGCTCGGACGGCTTGAGGATGAAGGCGTTGCCACAGGCCAGAGCGGGCGCGAACATCCACATCGGGATCATCGCCGGAAAGTTGAAAGGGGTGATCCCTGCGGTCACGCCGAGCGGTTGACGCATGGAATAGATGTCAATGCCGGGACCGGCACTGTCGGTGAATTCACCCTTGAGCAGTTGCGGCGCGCCGACGCAATATTCGACCACTTCCAGACCACGCTGGATATCGCCCTTGGCATCTGGAAAGGTCTTGCCATGCTCGCGGCTCAGCGCCTCGGCCAGCTTGTCCATGTCGCGGTTGAGCAGGCGGACAAACTCCATCATCACGCGCGCACGGCGTTGCGGGTTGGTGGCGGCCCAAGCGGGCTGTGCGGCCATGGCGGCGGCGACGGCCTGATCCATCTCTTCGACACTGGCGAGCGGGCATTTCGCCTGCACGTCGCCGGTGGCGGGGTTGAACACGTCCGAGAAGCGGCCCGACGTCCCTTTGACATGTTGACCGTTGATATAGTGGGTAAGCTCTTGCATCTGGAATCCTCCTATCCGTTGGCGGCAGGGTAGTCTTGCAAAACTCCTGCGAAAAGAGGCAATATTCCAAAAGTGATTTGCATTTCTGCAAAGGGGGCCGGTGGATGCAGCCGCATTGGGACGACATCCGCATCTTTCTCGCTGTTGCACGCTCCGAGAGCCTGTCGGGGGCGGGTCGTATTCTGCGGATCGACCCGGCAACGGTGGGCCGCCGCATCGCGCGGTTGGAGGAAGAGGTGGGCGCGCCGCTCTTTGCCAAATCGCCCACGGGCTATGCGCTGAGCGAGGCAGGGCAGCGCCTCATGGGGCATGCGATGCGCGCCGAAACTGCGATGCAGGATGCCGCCGAGGAAATGGCCGGGCAGGCGGGGGGCATGAGCGGGCAAATCCGGATCGGCGCGCCGGATGGCTGTGCCAATTTCCTGTTGCCGCAGGTCTGCGCCGCAATTGGGGCGCAGAATCCCGATCTGGAGATCCAGATCGTGGCATTGCCGCGGGTTTTCAACCTGACCCGGCGCGAAGCGGATATGGTGATCGCGGTCAGCCCGCCCACGGCGGGGCGCCTGACCGTGCAGAAGGTCACCGACTACCAACTGCATCTCGCGGCATCGGTCCGCTATCTACGCAGGCATCCGCCGATCGCGCAGATCACCGACCTGGGGGCGCACAGGATGGTTGGCTATATCCCCGACATGATCTTTGACAAGGAACTCGATTACCTCAGCGAAGCGGGGGTGGAGCGTGTCAGCCTCGCGTCGAATTCCGTCTCGGTACAACTCAATTGGGTGCGGCAGGGGGGCGGAATAGGGGTGCTGCACGATTTTTCCCTGCCTTGGGCGCGGGGGCTGCAAAAGGTTTTGCCAGAGGTGTTTTCCCTCACCCGCAGTTTCTATCTGGTGCGGCATGCTGATGATCGGCGACTTGAGCGTCAGAACCGATTTGCCACGGCCCTGGTCGAGGGGCTGCGGCAGGAGGTGCAGAGCCTGGAGGCGCGCACTTGACAGAAATTTTATTATCAAGCACGCTGGTTTAGACAGCATTTTATTGCGGAGGGTCATGTCATGCTCGTGCAGCAAATCCTGAAATCCAAGGGCGACAGCGCGGTGATTACCATCACCCCCACCACCAAGGTATCCGAGGCGGCCCAGATCCTCGCCGAGCGTCGGATTGGTGGTCTGGTGGTGTCGCGTGACGGTGAGACCGTTGATGGCATCATCTCGGAGCGTGATATCGTGCGCAGCCTTGCGGTGCGGGGCGTTGTCTGCATGACCGAAACGGTCTCGGAAATGATGACCCGCAACCCCGTTTGCTGCTCCCGTCAGGATACGTCCGATGCTGTCTTGGCGCGGATGACGGACGGCCGGTTTCGGCATATGCCGGTGGTCGAGGCGGGCAAGCTGGTGGGGATTGTCACGATCGGCGACGTGGTCAAGGCACGGCTCGAAGAACTGTCTATGGAGAAGACTGCCCTTGAAGGCATGATCATGGGCTACTAAGCGCTTGCATTCCCTTGCATATTATTGTTGCGTGAGCCGCGATTGCAGCAATGGAGGGCCGCATGCGCATAGGTCTCTATCCCGGCACGTTCGACCCTATTACCTTGGGCCATATCGACATCATTCGCCGGGCCGCCGTTCTGGTGGATCGGCTGGTTTTGGGCGTGGCGATCAATCGTGACAAAGGGCCGCTTTTCTCTTTGGAAGAGCGGGTTGAAATGATCGAGACCGAATGCGCCAAGCTGAGCGCGCAGACCGGCACCGAGATCGTGGCGCATCCCTTCGAGAACCTGTTGATCAATTGCGCGCATGACGTGGGCGCGCAGGTGATCGTGCGCGGCCTGCGGGCGGTCGCGGATTTCGAGTATGAATTCCAGATGGTCGGCATGAACCGGGCGCTGGATAATTCGGTCGAGACCGTGTTTCTCATGGCCGATGCCAATCATCAGGCGATTGCCAGCAAACTGGTCAAGGAAATCGCCCGGCTGGGCGGGGATGTGACCAAGTTCGTCACCCCCCCGGTGCGCGCGGCGCTGCTGGCCAAGTTTTCCTGACGCCAGAATTCGCCTGAGGTCTGTCAGGTATGTTCCATCACCCGCGTGTGGCGCGATGCAGGGCCGCGCCCTGTCTCCACGTGACGGCCCATTTCGGCGGCCACATCGAGCATGCGGTTGGAAAAGCCCCATTCGTTGTCATACCAGCTGAGCACGCGGCAGAGCCGCCCCTCCATGACCCGCGTCTGATCGGTGGCAAAGATCGAGCTGTGCGGATCGTGGTTGAAGTCTGAGGACACCAGCGGACGGGTGGTGACATCGAGCACGCCCGAGAGCGCCCCAGCGGCCGCTAGGGTCACGGCGGCGTTGATCTCGTCCACACTGGTGTCGCGCGCGGCCTCAAAGGTGAGGTCGACGACGCTGACATTGGGGGTAGGCACGCGGATGGCGGTGCCGTCGAGTCGCCCGGCCAGGTCGGGCAGCACCAGACCCACGGCGCGGGCGGCGCCGGTGGTGGTGGGGATGATGTTGAGCCCCGCCGCGCGGGCGCGGTAGAGATCCTTGTGCATGGTGTCGAGCGTTGGCTGATCGCCGGTGTAGCTATGGATGGTCGTCATAAAGCCGCGCGTGATGCCGATGCTCTCATGCAGAACCTTGGCCAAGGGCGCGAGGCAATTGGTGGTGCAGGAGGCGTTCGAGACGATCACATCGGCGGCGGTCAGGTCCGTGTGATTGACGCCGTAGACCACCGTGCGGTCGGCACCCGTCGAGGGGGCAGAGACCAGCACGCGCCGCGCGCCGTTCCTGAGGTGGCGGGCAGCGGCGTCGCGGTCGGTGAAGATGCCGGTGCATTCGAGCACGATGTCGACATCCGCCCACGGCAGCGCTTCGGGGTCGCGCAGGGCGGTCACGCGCATCGGCCCGCGACCGGAGTCGATGCTGTCGGCGGTTGTGGTGATCTGGCCCCGGAAGCGGCCATGCACGCTATCGAATTCCAGCAGGTGGGCGTTGGTCTCGACCGGGGCGAGGTCGTTGATCGCCACGATTTCGATGTCGTGACGGTCCGAGTCGAGCAAAGCGCGCAGCACGTTGCGACCGATCCGGCCAAATCCGTTGATGGCGAGTTTCAAGGGCATGGCATCCTCCGAGAGATATGTTAGCGCTAACAATTGAAAGCGAACATAAACGAATTTCGAAACGAGTCAATGCCGGGGGACTCACAGAGCGGTTATCGCCAGAAGGCGAGGTATTCGATCAGATCAATCAGCTTGCGTCCGAGAAACAGGGTGGATTGAGCGTCGTTCAGCATGACATCGGCACCGAGCGCCACAAGGATGATCCCCCCAAGGCCAATCGCGAGTGTGTTGGTCATGCCGCGCGCTTTCGCTTAGTCCGTCCGCTCGGGTATGCCGCAGAGGCACCGGCCACGCAAGCCGGATCAGCCAAAGAAAAACCCCCGGCGCTCGGGGCATCGGGGGTTTTGCAGGGCGCGTGAGGGGTTATTGCAACCGTCCCATCGCAACCGCGACATCGGCCATGCGGCAGGAAAAGCCCCATTCATTGTCATACCACGCCAGCACACGCACCAGCCGGTTGCCGATCACCTTGGTCTGATCGGGGGCAAAGATCGAGCTTTCCTCGGTGTGATTGAAGTCGATGCTAACCTTGGGTTCGGGATCATAGGCCAGGATGCCCTTCATCGCGCCGGCGGCGGCCTCGGCCACCACGGCGTTGACATCGGCCTTGGTCACGTCGCGTTTGGCCACAAACGTCAGATCCACCGCCGAGACATTGGGCGTGGGCACGCGGATCGCAGAGCCATCGAGTTTGCCCGCGAGTTCCGGCAGCACCTCGCCAAGCGCCTTGGCCGCCCCGGTCGAGGTCGGGATCATCGACATGGCGGCGGCGCGGGCGCGGTAAAGGTCATTGTGGCGGCGGTCCAGCGTCGGCTGGTCGCCGGTATAGGCATGGATCGTGGTCATGATGCCGCTCTCGATGCCGATGGCGTCGTTCAGCACTTTGGCCAGCGGAGCCAGACAATTGGTGGTGCAGGACCCGTTCGAGATCATCCGCTCAGAGGCCAAGAGCGCCTCATGGTTCACGCCGTAGACCACGGTGCGATCCACGTTCTTGGCCGGGGCCGAGATCAGCACCTTGCGCGCGCCGCGCTCTAGGTGGGTGCGCGATTTCGCGCCGTCGTTGAAATTGCCGGTGCATTCGAGCACCACATCGACCCCGTCCCAATCCAATTCGGTCATATCATAGGTCGAGAACATCTGGATCGGTCCGCGTCCCAGATCCATCGTGCGCCCCTCGACCGTGATCGGATGCGAAAAGCGGCCATGCACGCTGTCGTAGCGCATGAGATGCGCTGCGGTCTCGATCGGGCCGGTGGCATTCACCTTAACCACCTGAATATCATTGCGCAGACTCTCGGAAATATGGGCGAGGGTGGCGCGACCGATACGGCCGAAACCGTTGATGCCTACGGTGATGGTCATGGGCGACTCCTGATAGATGACTTGGCGTCCATATAGACGCGGCAGAGGATGCCGGAAAGCGGTAAAAGTCGTTTTCCAGTTGGAATACAGGATGTTAGCGTTAACCTAGGGAGATTGGGCGCGGGTTCGCCGGTGATTGCGCTAACGCAAAATGGCGGATTAGTGTGGGAGGATCGCGATTGTCTGCCCCATGACAAAAGGGCGCCCGGAGGCGCCCTTTTAGGTCTCTTGTGTCACATACGATCACAGGAACTGGAAATCATCCACTGTCAGTTGCGCCGCCGTGATCCCCTCAACGAGGATCGTGTTGCCGTTGACGGTCATTTGCGCGCCCGCTGCGGTGTCGATGATACTCATCGCCGCCACGAACCCAGCCAAACCATTGCCGCCGCTGTTGATATTGGCCGCGCCGGTATCGGGGTCGATGGTGCGGATCACGACGCGGTCGATGCTGTCCTCGAAATCGGTGATCACATCGGCTTCGCCGTCAAAGAAAGACGAGAACACGAATTGATCGGCATCCGCGCCGCCGGTGATCACATCATTGCCAGCCCCTGCGTTGATCGTGTCATTGCCCGCGCCGCCGTTGAGGGTGTCATCGCGCCCGCCCCCGGCGAGGAAGTCGTTGCCGTCGCCGCCAAGGATGCTGTCATTGCCTTCGCCACCGCCAACCCGGTCATCGCCAGCACCGGCGTCAATCGTATCGCGCCCAGTGCCGCCGCCGATGTCGTCAGCCCCATCGCCCGCGTCGATGCTGTCATTGCCAAAGCTGCCGGACATGTTGTCGTTGCCCTCGCCGCCTTCGAGCGTGTCGTCACCCGCACCGCCCGCAACCACGTCATTGCCCGCGCCGCCGGACACGGAGTCGGCACCAAATCCGCCGCCAATTGTGTCATCGCCCTCGTTGCCATCGAGCGTGTCATTCCCAACTCCGCCGCCGATATTGTCATTGCCGGTTCCGCCAAAGGCCAGATCATTCCCATCCGAGGCGGAGATGGAATCGTTGCCGCCATTGCCTTCGAGCACGTCGTTGCCCAATCCGCCCGCAAGCCCGTCTTCGCCTTCGCTCCCAAGCAACGTATCATTGTCATCGGTGCCAAGCAGGCGCTCACCCCCGTCTTCGGCCACCAGAAACACGCCCGGACGCCCGACGATCTCCTCGATCAAATCGCTGACGAGAACGGTTTGATCGAGAAATTCGACCTGCTCTATGTTGATCAGATCATCCACGCCATCATTGGGCGAGGCGATGCGCAAGCCGGTCTCGGTCAGAGTGATCTGAAACTCGTTCCGCGAGCCAACGTTATATGTGGCCGTATCGAAACCTTCGCCGCCGTCCAGCAGGTCATCGCCCTCGCCGCCGTTCAGCACGTCATTGCCGCCGCGGCCCTCGATGGTATCCTGCCCGTCGTCGCCGGTGAGAAAGTCGGGGCCACTCGTGCCGATGATCAATTCATCAGCAGAAAGCTCTGACACCGATGCATTCGCAAAGTCGTTGAGCGAGATGGGCTGATTTGGAGCAAAGGCTCCCTGGGTCACGGGGTTGCCTCCGACGAGGGAGGACACAAATTGCCGGAAAGACGCAAGATCAGTGGGGTGCGGCACATTTGAGGTGCCAAGCTGGAAGAAGTAATTGTCATTCGTCGCAAAATTGAAGAACGACAACATCACGACCGGGCCAGATGTGGTCGTCGCCAAACCCAAGGTTGGGACATCGATCACAGTATTATTTGAGGTCAGGTCAAGGCCGTCAAGCCGCGCAATCTGAAAGCTCCCCAGATTGGTGATGAAGACATTTGGAACGTTTCCGGCTATTGCGGGTTCCGCGAAGCTATACGAGAATTGATCGCCCGGCACGGATACTTCCAGCGACACAGTCCTGAAATTGCCTGCGATGACGGAAAGTGTGCCGTCCGGGAGCAGGAAGATGTCATCAATACGCGCCGCAAAGCCGTTAATCGTAAAAAGATTCATCAACTCACCCACACGTTGCTACACCTGTCTTCGCTATCTCGAAGCGGTGCGATGATCAAGTCGGGAAATGCTTATTCGCCTTTGGTTACAGGGTCTTGTGACATAAGGGCGCCCCATGGGGCGCCCTTATGCGTCTTGCCAATCTTGGAGTGCCGTTCAGAGGAACGTGAAATCGTCCAAAGTGAGTTGCGCGGCGGTGATGCCCTCGACAAGGATCGTGTTGCCGTTGACCGTCATTTGCGCGCCTGCTTCGGTATCGACGATATTCATCGCCGCGACGAAACCCGCCAGACCATTGCCACCGTTGGTGATATTGGTCTCGCCCGTGTCCGGATCAATGCGACGGATCAGGAAGCTGTCGATCCCGTCCTCGAAATCGGTGATCACATCGACCTCGCCGTCGAAGAAGGACGAGAAGACGAATTGATCGGCCTCGGTGCCGCCGGTGATCACATCATTACCAGCGCCTGCGTTGATCGTGTCATTGTCCGCGCCGCCGTCGATCACGTCATCACGCCCGCCGCCCGCAAGGAAATCATTGCCGTCGCCGCCAAGGATGCTGTCATCGCCTTCGCCACCGCCAACGCTGTCATTGCCAGCGCCTGCGTCTATCGTGTCCTGTCCCGTGCCGCCGCCGATAGCATCGTCGCCATCACCACCCGAGATGAGGTCATTTCCGAAACTTCCGGACATCGAGTCGTTACCATCTCCGCCGTCCAGCGTGTCATTGTCCGCGCCGCCTGCAACCACGTCATTGCCAGCCCCGCCGCTGATGCTATCCGCGCCAAAGCCGCCCCCGATGATGTCATCGCCGTCACCGCCATCAATCGTGTCAGTGCCCAGACCGCCGCCGATATTGTCAGCGCCCAGACCGCCATTGATCACGTCATTGCCATCCGATCCAGAGATCGAGTCATTACCGTTGCCGCCTTCGATTGAATCATTGTCGATACCGCCTGCCAACACGTCATTTCCATCGATACCGAACAGGGTGTCGTCGCCTGCACCGCCGCTTAAGGTGTCGTCCAGCGGTGTGCCAAAGATCAGATCATTTCCGTCAGTGCCGGGTTCCAGAACCACTTGCGCTGCATTTGAAACGACGCTCTCGTCTGTTCCGAGAAGGTCGGTGTAGGACACGCGCACAGTCAGTGACGTGCCGATATCCTCGGGCACCACAACATAGCTGACATCAACCGCTCCGACGATCGGTATCCCGTTGCGCAGCCATTGATAAGAGAATTCCCCGATCCCATCCGCGTCTGACAACCCCGAAGGGTCCACTGTCAGGGTATTCCCGGCGAAGGCCTCTCCTTCTATGGTAACCGTCCCCTGAGGTGGAACGTTCTCGGCTACATCCCGGATGAAAATCTCGAACGATTTTGACGTGGACGAATCCTCAAAGGCGATGCCATTGAACGATACGTTCAGAAAGAGGCTTTCTTGCCCCTCGTCGAGATCATCGAGAACAGCAGACATTGAAAATGACTCGATAGTCACGTCCTCTGGAGGATTGATGCTGAAGAATATTGCTTCGCTGTTGCCGGTCCCCACGAAATCGCTTGTATCAGCAGTGCCCCCGACTGTTGAAAACGAGTATGTATAACTCGCGGATACAAAAGTGGCATCATTGAAAACGATTTGAAAGTCCAGGGTCTGACCTTCAAAAACTGTAAATCCATCTGGAGATTCAAGCGAAGCAAATGCCATTTTTCTCACCCGCGTTAAGATTCGATTGTTCACACCACTCGTGTGGGTGGGCTCATCCGCCTACACTACCCTCGTTCCTGATGGTATTGAACCCTTGTGTTTGACAGCGCTGTTGCGATGGAAAAATATGCCTCCGGCTCTCTGACGCTCCCAGCCCTCTTGCCCCATCCGCGCCCCTGTCCTAGAACGCCTCTGATATATCAGCCGGAGGCCGTGCCATGCTTGATCTCACCTATGAAGCCCCGAAACCACGCGTGATCGCGGGGGCCAAGCATGATTGGGAGTTGGTGATCGGGATGGAGGTGCATGCGCAGGTCGCGTCGCGCTCCAAGCTGTTTTCCGGCGCGTCCACGCAATTCGGGGCGGAACCCAATTCCAACGTCGCCTTTGTGGATGCGGCGATGCCGGGGATGTTGCCGGTGATCAACGAATTCTGCGTCGAACAGGCGGTGCGCACGGGGCTGGGGCTCAAGGCCAAGATCAACCTCTGGTCGGCCTTTGACCGCAAGAACTATTTCTACCCCGACCTGCCGCAGGGCTATCAGATCAGCCAGCTCTATCATCCGCTGGTCGGCGAGGGCGAGATCCTTGTCGATATGGGCCCTGGCGTGGCGCGGCTGGTGCGGGTCGAGCGCATCCATATGGAACAGGACGCGGGCAAGTCGATCCATGACATGGACCCGGCGATGTCCTTTGTGGACCTGAACCGCACCGGTGTGTGCCTGATGGAAATCGTCAGCCGCCCCGATATTCGCGGGCCGGAAGAGGCCGCCGCCTATGTGACCAAGCTGCGCCAGATCCTGCGCTACCTTGGCACCTGCGACGGCAATATGCAGAACGGCAATCTGCGGGCCGATGTGAACGTGTCGATCTGCCGTCCGGGACAGTATGAGAAATACATGGAGACGCAGGATTTCAGCCACTTGGGCACGCGCTGCGAGATCAAGAACATGAACTCCATGCGCTTTATCCAGATGGCGATTGACTACGAGGCGCGCCGCCAGATCGCGATTGTCGAGGCGGGCGGCACGGTGGTGCAGGAAACCCGGCTCTATGATCCGGACAAGAACGAGACCCGCTCCATGCGTTCCAAGGAAGAGGCGCATGATTATCGCTATTTCCCCGATCCTGACCTTCTGCCACTGGAAATCGAGCAGGCTTGGGTCGATGAGATTGCCGCCAACCTGCCGGAACTGCCCGACGCGAAGAAGGCGCGGTTCGTGTTGGAATTTGGGCTATCGGAATATGACGCCTCTGTGCTGACGGCCGACCTCGCCAATGCCGCCTATTTCGAGGCGGTCGCGGCGGGCGCGGGCGATGGCAAGCTGGCGGCGAATTGGGTGATCAACGAGCTCTTTGGTCGGCTCAAGAAAGAGGATCATTCGATCGAGGATAGCCCGGTAAGCCCAGCGCAATTGGCCGGTATCGTTCGGCTGATCAAGTCTGACGCCATTTCCGGCAAGATCGCCAAGGACCTCTTCGAGATCGTCTATACCGAAGGCGGCGACCCTGAAGAGATCGTCGAGGCGCGCGGCATGAAGCAGGTGACGGATACCGGCGCGATTGAGGCCGCCGTGGACGAGATCATCGCCGCCAACCCCGCACAGGTGGAAAAGGCGCAGGCCAATCCCAAACTCGCGGGCTGGTTCGTGGGGCAGGTGATGAAAGCCACCGGCGGCAAGGCCAATCCCAAGGCCGTCAATGACATCGTGATGGCGAAGCTGGGGCTGTAACGGGCCCGGCCCTGGATGATCCGGGGTGTCAAACGCAGTCTGGATTTGAAAACCCTACGGATTTCCTTAATCTCGCCCAACCGAGGGGCGAGAATCAGGGAGAGTGCGATGGGCTGGATGAAGGAGGAGACCGGGCTTGAGAAATGCGCCGCGAATTTCGTGGCGCTGACGCCTCTGTCGCATCTGAGGCGCGCGGCGCATCTCTTTCCCACCCGCGAGGCGTTGATTTACCGCGACACGCGGCGGACCTATGCAGAGTATCACGCGCGTGTGTCGCGGCTTGCCTCGGCGCTGGTCAAGCTGGGGATCGAGCCCGGCGATGTGGTGGCCACCCTTCTGCCCAATATCCCCGCCCATTGCGAGGCGCATTTCGGGGTGCCCGCCTGTGGCGCGGTGCTGAATGCGATCAACACCCGGCTCGAGGCCGATACCATCGCCTATATTCTTGACCATGGCGGCGCGCGCGTCGTGCTCTGCGATCCGCAATTTCTGCCCACGCTGGCGCAGGCCATCGACGTGATGGAGGGACCGCCTCCCGGCGTTGTCGAGGTGGCCGATGATGCAGCGGGGGTGCATGCCCACGGGCATTACATGGAATATGAGGAACTGCTGGCCTCTGGCGATCCCGATTTCCCCTGGATCATGCCCGAGGATGAATGGGAGAGCCTCGCGCTCAATTACACCTCGGGCACCACGGGGCGGCCCAAGGGCGTGGTCTATCACCATCGCGGCGCGTATCTGATGACCATGGGCACGGTGGTGAGTTGGGATTTGCCGCGCTATCCGACCTATCTGACGATCGTGCCACTCTTCCACTGCAACAACTGGAACCACGTCTGGCTGATGCCCATGCTGGGGGCGACCCTTGTCTGCTGCCGCGATATCACTGCCAAGGCGATTTATGACGCGATTGCAGACGAGGGGGTCACGCATTTCGGCGGTGCGCCCATCGTGCTCAACATGATCGTCAACGCCAAGGACAGCGAGCGGCGCAGGTTCGACCATATCGTCGACGTGTTCACCGCCGGTGCCCCGCCGCCTGCCGCGACCCTGGCCGCAATCGAGCCGTTGGGTTTCAAGGTCACACAGGTTTATGGTCTGACCGAGACCTATGGCCATGTTACCGAATGTCTCTGGCAGGAGGCTTGGGACGACCTGCCCGATGATGAGCGATATTCGATCAAGGCGCGCACAGGGGTTCTTATGCCGATGATGGAGGACATCACCGCGATGGACCCGGAAACGATGACTCAGATCCCAATGGATGGCGAGAGCCTCGGCGAAATCATGATCCGGGGCAATTCGGTGATGAAAGGCTATCTCAAGAACCCGGCCGCCACCGAAGAGGCGTTTCACGGCGGCTATTTCCATTCGGGGGATATCGCGTTCCAGCATCCTGACGGCTATCTCAAGATTGCGGACCGAGCCAAGGACATCATCATCTCGGGCGGCGAGAATATTTCTTCGGTCGAGGTCGAAGGTGTGTTGATGCGCCATCCCGCCGTCATGCTCTGTGCCGTGGTGGCCAAGCCGGATGAGAAATGGGGCGAGGTGCCGTGTGCCTTTGTCGAGTTGAAGGATGGGGTCACGGTCAGTGAGGCCGAATTGATTGCCTTTGCCCGCGAACGGTTGGCGGGTTTCAAGACGCCAAAAGCGGTTGTATTTCAAGAGCTTCCCAAGACAGCGACCGGAAAGATTCAGAAATTCGAACTGCGGCAGAGCGCCCGCGCGCTCTGATCCGCCGCGTCACTCGTCACGCGCGCGCCATTCCCTCAAGCGCAGGACGGCGTTGGCCCCGATCTCTCGCAGCGGTTGGGGGGGCAGGCGTTTGGGCTCGGCCTCTGCGGTGAAATGGCGGGTAATCTCGGTTGAGAGGCCTGCCGCGAGTTCTGCTGCGCCCATCCCTGTCAGGGTGCCGCGCGCGGTGCCGAGGCCGTTTTGCACGCAACCGGAGAAAAGCCCCGGTTCAATCTCGCGCATAACGGCAACTCCATTGAGGCTGAGGCAGAGATGTCCGGCCCATGTGTGCTCCATTCGCATGCCTGCAAGCTTCGGAAATCGTTGATCAAATTTACGCTGCATGGTGCGAGAAGCGCGGGCAAGATCGGCCTTGGTGGCGCGCATGTCGGGGCGCAGGGCGGCGCAGGTGCGGGTGACGATGCGGTTGCCGCCCTGGGCGGTGTCGATGCGGCGCAGGGTGGTGCCCATGGGGTCAGAGGGGGTGACGCCCCACCGGGTGTGGCCGCCCAGCCGTGCCAGCGTGTCGCGGTCCAGATCAGGGGTCATGGTGGCGAAGAGAAAGAGCTGCATCAGCCGTCCGCGCGCGATGCCAAAGCTCTCGAGATGGCCATTGACGGTCAGGATCACCTTGCCTGCAGAGATCTGGCCATACGGTGTTTTGACCTGCCAAGCGTCGCCTTGGCGGGTAAATTCCGTCACCGGGCTTTGCTCAAAAACCGTTACACCTGAACGGCTTAGACCAGATTCGAGCCCTCGGATATAGCCTGCGGGCTGGAGCATCACCGTGCCGGGGGTATAGAGGCCCGAGCGGTAATGCGCGCTGCCGGTCAGTTCTTGCATGGCTTGGGCGTCGAGCATTTCGGAGGTCTCGCCAAGACTGGCGAGATGGCGCGCGTAGCTCTGGTTATGCGCATGGGCGGTTTCGCTCGCGGCACCGTTCACCTTGCCCGCCGGATCAAAGAAGGCGGGGGCGATGTCATAGTCCTCGACGGCGGTTCTCGCAAAGGTACACGCCGTACGATTGAGCGCGATGAGCGTACGGTCATCGCCCGTGCCTGCGTAGTCTTGCGAGGTCAACTCGTGCGGCAGGTCGATCATGAAGCCAGAGTTGCGCCCCGCCGCGCCTTCGGCAATGCGGCCTGCGTCCAGAATCACGACCCGCGCGCCGGGTATAATCTGTGTCAGCCGGCGTGCCGCCGACAACCCGGCAAAGCCCGCGCCGATGATGACGACATCGGCGGTCTTGTTTCCCTCCAGCCGGGGATACGCGTCCTGCGGCGGCAGGATCGCGTTCCAGGCGGCGGGGCCCAGATGGGCGGGCAGGGTGCGGGCGGTGTAGCGTGTCAATCCACCGCCTCATCCGCGTCATCGGCCAGATCAAGCCAGATGGTTTTCAACTGGGTGTATTGGTCGTGGGCGTGGATGCTGTTGTCGCGCCCGCCAAAACCCGACTGCTTGTAACCGCCAAAGGGTGTGGTGATATCGCCCTCGCCAAAGCTGTTGACGGTCACAGTGCCCGCGCGCAGCATCCGCGCGCCCCGGATTGCCCGTTTGGCATTGGCGGTAAAGAGCGCGGCGCAGAGACCGTAGTCGGTGTCATTGGCAACAGAGATCGCCTCGTCAAAGCTGCCGACCTCGATCACGGTCAGGACCGGGCCAAAGATCTCCTCGCGCGCGAGCGGGTGATCGTTCCCAGGCACGGAAACGATCGTCGGCTCGACAAACCCATTCTCGGCCTTGCCGCCCAAGAGGATCGTGTCTGCCTGATCGAGATAGCCGCAAACCTTGGCATAATGCCCTTTGCTGACCAGAGCGCCAATGCGCGTTTCAGGATCGAGCGGGTCGCCCACCACCCATGCGCGGGCATGGGCGGTGATGCGGGCCAAGAGATCGTCCTTGATGGCGCGGTGCACGATCAGCCGCGAACTGGCCGAGCAGTTTTCGCCCATGTTCCAGAACGCGCCGTTGACGATATGTGCCGCGACCCGGTCGAGGTTCTCGGCATCGTCCATGACGATGGCCGGATTCTTGCCACCCATTTCCAGCACCACCTCTTTGGCGTTGCTGTCGGCGGAGTAGCGCAAGAAGCGTTTGCCGGTTTCGGTCGAGCCGGTAAAGCTGACCATGTCCACATCCATGTGACGGCCCAAGGGTTCGCCCACCTCTGGCCCAGTGCCGGGCAGGACATTGAGCACACCGCGCGGCACACCGGCCTCATGGGCCAGTTCGGCGATACGCAGCGCGGTGAGCGAGGTTTCCTCGGCGGGTTTGAGAACCACGGAACAGCCAGCGGCCAAGGCCGGGCCGATCTTCCATGCCAGCATCAGCAGGGGGAAATTCCACGGCAGCACGAGGCCCACGACGCCAATCGGCTCGCGCAGGACCATGGCGATGTGGTTGTCAGAGGCGGGCGAGACCTGATCATAAATCTTGTCGATCAACTCGGCGTGCCATTTGAGGCAGTTGACGGTTTCGGGCAGGTCCACGGTTTCGCAATCATAGATGGTCTTGCCGGAATCGAGGCTCTCCATCACCGCCAATTCACGGGCGTTGCGGGTGATCAGCTTGGCCAGCCGGATCAGAACCGCCTTGCGCTCGGACGGGTGCAGGCGTGACCAGCGGCCGTCGTCAAAGGCGGCGCGCGCCTTGGTGACGGCAAGCTCTACGTCTTCGGCCCCACAGGCGGCAATCTCTGCCAAGGTCGCGCCGGTGGCGGGATTTAAACTGGCAAATGTCTTGCCCGAAATGGCCGGGCGCGACCTGCCGTCGATAAAGGCACCTGTGGGAAAATCGATCGTGGCGGCGATGGCCGCATAGTCGTCGCGTGTCAGCAAAGCCATGATCAGCCCTCCGCCGTGATGGTTGCAATGGTGGTTTTGAGAACGCGCACGACCTGTTCCAAGGCGCGTTTGTCGTCCTTGTTCAGCCCTTTGAGCGGTGCGCGCATGATGCCTGCGTCGATGCCGGTCATGGTCACGCCATGCTTGATGGTCTGGATGAATTTACCGCCCTGTTCCAGCACATGCATCAGTGGCAGCATGGCCGACATGATGCGTCGTCCCTTGGCAAAATTTCCCTCGACCACGCAGGCGTTGTAGAGCGCGATATGCTCGTGTGGCAGAAAGTTGGAGCCACCGCAGACCCAGAAGGGCGCGCCCCACGCAAAGAATTCCAGCGCCTGATCGTCCATGCCGCAGCCAAGCTGGATGTGCGGATAGTCGCGCGCCAAGAGGTGTACGCGGTTGATATCGCCCGAGCTTTCCTTGATGCCGCAGAAATTGCGGCTGCGCCCGACGCGGTCTAGAAATTCCTCGCCCATCATCGTGCCGGTGCGACCGGGATAATTATAGAGCATCACCGGCAGGTTCGCGGCGCGGTCGATAGCGAGCGCATTCAGCGCATTCTCGCGATCCGTGGGCACCGCATAGGGCGGGCTGGCCAAGAGGATCACATCGGCACCGATGTCGCGTGCGGCTTGCGCCAGAGCGATGGAATCATCGGTCAGCATCGCGCCGGTGCCTATGACAAGCGGCACGCGCCCCTTGATGCAGGCATGGGCGAAACGCGCGAGATCGACGCGTTCCTGAACGGTCTGGGCGTAATTCTCGCCGGTGGAGCCGCCCGAGATGATGCCATGCACCCCCGCCGCGATCAGATGTTCGATCACGTCTGAGAGGGCGTCATGGTTGACCGATCCATCGGCGTTATAGGGTGTGATGACGGGGGTATAGATCCCGTCGAACCTGAATATCGGGGTCATGGCGGTCCTCATGCGGGGGTGGAGCGGGCGAGATTGCCCACAAGATTGCCCATGGGCACATCGAGTGCCGCAGGCATCACGAAGCGTTCGATCTGGTTGCGCGACAGGTTCCAGTGATCTTCGGCCAATTGCGCGGCGGTGGCCTCGTCCCGCGCTGCGATGGCGTCAATGATGGCATCATGCTGCGCGCTGGCCTCAGAGAGGTTTTCCACCATCTCGGAGGTCTGGGGTTGGTAGAAGGTCATGCCGATGCGGGCATGGTCGATCAGCAGGCGGTGGAACGAGGGCAAGAGAAAGACATTTCCCGCCATCTCGCCGGTGATTTCGTGAAAGCGGGTGTTGGCGAGGGTCCGCTCGGCGGGGGTGCCGCTGCGCAGGGCCGCGCGAAATGCGTCCTGTGCGGCGCGCAGGGCGGCGACCTGAAGCTCTGAGGCGTTGCGTGCGGCAAGCCGGAGGATGGCGCCGTAGATCATCGGGGCTGCCAGAAAGAAATCGCGCAGGGTGGTGTGCGAGAGGTCCGAGACGCGCGGACCGCGGTTGTCACGCAGGTCGATATAGCCAAGCCCGGCCAATTCGCGAAACACCTCACGCACGGGCGTACGGGAGAGGCCAAAATTGGTGCAGAGCGCCACTTCATCAAGATCCTCGCCGGGGCGCAAGACGGTGGTGAGCACCGATTCCTTGAGATGCGCGGCGAGGGCGGATTTGCGATCCTTCGCGGCCATTGGGGGCTCCTTTTGGGGACTGTGGGTTGGATTTACTAAATACAAACTGTATACGCAAGAAATTTATATTGTGTAATTGAAAAATTCATCCCATAGAGAACCAGTCACAGCCGATGGGCCCGCCATGTCTGACACGCAGCATTTCGCCTTTGTTCTGGTCGAGGAATTCTCGCATCTGGCGTTTTCCTGCGCGGTCGAGCCGTTGCGCATCGCCAACCTGATCAGTGGCAAGCCGCTCTATCGCTGGTCCTTTCTGTCTGAGGGTGGTGCGCAGGCGACCTGTTCCAACGGGTCTGTGACGCTTGTGCATCAGGGATTCGAAAGCGTGCCGCCCTGCGACCTGCTGTTCGTGCTGTCGGGGATCAACATGCGGGCGCATGGCACGCGCCCGTTGCAGACCCTGCTGCGGCGCGCGCATCGGCATGGAACGCCGATTGGGGCGCTCTGTTCAGGGGCGTGGATTCTGGCGGAGGCAGGGTTTCTGAATGGCATGAAGACCGCGATCCACTGGGATTATCACGATGCCTTTATGGAGCGGTTTCCCGAGGTCAATCTGGTGCGCAACGTCTTTGTCGCGGATGAGCGGCACATGACCGCCTCGGGCGGGACGGCGACGGCGGATCTGATGCTGCACCTGATTGAGCGCGATCACGGCTATGATCTGTCCGTCGCGGTGGCCGATCAGATGGTCTATGCCTCGGTCCGCGAGGCAAGCGTGGCGCAGCGCATCTCGTTGCAATCGCGCAATGGCATCCGCAATGCCCATCTGAGCAAGGCGATTGCCCGGATGCGTGAGACGGTCGAAGACCCGCTCAGCCCGGCGAAAATCGCGTCGGAGCTTTGCATTTCCACCCGGCAGTTGGAGCGACTGTTTGGTAAGTTCCTGAATACCTCCCCCAAGAAATTCTTTATGGACCTGCGTCTGGACCGGGCGCGGCATCTGTTGATTCAGTCCGAAGCCTCGGTGGTGGAAATCGCCATTGCCTGCGGATTCGAGAGCCCCGGCCATTTTTCGCGGGTTTACAAATCCGCTTATGGTGTCACTCCTATGCAGCAACGCGGGCGTTTGAGTTGACGATGATGTGCCCGGCCCGGTGAACAGGACGGCGCAGGCCATGAAGATCGAAAACCGCACCTTTGACGAGTTGCAGATCGGCGAGAGCCAGAGCCTTCGGCGGCTCTGCACGCAGGATGATCTGCTGGTGTTTGCCAATGTTTCGGGCAATCACAACCCGATGCATCTCTATGATCTCGACGGCGATGGCGATGGTCAGCCAGAGGCCTTCGTGCCGGGGATGTTTCTGGGATCGCTGGTGTCTGCTGTGCTGGGAAATCTCTTGCCGGGGGCGGGGACGCTCTACCGCGCGCAGAGTCTTGTGTTCCATAATCATGCCCATGCGGGGGATGAATTGGAGAGTCGGGTGACGGTGACGGACAAATCCGAGAAAGATTTTACCGTCACCTTGGCGACCGAGGTGCGCCGGCTGCGGGATGACGCGCTGATTGTGTCTGGCGTGGCGGTGGTCGAGGCACCGCGCCGCAAACTGAACTATTCGAGCCACGATTTGCCGGGATTGATTGTGCAGCGGCATCGGCATTTCGAGAAACTGCTCAAGCAAGCGGAGCCTTTGGCAGCGCTGGTCACAGCGGTCGTCTGTCCCGAAGAGCCGAATTCCCTTGGCGGCGCGCTCTTGGCGCGGGCGCATACATTGATCGAGCCGATCCTGATTGGTGATCCGGGACGAATTGCAACGGCGGCGGTGACACTGGGCGCTGATCTGACGGGACTCGAGATCATCGCGGAAGCCGACCCCGAAGCCGCCGCGCGGCGTGCCGTGGCGCTGGTGCATGCGGGGCGGGCCGGGGCGCTGATGAAGGGGCATCTGCACACCGATCAACTGTTGCGCGCCGTTCTGGACAAGGCGCTTGGCCTGCGCGCCGGGCGGCGGTTGACCCATATCTTTGTGATGGATGTGCCGGGGCTGGCGCATCTCTTGATGGTCACGGATGCGGCCATTAACATTGCCCCCGACCTGCGCACCAAGGTCGATATCGTGCAGAACGCGATTGATCTCGCCCTCAGCCTCGGGATCGAATTGCCCAAGGTCGGCGTGCTCTCGGCGGTCGAGACGGTCAATCCCGATATGCCGTCGTCGATGGATGCCGCGCTCTTGTCCAAGATGGCGGAGCGCGGGCAGATCACTGGCGGGTTGGTCGATGGTCCGCTGGCGATGGACAATGCGGTCGATATTGCGGCAGCGCGCATCAAGGGTATTTCCTCGGCTGTGGCGGGGCGCGCGGATATTCTGGTCGTGCCCAATCTCGATGCGGGCAATATGCTGGCCAAGCAATTGACCTATCTTGCCCATGCCGAGGCGGCGGGGCTGGTGCTGGGCGCGCGGGTGCCGATCATTCTCAATTCGCGGGCGGATGATGATATGGCGCGGCTGGCCTCCTGCGCCGTGGCGGCGCTTTATCAGGCGAGAGGCATGGGGCAGGGCTAAGGCCCTCAGCCCACCTGTGCAGGCAACCAGACGGTGAATTCCGCGCCGCCCTCGGGGCGGTTGCGGGCTGTGATGAGGCCGCCCGCCTGTCGGATCAGGGTCTGGCTGACCGAGAGGCCAAGCCCCGTGCCCTCGCCCTGTTTGGTGGTGAAAAACGGATCGAACACCAGCGCCAGCTTGTCCTCGGGGATGCCGGGCCCGCTGTCGGCCACGATCAGCGCGGCGCCCGCATGCCCCTCGCGAGACTCGGCGTGTGTTGTCACGGCCAGCCGTCCCCCCGTCTTCATGGCCTGCGCCGCATTGGTCACGAGGTTGATGATCACCTGCTGCAATTCGCCCGGATTGATCCGCACCAGCGGCGTGTCGGGCTGCGCGTCGATCACCACCGTGACGCCCGCCTTGGCAACAACGTGATCGACCAGCACAAGGCAATCGCGCAGGACCGAGGCAATCTCGACATCTTCCTCGAAGGTGCCGAATTCGCCGGGGCGCGCGAATTGCAAGAGCTTGCCGACGATCGCGCTGATCCGCCCGACTTGCCGGTCAATGAGGTCAAGTTCGGTGATGACGGGCAAGGACCCTGCGCCCAGTGTCTGGCGGATCACATCGAGATTGCCCTGAATGACCGCTGCGGGGTTGTTGATTTCATGCGCGACGCCTGCCGTGATTTCGCCGATGGAGGCGAGCTTTTCGGACATCACCAATTGCTGATAGGTGATCTCGAGCTTGGCATTGGCCTCGCGCAACTCGGCTGTGCGCGCCTCGACGCGGGCATTGAGCGCGTCGTTCCATGCGCGCAGGGCGCGGTCGCGTTCCTGCACCTGATCGAGCAGGCTGTCGAGATGGGCGGCCACGGTGCCAATTTCATCACGCGCTGCGACGGGACCGATACGGGCGTCGAGATGCCCGGCCTCGACCCGTTCCATGGTCCGCGTCATCCGTTCGAGCGGCGCAAAGATGGTGCGCGCGAGACGCAGAAAGAGGGGGGCGCTGACGGCGAGAACGATCAGAAAGGCCGCGAGAACCAGCAGGTAGGCATTGCGCTTGGCCGCATCAAAGGGTGCCTGAAGAAAGCCGACGTAAAGCATGCCGACCCGGTCCCCAAAGCTGTCGATGAGGGGCTGGTAGGCCGAGATATACCAGTCATTGACCACAAAGGCGCTATCAAGCCAAGTCTGCCCTTCGTCCAGAACCGTGCCCCGGACCGCGGCTGACACCCGCGTTCCAAGCGCGCGCTCATCCGCAAAGAGCCGCACATTGGTTGAGATGCGCACATCCTCGAGAAAGAGTGTCGCGGTGCCCTGCCGGTCGCCTGATCGCCCGGTGTCGCGGTAGACCAGAGCATTGATGGTGTCGATGAAATCAAGGTTGCGATTCAGCAGAACCCCGCCCACCAGAATGCCCTCTCGCCCGCGCGTGCTGACCGGTGTGGCGGTGTGAACGACCATGCCACGATCCTCAACCCTGCGGTTGGTGGGGACGGCAGCGCGGGTCGAGACCAATGGCACCACGGCGCGGGTGGCGAGGCTTTGGCCGGTGTCGGGCAGGTTTTCCAGATCGCGGGATGAAAAAATGTCAATCTCTGTGGCCGGGCGACCCTTGGCGGCCGTGTCGATCACCGGCCAGTCGACCCCGCGTCGCCGCGCCTCGGGCAGGGGCAGGTAATAGAGGAAATCAAGCCCGAGACTGCGTCGGTTCGTGTCGAGAAACGCCGACATGTCTGCCGGATCACCTTGTGCCACCGCGTCAAAGTTGAGCGAGCGCGCGAGAGCGGTCACTTCGGTGCCCGTGGTGGTGAGGATGCGTTGCAGATACTGATTGGCGATGCGCAGATCGCTGGTGACATTGGTGATCAGCAGGCTGTCGTAATTGGCGGACCAGCGATTGATCGCCACCAGCAAGAGGAGCGGCATCAGAACCACCAGCGGCAGAAGTGCCAAGATCAGCAATCGCAGCCGGACGGACGTCATATGCAAATCGGGCCCCTGTTCAGGAGCCCGACTTTAGGTCAATCATGCAGGTCGCGCAATCGCGCTTGGCCCCTGACGGATCAGTTCCAGCCGACCTGATTGAAGATCGCCTGAGCCGCGGCCGCATTGGCACCAAAGGAGGCGGTGGGCGTGGTGCTGTCCGGCTTGAATTCGCCCAGTTCTTTCACATGCTCACCGATATCGACACCGGCGAGGACCGGGAATTCGTTGTTGGCATTGGCGAATTGCGCCTGCGCGGTCTCGCTGGCGAGGAACTCAAGCAGCGCGATCGCCTCGTCAGGGTTCGGCGCATGGGCGGTGATGCCGGCCGCCACGAGGTTCATATGCGCGCCGCGGTCGTCCTGGTTCGGCCAGACCCAGCCAATGCCGTCGATGCCGCTTGTCAGCCCGTCCACATCACCGGCGAGACCGCGGGCAAAGTAATAGGTGTTCGACACGGCGATGTCGCATTCCCCCGACACGATGCCGCGCAACTGGTCAGTGTCGCCCCCTTCGGGCGCGCGCGCCATGTTGGCGACGATGCCCTCAGCCCAATCCTTGGCCACTTCCTCGCCATGTACTTCGATGATCGAGGCCAGCAGCGACTGGTTGTAGACATTCGACGAGGAGCGGATGCAGATCTGGCCCTTGTATTTCGGATCGGCCAGCTCTTCATAGGTCTGGGGCGGGGCGTCGACCCGGTCCTTGGCATAAAAAATGATGCGCGAGCGCTGCGAGAGGCCGGTCCAGAGATTGTCCGGGTGGCGCAGGTTGGCCGCGACATTGGTCTCGATCAGGTCGGAGTCGAAAGGCTGCAACAGACCCTCGTCCACAGCACGCGAGATATTGCCCACGTCCACGGTCATGAACACATCCGCCGGGCTATTCGCGCCCTCGGCTTTCATGCGCTCGATCAGTTCGGCTTCCTTGCCCTCGATCCGGTTGATCTTGATGCCGGTTTCTTCGGTGAAGGCGTCGTAGAGCGCATTGTCCGAATCGTAATGCCGGCTGGAATAGAGATTGACCTCTTGCGCCAGTGCGGGGGCGGTCAGGGCGAAGAGCGCAGTCACGCTCAGGGCGGCTTTGATCGGGTGCATCGAGAGTCCTTTCAAGGTATCCGAGTGATTTGATGGGGTATCTCTCGTATCTCTGACTAAAAGAGTCAATGGTAATTTCTGACAGTTTTAGTCGGATGCCGGTCCGCGCTGCCGCAAGCCGCTGCCGATCAGCGTGGTCGTGGCAAAGATCAGCGCCGCAACACAGACGATGGTCGGCCCGGTCGGCGTGTCGAAGTGAAAAGACAGCCGCAATCCGCCCAGTGCCGAGGTGCTCGCGATGAGCGTGGCGATGACCGCCATACGCTCGGGCGTGATGGCGAGGGGGCGGGCGGCAGCGGCGGGGACGATCAGCATTGCGGCGATGAGCAGCACGCCCACCACCTTGATCGCCACCGCCACCACCACTGCCAGCGCCAGGGTCAGCACAAGCTGTTCGCGGCGCGGGTCGATGCCTGCCGACCAGGCCAGATCAGGACTGAGCGTGGTGGTCAAAAGTGCTTGCCAGCGCCAGGCGAGGAGGCTGAGAACAAGCGCCGCACCGCCCCAGATCACCAGCAGATCCCCCCGGCTGACGGCCAGAATATCGCCAAAGAGATAGGCCATGAGATCAATTCGCACGCCTGAGAGAAAGGACACTGCGACGAGGCCAAAGGCCAGTGCCGAATGCGCCAGAACGCCCAGCATCGTGTCCATGGCAAAGCCGCGGCCCGAGAGGGTTGAAACGGTGGTGGCCATGATCAGCGACATCGCCAGTGCGCCGACAAAGACCGACACGGAAAACGCCAGCGCCATCGCCACCCCGAGGATGGCCGCATGGGCCGTGGCATCGCCGAAATAGGCCATGCGCCGCCAGACGACAAAGCTGCCCAAGGGGGCGGCGGCCAGCGCCACGCCAAGACCTGCGAGGGCGGCGCGGACCATGAAATCATCAAGCATCATTCGGCGGCCTCGTGGCTATGAGGGTGATCGTGGGTGTGATCATGGTCATGATCATGATCATGGGCGTGGTTGTGTTCATGCCGGTAGAGCGCCAGTGCGCCTTGGGTGCCAGTGCCAAATATCGCCCTATATTCGTCAGCTTGCGCGACAACCTCGGGGTGGCCTTCGCAGCAGATGTGACCATTGAGACAGATCACCCGGTCAGAGGCGCTCATCACCACATGGAGTTCGTGGCTGACCATCAGCACGCCGCACCCAAACTCGCGGCGCACCTCTTCGATGCGGCGGTAAAAGGCGGCGGAGCCGGGTTGATCGAGACCTTGTGTGGCCTCGTCGAGAATGAGCAGGTCGGGTTTTTCCAAGAGCGCGCGGGCGAGCAGAACGCGCTGGAATTGGCCCCCCGACAGGTCTGCCATCTGCCGATCCCGCAGGTCAGGCAGGCCCGCCTGATCCAATGCGGCGCGCGTTTGATCTGCAGTATGCCGCCTTGGCAGGCCGAGAAAGCGCGTGACGGTCAGCGGCAGCGTCGGGTCGATATGCAGCTTTTGGGGCACATAGCCGATGCGCAGGCCGGGGCGGCGGATGATCGCGCCGCGTGCCGGTTTCTGTGCCCCGATGAGGGCGCGCAGGAGGGTGGATTTACCCGATCCGTTGGGGCCAACGATGGTGACGATCTCGCCCCGGTCGAGGACGAGATTGATATCGGACAGCACGGTTGTGCGGTTGAAAGAGACGGTCAGCCCCCTGGTTTCGATCAGGCGCAATTCGCGGCCCCTTTGCAGCATTTCGGGCAGAGGCCCATCGCCTCGACCACGGCCTGTTCGATGACGAAACCCGTGTCGGCAGCGGCGCGGCCCAACATGCCCTTTGAGGGTTCGGCATGGGCCTCGGCCACCGCGTCACATTGGCGGCAGATCAGGAAGGCCGGGGTGTGGTTCTGTCCGGGGTGGGTGCAGGCAATAAAGGCATTGAGCCGCTCGATCTTATGCGCAAAGCCATGTGTCACGAGAAAATCGAGGGCGCGGTAGACCACGGGAGGCTGAGAGCCCAACCCTTCGTCGCGCAGGATGTCGAGAATCTCATAGGCCCCCATCGCGCGGTGCTCGCTGAGCAGGATCTCCAGCACGCGGCGGCGGACGGGGGTGAATTGCAACTTGTGCTCTGCACAATGCATCTCGACCGCCGCGATGGCGTCGCGCACGCAGCCCTTGTGGTCATGCGCTTCGAATCCGATCGTGTCCATCTGGTCCTCCAACGGGTTCACCTTGGGATCATTTTGGGGTTGATATGTTATAGGGTTACATTTATCAAGCGATGTTGAATGTTATGATATCACATATGAGGGCCACTATGCCGAAGCGTTTTCTACTCTCCGTGAGTCTTGGGGTGTCACTGGCCGGGGTGTCACTGGCTGGGGTGGCCATGGCGGACGCACCAAAGGTGGCCACCGATATTACGCCTGTTCAGTCGCTGGTGGCGCGAGTGATGCAGGGGGTGGGGACGCCGGAGGTGATCGTGCGCCCCGGTGCCTCGCCGCATGGCTATGCGATGCGCCCGTCTGAGGCGGCGGCGCTGGAGCAGGCTGATCTGGTGTTCTGGATGGGTGAGGGGCTGACGCCTTGGCTGGAGGGGTCCATCGAGTCGCTGGCCAGTGAGGCACATGTGGTCGAGTTACTGGGCGCAGCGGGCAGCCAGGTCTTGCCGTTCCGCGAGGGGGTAGAGTTTGCGGCGCATGAGCACGGCGAAGACCACGCAGAAGACCACGCAGAAGACCATGGCGAAGACCACGCAGAAGAAGAGGCGGGGCATGCGGATCATGCGGATGCGCATGATCACGACCACGACCATGACCATGAGGGGGCAGACCCGCATGCCTGGCTTGCTCCGGAAAACGCGCGGGCCTGGATGCGGCTGATTGCCGAGGAACTGGCCGAGCATGACCCGGATAATGCCGCAGCCTATGCCGCGAATGCAGAGGCAGGGCAGGCTGAACTCGAGGCGTTGAGCCAAGAGATCGCGGCAGAGTTGGCCCCGGTCCAGGACAAGCCCTTTTTGGTGTTTCACGATGCCTATCAGTATTTCGAGAGCGCGTTTGACGTGACCGCAGCAGGGGCGATTGCGCTGGGCGATGCGGCCGCACCGGGACCGGCACGGGTTGCGGCGCTGCGCGACATGGCCGAGGCGCGTGGCATTCAGTGTGTTTTCTCGGAGCCACAATTCGATCCCAAGCTGGTCGAGACCGTGTTTGGCGATGTCGCCACCCACGGCGTGCTTGACCCGATGGGAAGTCAGTTAGAGCCGGGTCCGGGCCTCTATCCGCAGATGCTTCGGGACATGGCCGGGGCGATGGCGACCTGCCTTGGCGGGGCGAGCTAGTGACGCCCTGCATCTGACGAATTCGTCAAAACGCAGCGTTAAACTTGCGCGCCTGTGAATTCCCGCACATTCTCTCCCGAAAGGAATAACCCTGCGCCGGGAACGCGGGGGCAATCAGGGAGGACGGACCGATGGCGTTCAAGACGCGGCAGGATGCGCTTGATATTCAGAATGAGATGCCTTGGGCGGCGCGCGAGCGCCCTCAGACCATCTATCAGATGTTGAACGAGGTTGCGGGCAAATTTCCGAACCGGCCTGCGATCAGCTATCAGTTGTTTTCCGGGGCCACCGACAAGGCGCAGACCCTGACATGGCAGCAGTTTCACGATCAGTGCTGTCAGGCCGCCAATCTCTTTCGCAGCCTCAAGCTGGGCGAAGGCGATGTGGTGGCTCTGGTGCTGCCCAATTGTCTGGAAACGGCGGCGGCGACCATTGGCGGCATGATCGCGGGCATCGTCAACCCGATCAACCCGCTGTTGGAGCCAGAGCAGATCAGCGCCATTCTCCGCGAGACCGGTGCCAAGGTGGTGGTCACGCTCAAGGCATTCCCCAAGACCGATATCGCGCAAAAGACCGCTGAAGCGGTGCGCCATGCGCCGAATGTCCATACGGTGCTGGAGATTGATCTCAACCGCTATCTCAGCCCGCCCAAAAGCTGGATTGTGCCGCTGGTGCGGCCCAAGAACCCGGTGCAGCATCATGCCGATTGCATGGATTTCAACAAGGCCAGCGCACGGCAGCCCAAGACCCTGAGTTTCGCCGATAGCGCGGGCGACCGCGTGGCGGCCTATTTCCACACCGGCGGCACCACCGGCATGCCCAAGGTGGCGCAGCACAAGTATTCCGGCATGATCTACAATGGCTGGATCGGGCACACGCTGCTCTTTACCGAGCAGGACAATGTGATGTGCCCGCTGCCTTTGTTCCATGTGTTTGCCTGTCATGTGATCTTGATGGCGATGATCAAATCTGGGGCGCATGTGGTGTTTCCGACGCCTGCGGGCTATCGCGGTGAGGGGGTGTTCGACAATTTCTGGAAGCTCTGCGAGCGCTGGAAGATCAGTTTCATCATCACGGTTCCGACCGCTGTTTCCGCGCTCATGCAGCGCAAGGTGGATGCGGATGTCTCAAGCGTCAGGAACGCCTTTTCCGGATCGGCGCCGATGCCGATGGAATTGTTCAACCGGTTCGAGTCGGCCACGGGCATTGCGGTGATCGAGGGCTATGGTCTGACCGAGGCGACATGCCTTGTCTCCGCCAACCCGCCCGAAGGCGAAAAGAAGGTGGGATCGGTGGGCGTGCCCTTTCCCTATACCGATGTGCGGATCATTAAGGGCACGGCGGATGGGCCGATGGATTGCGCGGTGGATGAGGTGGGCGAGATTTGCATCTCGAACCCCGGTGTCGTTTCCGGTGGCACCTATACCGAGGCGGTCAAGAACAAGGATCTCTACTATCATGGTGATTATCTGCGCACCGGCGATCTGGGGCGGATTGATCCGGATGGCTATCTGTGGATCACGGGCCGCGCCAAGGATCTGATCATCCGCGGCGGTCATAACATCGACCCCGCCGAGATCGAAGAGGCGCTGATGGTGCATAAGGCGGTGGCGATGGCCGGGGCGATCGGGCAGCCGGATGCGCATGCAGGCGAAATCCCCTGCGCCTATGTGGAGCTGGTGGCCGGGGCCACGGTGACGGGCGAGGAGTTGCTCGAGCATTGCAAGCTGCATGTACACGAGCGCGCGGCGGTGCCGAAACATGTCGAGGTCTTGCCGGAATTGCCAAAGACGGCGGTGGGCAAGGTATTCAAGCCGGATCTGCGCAAACTGGCGATCACGCGGATTTATAACGCGGCATTGGCCGATGCCGGGATTGCCGCGCGGGTGACATCGGTGGTCGATGACAAGAAACGCGGGCTGGTGGCCAAGGTTTCGGGCACGGCGAGTGCCGAGAGCGAGGCCGTGGGGCATGTGCTGGGACAGTTCGTGCGGCCTTGGGATTGGGCGGAGTAGGGGGGCGCTTGAGCCACCCGCGCGGAATCAAGCCCGAAGGGCGCCGCGCGATCGCTGGGCCGTCCGTCGCACCGAAGGTGCGCCGCTATATATCGGCACACCTTTGGCGTGACGGCCTAGCGATGCTGAGAGGAAGCGTTAGGCTGTCAGGTTAGACGGACTTGGCTGGCATAAAGTGGCAGCCAAGTCCGTTGCTTCGCTAGTCCCCGGCCCAGCGACCGCGCGGCTCGGTCAACGGAAGCCGCATACGACCACAGCAACGACAAAAAAAGCCCGGATGATCCTGTCATCCGGGCTTTGCAGTTCTGCGCTCAATGGGCTGTTATGACACGTCCTTGTAGCTGACCTCGCGGGCATCGCTGCCGGTTTTTTCGCGGCGCACGAGCAGGCGGTTGAGGGCGTGGACATAGGCCTTGGCCGAGGCCACGACCGTGTCAGTGTCCGCCGATTGGCCCATCACGATGCGCCCCGCCTCTTCCATCCGTACGGACACGGTGGCCTGTGCGTCTGTGCCTTCGGTCACGGCATGGACCTGATAAAGCTGCAACCGCGCCTCATGCGGAAAGAGCGCCTTGACCGCGTTGAACGTGGCATCCACGGGACCGTCACCAGTGGCCTCGGTCGAAACCTCGCGCCCGTCGATTTCCATCGTGAGGGTCGCCTGTTGCGGACCATCAGTGCCGCAGATCACGCGCAAATGCTTGATTTGCAAGCGATTGTTCTCGGAATCCACCCCTGCGTTGACCAAGGCCACAAGATCGTCGTCGTAGATTTCCTTTTTGCGATCGGCGAGTTCCTTGAAGCGGACGAAGACATCGTTGAGCTGGTTATCAGCCAATTCATAGCCCAAATCCTTGAGCTTGGAACGCAGGGCTGCACGCCCCGAATGCTTGCCCATGACGATATTGGTCTCGGTGAGACCGACATCTTCGGGGCGCATGATCTCGAATGTCTCGGCGTTTTTGAGCATGCCGTCCTGATGGATGCCGGATTCGTGGGCAAAGGCGTTCTTGCCGACGATGGCCTTGTTGAACTGCACCGGAAAGCCCGACACGGCGGCAACCCGGCGCGAGATATTCATCAGCTTGCGGGTATCCACGCCGGTCTCGTACGGCATGATGTCGCCGCGCACCTTGAGGGCCATCACCACCTCTTCCAGCGCCGTGTTGCCAGCGCGCTCGCCAAGGCCATTGATGGTGCATTCGATCTGGCGCGCGCCGCCTGCGACGGCGGCAAGAGCGTTGGCCGTGGCCATGCCGAGGTCGTTGTGGCAATGGGTGGCAAAGACCACGTCATCCGCGCCCGGCACGGTTTCGATCAAGCGGCGGATGAGCGAGGCGGATTCCTCGGGCGCGGTATAGCCCACGGTGTCGGGGATGTTGATCGTGGTGGCGCCCGCCTTGATCGCAATCTCGACCGTGCGGCAGAGATAATCCCATTCGGTGCGGGTGGCATCCATCGGCGACCATTGCACATTGTCGCAGAGATTGCGGGCATGTGTCACGGTCTCGTGGATACGCTCAGCCATCTGATCGCGGTCGAGATTGGGAATGGCGCGGTGCAGCGGCGAGGTGCCGATAAAGGTGTGGATGCGCGGTTTTGCGGCGTGTTTCACCGCCTCCCAGCAGCGGTCGATATCCTTGAAATTAGCGCGCGCGAGGCCGCATATCACGGCGTTCCTCGAGTTCTTCGCAATCTCGCTGACCGCGTTGAAATCGCCCTCGGAGGCGATGGGAAACCCCGCCTCGATGATATCGACGCCCATATCATCGAGCAGCCCGGCAATTTCGAGCTTTTCGGCATGGGTCATGGTCGCGCCGGGGCTTTGCTCGCCGTCGCGCAAGGTGGTGTCAAAGATTACGACACGGTCTTTGGTCACCTGTGGTGAAACACGGTCTTTAGAAGTGTTCGTCATGTTGGTCTCTTTCAAAAAATCCTAAGCCTGCGGCGCGAAACGGCACATCCTCTGAGCGGTCGCGCCAAGACGGCACGCTCAGAGGCGGCTTAGGCTTAGCAGGACAGCCCGAGCGGCACGCCGGAGGGCGTGGGGCAAGGGCGTGTTATGATCCTGCATCAACATGGGCGAAACTATAGGCATGCCGTGCGGCGATGAAAACCCCGAAATTGCACGGGTGATCGGGGTTGAAGCGGCGCGGGCTTCGGCTAGGTCTGGCGCATGGATAAGGCATTGATCATAGGGGCCTCTGGCGGGATCGGGCGCGCGGTGAGCGCCGCCTTGCAGGCGCGTGGTGTGATGGTCACGGGATTGTCGCGGAGCGGCGATGGGCTTGATCTGACCGACGAGGGGTCGATTGCGGCGGCGCTTGGGCGGCTTGAGGGGCCGTATGAGTTGATACTGGTCGCAACGGGCGCGTTGGAAATTGCCGGGGCGGAGCCGGAAAAGGCGCTGCGGCAGGTGAGCGCGCAGGCGATGCTGGATCAATTCGCGCTCAATTGCGTCGGGCCGTCCTTGGTGCTCAAGCACAGTGTCCGGCTCTTGCCGCGCGAGGGGCGGGCGGTCTTTGCCGCGCTTTCGGCGCGGGTGGGGTCGATTGGCGACAATAATTTTGGCGGCTGGTATAGTTACCGCAGCGCCAAGGCGGCGCTCAATCAGATGATTCACACTGGCGCGATTGAACTGGGGCGCAGTCACCGGGGGGCGATCTGCGTGGCGCTGCATCCGGGCACGGTCGAGACCGCGTTTACCCGCAAGTATCTGGGGCGACATCCGGCGGTGCCTGCGTCAGAGGCGGCGGAAAACCTGCTGCGCGTCATCGACGGGTTGCGGCCCGAGGCGAGCGGTGGGTTCTTTGATTGGCAGGGGAAACCCGTGCCATGGTAACACGGCTGATTTTGGTGCTGGGGGATCAACTCAGCCTTGATCTGTCGGCGCTGCGCGCGGCGGATAAGGTGCGCGACGTGGTGGTCATGGCCGAGGTGATGGACGAGGGCCGCTATGTGCCGCACCATCCCAAGAAAATCGCGCTGATCCTGTCGGCGATGCGGCATTTCGCGGATGAGTTACAGGCCGATGGCTGGCAGGTGGCCTATACGCGGCTGGATGATCCCGAGGCCATGCCGTCGATTGTCGGGGAATTGATCCGGCGGGCAGAGGAGTACGGTGCAGGCGAGGTGATCGCCACGCAACCGGGGGAATGGCGGCTGATCGAGGCCCTAGCGGATGCACCCTTGACTGTCCGGCAACTGCCCGATGATCGGTTCATCTGTTCATTGGAGGAGTTCGACCGCTGGGCGGAGGGGCGCAAGGAATTGCGGATGGAGTATTTTTACCGCGAGATGCGGCGCAAGACCGGGCTGATGATGGAGGGCGACCAACCGGCGGGGGGCAAGTGGAATTTTGACCATGACAACCGCAAACGTGCGCAGGCGGACCTGCTGCGCGAGGGGCCGCTGCAGTTTGAGCCGGATGCGATCACGGCGGAGGTGCTAAATCTGGTCGAGGCGCGGTTTGGCAAGCATTTTGGCGCGTTGCATCCGTTCTGGTTTGGAGTGACGCGGGCCGACGCGGCGCAGGCGTTTGACCATTTCGCGCGGCATCTGCTGCCGGGGTTTGGTGACACGCAGGATGCCATGCTGGAAGGGGATGCGTTTCTGCATCATTCGGTGATTTCGATCTACATGAACATCGGCCTGCTCAGCCCGACCGGTATCTGCGCCCGTGTTGTAGAGGAATGGCAAGCAGGCCGGGTGCCGATCAATGCCGCCGAAGGCTATATCCGGCAAGTGATCGGCTGGCGCGAATACATGCGCGGCCTCTATTTCCGCGAGGGGCCGGACTATATGACGCGCAATGCGCTCGGGCACAGGCGCGACTTGCCCGCGATGTTTTGGGGGGGCAAGACGCGGATGAATTGCGTGGCCCATGCCGTTGGCCAGACTGAAAAAGAGGCCTATGCGCATCACATTCAACGGCTGATGGTGACGGGCAATTTCGCGCTTCTAGCCGGGATTGACCCCGCGCAGGTGCATGAGTGGTATCTGGCGGTCTATGCCGATGCGTTTGAGTGGGTCGAGGCCCCGAATGTGATCGGCATGAGCCAGTTTGCCGATGGCGGCATCATTGCCAGCAAACCCTATGTGAGCTCTGGCAATTATATCGACAAGATGTCGGATTACTGCCGGTCCTGCGCCTATTCGGTCAAGGAGAAGACCGGCGAGAACGCCTGTCCCTTTAACCTGCTCTATTGGGATTTCCTGATCCGGCACAGGGGGCGATTCGGGCGTAATCCGCGCATGGGGCCGGTTTACCGCACATGGGACAAGATGGAGGAGACACGGCGCGCGGCCGTTCTGGACGGGGCCGCGCGGGTGCTGGGCGATCTGGACGCAGGCCGACCGGTCTGATCACTCGGTCTGGGTGGTGTTTTCGGACAGGGCCCCGTCGTCCCATGTGCCGCTGGCCTCTTGACCGCTGGCATAGCGCATGGTGCCTTCGCCCTGCCGTTTGCCGGCGCGGAACATGCCCTCATAGACATCGCCATTGGTGTAGGTGGCCACGCCGCGCCCCGAGATTTCGCCGGTCTGCCATTCGCCCTCATAGACAAAGCCATCGGGCATGGCGATCTTGCCCTGCCCGTGGCGCTGACCGTCGACGAATTCTCCGACATAGATCGTGCCATCGGGATAGCTCGCGGTGCCGGTGCCGTGGCGTTGACCGTCCTGCCAGTCGCCCTCATAGCGATAGCCGTCGGGGTAGGTCATGACCCCTGTGCCATGGTTGCGGGCATTCTCGAACTCGCCCTCATAGACGAGACCATTGGGGTAGGTTGCACGCCCCGTGCCCTCGATCACGCCGCCGACCCATGATCCTTCATAGGTGGAGCCGTCAGGGTATGTGATGCGCCCTTCGCCATTGGCGAGATCGTCGCGGAACTGCCCCTCATAGACCGAGCCATCGGGATAGGTCACGCGCCCCTGACCCGAGATTTTGCCCGCGACCCATTCGCCCTCATAGAGATAGCCATCGGTGCCGGTAAACGTGCCCTGACCGTGGCGGCGGTCATCCTTGAAGGCACCCTCGTAGAGATCGCCATTCTCATAGGTGACGCGGCCCATGCCCTCGCGCCGCCCCGCGACAAGATCGCCCTCATAGATATCGCCATTGGGCTGGGTGAGCTTGCCCTTGCCGTCAATCTCTCCGGCGCGCCATGTGCCCTCGTAGATCAGCCCGTCGGGCATGGTCAGCGTGCCAATCCCCTCGCGCGCGCCCCGCGCAACCGAGCCTTCGTAAACGGCGCCATCGGGATAGGTGATCTTGGCCATGCCTTCCTTGACGCCATTGACCCAATCGCCGTCATAGATATAGCCGCCCGGGCTCTGCATCCGGCCACGTCCGTGGTGCATCGCATTGAGAAAACCGCCCTCATAGCGCACGCCATTGGCGTAGATTGCCACACCTTGGCCGGTGATCTTGCCATCCTCCCACGCGCCCTCATAGGTGCCGCCGTCGGTGAACACGATCTTGCCGATGCCATTGGGTTTGCCGCGTGCGAATTCGCCCTCATAGACCGAGCCATTGGGAAAGCGGGCGACACCCGTGCCGCGAATTTCACCCTCGGCCCAGTCGCCGGTATATTCATAGCCATTGGGCAGGGTATAGGTGCCGGTGCCATGTTGCAGCCCGTCCTTGAACGTGCCCTCATAGATGCCACCATCGTCATATTGCTTGGTCTGGACCTCGGCGTCCTGAGCGGCGGCCATGCTGGCGGCGCTGAGGGCGATGCTCAGAAGGATGGCTCTTGTGCGCGAAAAGTTCATATCTGCCCCGATGCCCGATCCCGCCCGATGATACGGCGGCTGCGCCAAATCTAGAGGACGGGGCAGGGGCTGACAACGGGTTTTGGCCAAATCGTCTTTCCCTCCGGCGGCGATCTGCTACATCAGGCCCGAGGATAAGCAGAGGGCACGGACATGGGTGACAGGTTTCGCCTGACATTGGCGCAGTTGAACCCGACGGTGGGGGATCTGGCAGGCAATGCGCGCATGGCGCGTGCGGCATGGCAAGAGGGACGCGCGGCGGGGGCCGATCTGGTGGCGCTGCCGGAAATGTTCATCACCGGCTACAACACGCAGGATCTGGTGCGAAAGCCCGCGTTTCATCAGGCTGCGATTGCAACGATCGAGGCGCTGGCGCGCGACTGCGCCGAGGGTCCGGCGCTGGCGATTGGCGGCCCGGCACTCGACGGTGTTGGGCTGTTTAACGCCTATTACGTCTTGCAGGGGGGGGCGGTGCGCGCCCGCGTGCTCAAGCATCACCTGCCCAATGAGACCGTGTTCGACGAGGTGCGGCTCTATGAGAGCGGGCCGGTGGCGGGGCCCTATACGGTGGCAGGTGTGCGGATCGGCAGCCCGATTTGTGAAGATGCCTGGCACGAGGATGTGGCCGAGACATTGGCCGAGACCGGGGCCGAAATCCTGCTCGTGCCCAATGGATCGCCGCATTACCGCAACAAGATGGACCTGCGCCAGAACATGATGGTGGCGCGGGTGATCGAGACCGGCTTGCCGCTCATCTACCTCAACATGGTGGGCGGGCAAGACGATCAGATGTTCGATGGCGGCTCTTTCGTGCTCAACCCCGGTGGGGCGCTGGCGGTGCAACTGCCGATGTTCCAAGAGGCGGTGGTGCATGTCGATCTGGAGCGGGGACCGGAGGGCTGGCGCGCGGCTCCGGGCGTTCTGGCGCATCTGCCGGATGATCTGGAGCAGGATTATACCGCGATGGTTCTCAGCTTGCGCGACTATCTGCGCAAATCCGGGTTTTCAAAGGTCTTGCTGGGCCTTTCGGGCGGGGTCGACAGCGCCATTGTGGCGACGATTGCCGTCGATGCGGTGGGGGCGAAGAACGTCCGCTGCGTGATGTTGCCGTCGGAATTTACCTCGCCCGAGTCGCTGGAGGATGCCAAGGCTGTCGCGGAAAATTTGGGCTGCCGCTATGATTTCGTGCCGATTGATGCCGGGCGTGCGGCGATCACGGCGACGCTGGCCCCCCTCTTTGACGGCATAGAACCGGATCTCACCGAGGAGAATATCCAGTCGCGCCTGCGCGGGCTCTTGCTGATGGCGCTCAGCAACAAGTTTGGCGAGATGCTGCTGACCACGGGCAACAAATCCGAGGTGGCGGTGGGCTATGCCACCATTTATGGCGATATGGCGGGGGGGTATAACCCGATCAAGGATCTCTACAAGACGCGGCTGTTCGAGATTTGCCGCTGGCGGAATGCCCAGCATCGCGACTGGATGATGGGCGGCGCTGGCGTGGTGATCCCCGCGCGGGTGATCGACAAGCCGCCCAGTGCGGAATTGCGCGCCGATCAGAAGGACAGCGATTCGTTGCCCGACTATCCGGTGTTAGACGGCATTCTGGACATTCTGGTCGATCAGGACGGCTCGATTTCGGATTGTGTGGCGGCGGGCTACACGCTCGGCGATGCCAAGCGGGTCGAACACCTTCTCTACATCAGCGAGTACAAGCGGTTTCAGGCCGCCCCCGGCACACGGCTGAGCCATCGGGCCTTTTGGCTTGATCGCCGCTATCCGATCGTCAATCGCTGGCGGGACGGGTCGGGAGAGGGTTGAGCGCGACTCGGGTTATTCGGCGGCGGGGCGATGTGCGGCGGGGCGCGGCATGAGATCGCCGCTCTCACGCAGGCGGGCGATATAGGCGATAAGATCGGCCTTGCGCAGCGGTTTGCCAAGAAAGCCGTCCATGCCCGCCAGATGCGCCTCTTGCCGGTGTTGCTCGAGCACATTGGCGGTCACGGCCACCACATGCGCGGGCGGCAGATCCTGCGCCGCCTCTTGCGTGCGGATCAGGCCGGTCGCCTGATAGCCGTCCATACCGGGCATCGAGACATCCATCAGGACCAGATCGGCAGGGGCCGCGCCATAGAGCGCCACCGCTTCGGCACCGCTCGCGGCAAGGCGGAGCTGCGCGCCGGAGCGGGCAAAATAGCGCTCGAGCAAGAGGCGGTTGGTGGCGTTGTCATCGACGCCAAGGATATGCAGCCCCTCGGCCCAGTCCTCGGCGCGGCGCGCGGGCGCAGGCTCGGACGGAAGTGCTGTGAGATGACCGTTGAGGGCGGCGCGCGCCGCCTCGATCAAAAGCGCGTGGCGCAGCGGTTTGCGCAGCACGGAGCGGATGGCATCCGAGGGGGCAACGGCGCGGTCGGACAGCAGGATCTGTGGCGTTGCCTCGGTCAGATCATCGTCAGGCACCCGGTCATCGCGCAGGATGAGCGCCGGCTTGGCCGCAGCGGGCATATCGGCGACGCTCCGCGCTGCGATCACGCGGGCCCCCAGATGGGTGAGCGGGGCGGCGATCCCGGCGCGGCGGTCGGCGCAGGGATCAAGCAGCCAGATCACCGGCGCATCCTGACCGGGCTGCGCCAGAGGCGTGGCGCGCAGGCCCCGCCCGCCGCTTTCTTGCGGGATCAGCGGCAGGGTGATGTCAAACCGCGTGCCCTCACCCTCGCGGGAATGGAGCGTCAGCGTGCCCCCCATCAGCGTCACCAACTGGCGGCTGACCGCAAGGCCAAGGCCGGTGCCACCAAAGCTGCGGGTGGCGGTGTTGTCCACCTGCTCAAAAGCGGTAAAGACCTTGTCCTGTTGATCCGATGGAATGCCCACGCCGCTGTCATGGACGCGGATCACGATCTGGCCGGGGCCGCCGGCGCTGGCGCGCAGGGCGACATGGCCCTCCAGCGTGAATTTCACCGCATTGCCCGCGATGTTCACAAGGATCTGGCGCAATCGCCCGGCATCGCCGAGCATGATTTCGGGCAGGTCGGGGGCGACATCGGAATAGAGCATCAGCCCCTTGCGCGCGGCCAGCGGGGCGAGAAGTTGCGTCACATCCGCGACAATCTCGCGCAGGCGGTAGGGCTCGGAGGCGAGCGTGAGCTTGCCCGCCTCGATCTTGGAGAAATCGAGAATGTCGTTGATGATGGTCAAAAGAGCATCGCCCGAGCGGACCATTGTGCTGACATAGCTGTCCTGTTCCGGGGTCAGATCGGTTTCCGAGAGCATGTCGGCCATGCCGATGATGCCGTTCATCGGCGTGCGGATCTCATGGCTCATCTTGGCGAGGAAATCGGATTTCGCGTCATTGGCGATCACCGCCACCTCGCGCGCCTCTTCCAACCGGGTGATGAGGCGGCGCAGCGGGCGGCCCACGATGACGCGAAACGAGAGCCAATTGGCAAGCGCGGCAATGAGGATGCCGCCCGCCAGCAGCAAGAGCAGGAAATCGCGCTGATAGCGTTTGACGGTCGCAATCTCGCGCTCGTCAAAGCGGGTGACAAGCTCGGTGATGGGCCAGGAAAACACCTCATAGGGCAGCGAGACCGCGGTATCGGCCCCCTGACAACCCAGCCCCTCGGGCACCACGGCCAGCACGGCGCGATTGGCCGGGTCGACCAATTCGACACAGCGGATTGCGGGATCGCCCAGCAGCGTCTGCATGAGGTCGGTGACATAGGGGCTTGCCCAATCCACCGCGCCATCGCCCTGATCGCTGAAGCGCTCCAGCGCGCCCCCCAGCCGTGATGTGGCATTGCCGATGCGCATGGCCATCGCCTCTTCGCTGCGCAAGAGGTTCTTTTCGCTGAGCCACAAGAGGCCAGAGGCGGCAAAGAGCAAGAAGGTCGGCACCATGACCGCCGTCAGCTTGAGATATAGTCCCAGCGTCGGCGTGCGCAGCGCCGCCCCATCCGTCATGGCCATCGGGGTCACTCCAGCCGGGTGGCGCGGCCCGCGTCCATCAGCGCCTTGAGCGGGGTGCGATTGTCGATCTCGGTCCGGATCACGCCATACCTTCCGCCGCTCTGCGTGATGTAGTAATCCACCGGCACCTCTTTGCCATCGGGGCCGAGGAGGGTGGCGCACATCACATAGACCGCCTCCATCTTGAGGATGATCTCGTGGTTCTCGGTCGGGTAGAATTTGGTCAATTGCCCGGTGGTCAGGTCGAGATGCGGCAGCGCGCCATCCATCATCGACCGGCTCAGGCTGCGTTGCAGCGCCGCCTGAAGCTGGGTGCGCACCTCTGTCAGCGATTGCGCCTGAGCGCCGGTCCCGGAAAACAGACTGAGCGCCAGCAAGGCGAAGAGGGCTAATCGTGTCATGCGGCATCTCCGTCATCGGGCAGCTTTGCGTCCATCCAAGCGCATTGACGTTACCAAAGGGTTGATCCGCGCCGGGCACTCCGATCACAACCGCGTGAGCAGGGGACACGCGCCACGCGCTTGTGACTTGTCTCTGTCAGGGTTAGGCACAGATTAGAGCCAGTCGGTTTCAGGAGGGCGCGATGCGGGTTATTGCAATTTTGCTGACGTTGGCGGCACTTACGGGGCCCGCGCTGGCCTGCGGGCCGGACACCGACTGCATGCTTGGCGACCGGCATTACCGCATTGCCATGCCCGAAGGGCAGACGGGTGGCCCGGTGGGGGCGGTGGTCTATGCCCATGGCTATCGCGGGTCGGCGGCGGCGGTGATGCAGAATCAGAACCTGCGCCGGATGGTGTCGGACATGGGGCTCGCGCTGATCGCGCTCAAATCCGCCGATGACGATTGGGTGATTCCCTATGCGCCACGCCATATGGACAGTGACGGATCGGTGGAATTCCGCTATGTCGAGGCGGTGATCGAGGATGCCGCGCGGCGGTTTCCGATTGATACCAAGCGGTTGATGGCAGCGGGATTTTCCGCAGGCGGCATGATGGTCTGGAACCTCGCCTGCACCATGCCAGAGCGGTTCGCGGGCTTTGCCGCGATTTCCGGCACCTTCTGGATGAAACCGCCCGAGACCTGCGCCACGCCTGCGGCGAGCCTGGTGCATATTCACGGCACGACTGATCCGACGGTGCCCTTGGCCGGGCGGCCCATTCTGGAGACGCGCCAGGGCGATGTGGCCGAATCGTTGGACATGTATCAGGCGCTGGGTGGATTCCGCCCGAATGGCGAAACGGAATTCGAGGATCTCGAGTGTCAGAACCGCCGCAATCCCACGGGCGACGTGCTCGATTTCTGCTTGCATCCGGGCGGGCATTCGTTTCGCAGCAGCTATCTGCGCTTTGCATGGGATCGGTTGCAGGCGGCGGGGCAACTCTGAGGCGGGGCTTGTCTGAGGGGCTTGTTCGCGAAATACTCGGTTGAATGGGTATTCAGTCGGGGGCGACGCATGTCAGAAGATATTCTCTATGATCAGAGCCATATCGGCTTTCTCGAGGAGCTCTGGGGCGAGGGTTTTCTGTCCCCCGGTGGCCCGGAAGAAGTGGCGCGGGTGCTCGATAGTGTCGATCTGACAGGGGCCAAGGTGCTCGACATCGGTTGTGGCTCGGGGGCGATTGCGGTGCTGATGGTGCGCGACCACGGCGCGGCGCATGTCACGGGCATCGACGTCGAAGACCCGGTCTGCGCCGCCGCGCGTGCCCGAGCCGATGCCGCAGGGCTGACCGAACGGATCACCATAGACAAGGTCACGCCGGGGCCGTTTCCCTATCCGGATCAGAGCTTTGACGTGGTGTTTTCCAAGGATTCGATCATCCATATCCCCGACAAAGAGGCGCTGGCACAGGAGGTGTTTCGCGTGTTGAAGCCGGGTGGCATCTTTGCCGCCTCGGACTGGTTGCGCGCACATGACGGCGCGCCGTCGCCCGAGATGGCGCATTACATCGCCCTTGAGGCGCTCGATTTCGCCATGGCGTCGCCAGCGCGCTACCGCGCGGCGCTGGCGGCGGCGGGGTTTGGCGATGTCGCTCTGGTCGACCGCAGCCCGTGGTATGCCGAGGTGGCAGCGGCGGAATTGCAGGAGCTCTCCGGCCCGCGCCGCGCGACATGGGAGGTGCGGCATGGGCCGGACTTTATCGCGCATCAGATCGAGACATGGACCGCGATGGTGCCGGTCATTCAATCGGGCGAGCATTGTCCCCATCACATCCGAGGTCGCAAGCCGGGATGATCGCACCAATAGAGCCAGAGGCGCTGGTGCTCGACACGCCGCGCCTGTCCTTGCGTCCTTGGGCGGATGAGGACGAGGATCTATGCGTTGCGCTGCTATGTGATCCGCAAGTGATGCGATTTGTCGGTGAGACGCTGACCGAGGCACAGGCGCGCGCCCACATGGCCAACGCGCGGCGGCGCGGCGCGGGGGGGAGGCTGGGCATATGGTGCGTGCAGGACCGTGCCACCGGCGAGAAAATCGGCGATGGCGTGCTGACGCCGATCCCGATTGAGACCGAGGAGCCGGACTGGGCGCAATTGGTACCCGACACCTATCCCGAGGCGGCGATTGAGGTCGGATATCTGCTCAAGCCCGGCGCATGGGGACAGGGTTTTGCCACCGAAATCTGCGCCCGCCTGCTGCGTTTTGCGTTTGAGCAGACGGCATTGGCGCAGGTCGTGGCCTGCACCGATCCGGACAATTCCGCCTCGCAACATGTGCTGCGCAAATGCGGACTGCGCGATTGCGGTCCGGCGCGCGCCTATGCCAGTGACGTGGCATGGTTCGAGATGACCCGCGCCGAATGGCAGGCTCAGGCGTCGAACCAATAGCCATCGGGATCGCCGGGGTAGACGCCCAGATTGCGCCCGTGACCCTGATAACCCAACAAGCGACGCACCGCGTCGGGGTATTTATCCGCCTTGGATTTGGGCACCGAGAGATACATGTTTTCCTCCTGCCTGAGCCAGCCCAGCGAATAGGTGGTGATCAACCCCTTGCGCGGCGCGTTCGAGCGGTTGGCCCCGCCCGCATGCACCGTGGCCCCAAGGTAAAACAGCACCGAACAGCGCGGCATCACGGCCTGCGTGATCTGATCCTCGGTGATGCTCTTGATCGGGCGCAGATCCTGCGAGCCGGGCACGACGCGCGTCGCGCCATTCTCAGCGGTGAAATCATCCAGCGCCCACATGGCCGAGAGCTGAAACTCCACGCCCGGAATGCGGATCGGATAGAAATCATCGTCGCGGTGCAGCACCTGCGGCTTTTCCCCCGGCAGGATCTCGATCGCGGTGGACGAGCCGATGCGGTAATTGACGCAGTGGCGCTTGAGCACGCGGTCGGCCACGTCCATCACCAGCGGATGTGCCAGAATATCCGCCGCCGCCTCGGAAATCTTGAGGATGCTCCCCAGACGTCGGGTCTTGTAACCGTTGAAATCATTGGCGAACTTATGCCCCTGCGCGTCGAACGGGCCGCGCAGATCGGCGGTGATGCGGTCCAGCAGCGCGGCCCCCGCCACCGCATTGACCACCACGCCGCCATCCCTGAGCAGGGTGTCGGCGACGAGGCCCGCGTCGGCATCTGCCGTCAGGCGCGCGACCTCAACCATTGTATTCGGCGCTGAGTTGGGTCAGCCCCGCCTCCATGATATCGAACATTTCATCTATCTCCTCTGTGGTGATGATCAATGGCGGTGAAAACACCGCCATATTGCCGTAGGGGCGCAGCAAGAGGCCGCGCGCCTCGCAGGCGGCATCGAGCTTGGCGCCGAATTGCAGATGTTTGGCGTAGCTTTCGTCGCTGAGGTCGGGCCGACATTCGAGACAGCCCAAGAGACCCATGCCGCGCGCGTCGCCGACGATGTCGAACCTCTCGCCGATGCTGCGCAACCGCGCCTGAAACTGCGGGGTGATGCGGCGGACATGGGCGAGAATATCCTCGCGCTCGATGATCTCGATGTTCTTGAGCGCCGCGGCGCAGGCCACGGGATGTCCGCAATAGGTATAGCCGTTGTAGAACACATCATCGCCCTCCACCCCCGCCAAGCGCTCCATCAGCGCATCGGACAGGATGCAGGCCCCCAGCGGCACATAGCCCGAGGTGAGACCCTTGGCGCAGGTGATGATATCGGGGGTGAACCCGAACACA